>Ga0315321_10001025_pt1 | contig 21418 bp, 20 predicted proteins | sample M180m21515metaG_FD_203464 | JGI IMG/M metagenome (GOLD analysis project Ga0315321, IMG submission 203464) | Ammonia-oxidizing marine archaeal communities from Monterey Bay, California, United States - M1 80m 21515 | ecosystem: Environmental > Aquatic > Marine > Intertidal zone | place: USA...
ACGGTGTTTTTGCTCGCCGCCAAGTCGAACCGGGGTTCCTGCGGTTCGTGGCAAGTCATTCATGGGGCGTGGGACATGCTACGGATCATTTTTTTGGGTTCGATCTCAGTTCTCCTTGTCCACAATGCGTTCGTATAAGATTTGCATAAGACCGTTTCCGAACTCGTTCCTTGAAGTTAGTGATCAATTATGAAATTCCTTCTGAAAAGTTATCCCTTTGTCGATTCAAAAGATATCTATGACGCCAGAAAAAAACAGTTTTCTGTTTGGGGCCCATATAAAAGTCGTGTCATTGGCAAGAAAAAATATCATCTTGTTCATAACCGGGCTAACTTGCGCCAATCTTCTTTGGGCTATCTCACATGTACGTCAGGAATTCATGCAGAATCTAGAATCCCTCAAGAGCGATACTGGCTCATTCTTCCACTCAAAGGGCATGTCGAAGTTGAAATAAATGGCCAAGCATTTACTGCAGATACAACAAGAGCTGTACTCCAAGCTCCGTGGGAGGATTTGAAATTTCGTTCAACACCAACGACTCAGACATTTTTCTATGGGATTGATATGTCACTGATACATAAGTCACTTCCAGAAGGTTTTCGTGGCCGCTGCGGCTATACACTTGAGGGACCATATAGAAACGTTTTAAAGCAGACGCTTGTCGGTTTTGCTGAATCATTAGATGATTGGGCCACCGGCGCAGTAGGTGCGAAAAAATTGCCAAGCTTCTTCAACCATCTTGAATCAACTGTGTCGGCGTGTCTTGCAGACGGAATTCGAGAGTGGGCAACAGGCGGCTACGAAGGTGGTCGAATTGGGAACATGCCTATTATGACAATCCGCACGTTCATTAGCGACAACCTTGCATCAGAACTGACTGTAGGTGAGATTGCAGCAGCAGCGGGAGTGAGTATTCGAACCCTCCAGAAAGGTTTTGTGGATCATTACTTCATGAGTCCGAAGCAGATGCTTAAAACGATTCGTCTCGATAAAGCCCGGGAGTTGCTCAAGGCACGGAAAGACAATTCACGTTCCGTTAGTGAAGTATGCAAGGCAGTGGGGTACGGTCACGCAGGACGTTTTTCCCGAGAGTATGCAGAGCGATTTGGAGAATCACCATCGGAGACACTGAGGCCAGTGAAGGGATTGGCAGACTGAGATAAAGTTTGTTCCGTGAGTGTTTTTGGGAATGATGTTACCCAAGACAAATCAGTCGAAATGTTATTTCCAGCTGTAGGCAGCAAGGCCATCAAGCCTGCGAATAAATATCTGGTTCTTACTTACAGCAATATGTCCCCACGTGTTGCTTTCTGCAACGCGTCGTCTATCTATTAGGTCGAACTCATTCGGGTCGGTACTGATCAGAAGTAATTCACCGCTTTCATCAAGTACAAGAATCTTGTCATTCAGTACGGCCATGCTCTGATACTTACCGAAAGGAGTTGTTCTCCAAGTCTCTGCACCCGTTTCTAGATGAATACAGACGATACGTTGGTTTCGTAGGTGGAGATAAATGTGGTTGGCGACGACAACCGGCGACGACATGTAGGCTTGGGATTTTCCGGACCAAATCTCCTCAAGCGAACTGTTCTCATCGGTATGTTTCCACAGTTGGGAGTGCCCAGAGTGAGCACTGGTGAAAATCGTTTCATTATGAACGGTAGGCGTCAATATATTCATGCCACGAAAGGCTTCAATGTCTTGTGACCACATTTCATCACCCGTTAGGGGATCAACTCCTTTGAGTGATTTTCTTGTCTGTACAAGAAGGAGTTTTTTATTTTGAAGAGTTGTCATGATAGGAGAGCTAAACGCACTTCCAAACATGCCGCCACCATCGTTTGCAACTCTCCAAATAGTTTCTCCGGTTGTTTTGTTGAGTTTGATAAAGCCGCCTCCAGCCTGCACGAATAGTGCATCACCGTGTACCAGTGGTGAAGATGCAAAACCAAAGGCTGGCATTGGCGAATCAAAGCGTTGCTTAAAATCAACATGCCATTTTGTGTCTCCAGTTGTACAGTCAAGTGCATAAAGGACATCACACATGCCGGCGACGTAAAGGGTTTCTCCATCACATGCTGGTGTTGATCGAATCCAACTTCCATTCGACGCAGCGAAAAACGGCACAGTCATGGCCCCTTCCCACTCCGTTCTCCAGAGTTCCTCGCCAGTCGTTTTGTCGTACGCGTAGACAGCTTCTGTTTTCTTCTCGTCAGTTTCAGTTGTAAATACACGGTTCCCAACAACGATAGGACCGGAATAGCTTGGCCCCCGTTCGACTTCCCAGGATAGTTCGAGATGATTTCCATCAAGGGAGTCTGGCCACTGCGTGCCAACGACTCGGCTGTCACGTGTTGGTCCTCGCCACTGCGGCCAATCGGTTGGCACCAGTTCTCCTGCGCACGCGACAGTGTTTAAAATAAAAAATCCTAGAAGGCTGAAACTAGAAAATCTCACAAAATATTTCATGCGATACCTTTCCACCCAAAGGAGATCAGTCAAAACCCATACTCTTGAAGTAAGTTACCCAGCAATGTCTATATTGTAACGCAGTGTATTTCAATCTCCGCAAGACGGGTAGTTGGAAGTCGAATCTCCTGAAATGCGCTAGCTGGGACGTGAAATGACGTACGTCTGTTGTGTACTGAAAAAGCCACCGCCTTGTCACGGCGGATGGAGTTGGAAAAATGTCGCACTTTTTTCCGGTAAGCACCAGCCGCGAAGTAGTTCGGTAGGAAGATGATTACAGTACAATCTTCGAATTATTAAGTTCAAGGCTAGTAGGTGTTGTGTGGCATAGTTCTGGTGTGTCTGTCTCCTAAAAATAGTGAGGGTGTAAGTGAGGGTCACTGAAATAAGTTGTTGTGTCTTGTTGGCTCTTTTCTGTGTCGCTGCTTGTGGCGTAACTAGCTCTGCCCTCGCTTCGGAGAAACAGCCAAACATTCTCGTATTTCTTATGGATGATATGGGTTATGGAGATGTTCATGCACTCAATCCAAATGGTGCTGGCTTCGAAACGCCGCACCTCGATCTCCTTTTAGAAACGGGAGTTGTGTTTACACATGCCCACTCGTCTGCTTCTGTTTGTGCGCCGACACGATATGCGATCCTCACCGGTAATCACGTCTATCGCGGACGCAATCCTGGTGGAACATGGGATCATTTTTCAGGGAGTCAGATTGTATCTGGCCAACAAACGATTGCTGATGTCCTCAGGCGATCGGGCTATTCCACGGCGTTCTTTGGGAAAAGCCACCTTGGTTCCACATTCCTGAAACAGGATGGAACAATTGCAAATAGTTTTGATGATGCGGACCTAAGTCAGCGTTTTCGTGACGGGCCAATAGATCATGGTTTTGAATGCTCGCTCACTCTGCCTGCGGGTATACAAAGTGAGCCATATGCTTTTTTCAAAAATGATCGTCTAGCACGTTGGGATAATAAGCAGAAGTCCTGGCAGCATTTTTCAGACGACAACGGTGCTCGTGCTTTTTTTCGGAAAACTGCCAGCAAACGTAAAAAACCAGAATATAGGATGGATAATTGGAACACGGAGTCTGTTGGTCCGCTCCTGATGCACGAGGCTCTTGCATTCATTGATCAGCATGTTGCGACAAGTGAAAACGATAAGCCGTTCTTCCTTTATTACTGCTCCCAAGCAGGGCACTCTCCGTATGCACCTCCTGTCTCCTTCAATGCAAAAGATCCTTTGAACACAGATGACCTAGCAGCGAGTGGAGCAATTCCGATTGCCGGAACAACAGTCAATAAACGCACAGATATGATTCGGGAGGGGGACACCGCGATTGGTCTGTTTATTGACAAATTGAAGTCACTTGGCTTGTTTCATAACACGCTTATTGTCTTCACGAGTGACAATGGTGCCGCTGTTGGTCCAGCTTCTTCATGGTCTGAATCGCTTTACCATGATGCAAAAGATAACAGCGACTATGGTGGGGATCGTATTGAGGTAGACGTTGAAAACCCTGGAAGGGTGCACAAAAATGCTCAGGGCGTTGCCCAGGATGGAAGTCCGTTGCGTGGCGAAAAAGGTTTTGTTTATGAAGGTGGTCACAGGGTGCCACTCCTAATGTGCTGGAGTCGGAAGATACCGGGGGGACGAAGGATACAGAATCAGATCATTGGGCTCCATGATCTCTTTCGGACATTATGTGGGCTTGCCGGTGTCGCTGTGCCAACTCATCAAGCGAACGATAGCTATGATTTTTCTGAAGTTCTTACGGCAGATGGCATCAAAGCACCATTGGTACGAGAGTCACTCTACGTTCAATCGAATAGGCCGTGGGAACAAAATACCAAGAAGATTTTTAATACTTGGGCTGCATATGGTGTCACTGCGGTAAACAATTCTACGGACATCTGGAAAGCAGTGCTTGAATATAATTCGAAAAAGCTTGATGGCAGGAGTGATGCAAAATGTGTTGAACTGTTTCATCTAAGTGGCGATCCGTCAGAATCTCAGGATCTTTCGAAAGACAGTGTCCGGAGAACGGCCTTAGAATTGAAGTTTCATGAGATGGCGTCCGGTGAACGAACGGTGAACGAAGAATGAACTAAAAAAGAGTTTTTCAAATTCGCTAGAGGAAAAAATGAAGAATCAGTCGATGTTTTGGAAAGTAATACCGAGTGTTTTATTTGGATGTGTGATTTCGACGCTCGTTCAGGCTCAGGTTACTTCGAAGGTGGGCGTACAGGAGAGAAAGTCAGAGGTAAGTGAAGGCTACGCTTCTTCTGTTCCAACTCCAACAATCCAGAATGTTCAATATGGTAAGCATGCGCGAAATGTAGTTGATATCTGGCAGGCAGAGGAGAAGAATCCGACCCCGCTTGTTTTGGTTATTCATGGAGGTGGTTGGCGAGGTGGGTCAAAGGAGCGTGTTGATCGTTTCGTAGATGTTCAAGTGTTGTTGAATGCAGGAATATCAGTGGCTGCGCTGAACTACCGGTTCGTTGATCAGGCAATCCAGGAAAACGTGGAACCGCCAGTAAAAGCACCCTTACATGATGCTGCTCGCTGTCTTCAATTTATCCGAAGTAAGTCGAATCCATGGAATATCGATCCAACAAAAATCGCTGCAACTGGAGGGTCGGCAGGAGCCTGTTCCAGCCTTTGGTTGGCTTTTCATGACGATCTTTGTGAACCCACAAGTGATGATCCAGTTGCTCGCCAATCCACACGTCTTTGTTGCGCTGCAGTCAAAGGTGCCCAGACGTCTCTTGATCCAAAGCAGATGAAAGACTGGACCCCGAATAGCAAGTATGGTGGCCATGCATTTGGGTTCTTGGATTTTAAGACATTTCTCAAAAGCCGTGATACCATTCTGCCACTTTTAGCCGAATACAGCCCCTACAGTCTCGTTACAAAAGGTGATCCTCCAGTTTATCTCATTTATTCTGCCTCGCCTTCTTTAGGGCAAGACCAGCGGGATCCTACGCACACTTCAAATTTTGGGGTGAAACTGAAAGATCACTGTCAAGAAAATGAGGTTCCTTGTGAACTCGTGTATCCCGGCGCACCAGATATTCTTCATGCGGATACAACTGCATTTCTTGTTGAGAAGCTTTCTGGTCGGTAGCACGCAGTTTCAGTAAGTGGCTCTCTGCTTATATGCTGTGTTTTTGTATGCCCTGTCTGATATCAAAATAAAGCATAATTGGGGATTACCCTTCGTTAGATTTAAAATTCTGTAGACCGATGCGATTGCTGTTGTTGAAAACGGGAGTCTCTGAGTTTTTCAGGAAATTTTGAAGACCTTTAGCCATGATGTTTTTAATGAGTCAAATGTTTTATTCATGCCGTGTCAGATGTTTCGTCCTGCTCGCTTTGTATTCGTCTCTTACCTGCCTCGCCCAAGGGGGAAATGAACTTTTGGCATTGCCAAAAAGTGGCCCACTACACCCGGCAGTCACTGCTTTTTTTAATAATGATGACGGGTTTATCCGTGAGGTTGTCATTCCCAGTATGGAGAGATCGCGTAAGAGCAAAGTGCATGTAAAGATTGTCGCGAGTGATGGCACTCCGCTACAAAGATGTCACGTTTCTGCTGAATTGCAGAAACACGAATTTCTTTTCGGTCATTGCAATCTGGCAACAGAAAAAAGTCCAAGAAATCGACATCTGTTGAGTACTCTTTTTCACTTTACCTGTCCAGAGAATCTCACGAAATGGAAGAGCTATGCACCCAAACCAGGAGTCTATGACTTCTCAAAAATTGATTCGATGGTTGAGTATTGTGCTGCCAATGAAATCAGTGTCGAGTGGCATTTTCTCTCTGGATATCATCCAGAATGGTTCACTTCCGTACAATCAGATGCTGAAAAGGCATCGTGTCAACTGGAAAATTGCCGGACCGTTCTCAATCGGTATCAGAATACCGTGAACTTCTTTCAGGTTTTCAATGAAGACTGGCACACACATATTCAAAGGGCAAAAGTTTTTTGTGACCAGACGGAACTTTTCAAAACACTTCGAAAAGAGTTTTCGGAAGTCGAACTCGGTGTGTGTGATTGTTGGTCGTTCAATAAAGAAAATCGTTTGCCCGGCGTTAACGAATTAACGTTGCGTTACCCTGGAATTAACTTTGTTTCGATGCACGCGCATAAACCACGTCGCTTGTGGGCAAGTCCAAAAGAAATGTTCGATACATTTGATCAGTACAAAGACAGTGACATAAAGATTCACATTACTGAATTCGGGATTATCAAAGGAGAGATAGAAGGGGGCTATCGTTTAGGTGATTGGGATGATGCAACACTTGCAGAGTACTTCGTCCAAGTAGCTGTTACCGCTTTCAGTCACCCGTCAGTGCAAGTGCTCAACCTGTGGGCAAATTACGATAAATTCACAGGAAATCGCCTTTTTGGTGAAGATGGAAATCCAACTGAGCAATATGATGCACTGAATAGTCTCTTGAATCACAAATTGATCACTCGCGTGGCCGGTCAAACGGATCAGAATGGCGAGTGTGTTTTCAATGGTTTCCAAGGTCGTTATAAATTCTCAGCAAAGTCCGAGTCGGGGCAGCTTTTCGTGGCAGAATTTGATGCCGGGCGGGGAGCAACGCATGTTGAAATAATGATAAATAAATCCGACGGCACCGCGCATGCAACAACTGACTGATTGATAGTTATGAAACAGCGAAAGGATTCAGCGGCGTGGCTCTCATTAATTGCCATAAGGAGAGAGCGAAGTTCCACGATTGAGGTCACGAAAAATTGGTCGTCATAACAGTTGCATTGAGAGCAACGGTAGTGCGATACGAACTGTTTGTTGTTTTGGCTCTAGTGTCCATAAAACCCAGTTCAGTGATGAAGCTTTGACGTACTCCTACGCGAATGCCCTACTGTTTTCCTGCCGTTGTCATGAAAAATAGTTCTTTGATCTGTCTCCACGTATGCTGCCGGTGTTCTCTGCCGAGGCCATGTCCACGCGTGGGATAAATCACATGAGTTTTGGTTCCACGAATTCTATTGAAAGCTGCAAAGCTTGTTGTTGGGGGACAAATCTGATCTTGTAGTCCGATGCTCATAATAGTTGGGCATGTAACTCGTTCACAGAGATTCATCGTGTCAAAGTAGCTCATTGTTCTTAACGCTTGTGACCAAGAGCGATGTTTTTTTTGTTCTAACCATTTATCCATTTCGTCCCACTGCGTGAGCTTGAAGTAATTTGTCCAATCGCAGAGAAAGGGTATGTCTGCAACGCAGAGATCGACTCGGTTATCAAGCGATGCCGTTGCGAATGCAAGGCCTCCACCTTGGCTGGCTCCCCATACTGCAATCCGTTCTTGGTCAACGTTATCGAGAGAACAGATGAAATCGATGGCTCGAATACAGTCAAGGTAAGCGCCGCGATAGAAGTATGCGTCTCGGTCATCAAGCCCTCGTACCCAATAGTCTTGTGGTGTGCCAGGTACATCATCTTGGCTGTTTCCATGTCCTCTTGGGTTGAATGAAAATACGATCAGGTTTTCTTGGTCACCAACAGGCTTCATGGCTTGTCCGTAGCCAGGCAGTCGAAGAACGGCGGGAAAGACTCCAGGCCTGTTTGGTGTCTCAAGCCAACCCCGGACAGTTACGTCACCAAAGCTCTCCATGGAAACTTCGTAGAGTCGTACTTCTGATCGTGCTTTGTTCGGCCGAGGTGTCATCTGAAACAGAGGTAGCACCTCGGCAAGTTGAGTCAGGGATTGCTCCCAGAAAACAAAGAAATCTTTTTGTGCTGTGAGAGGGCTCACGATGCTTTCTACGTCTGATCCGATGCGATATTTTGTCGTTATAGGAGAGTCACTTTTGGATGTCAGGAACTTACATTCGATGTCTGCAAACCCAGGGCAGGGCATTGAGAACGAGTAGTCGCAAGAAATACTTTTCCGTCCATTGAGAGAAATAGGTTGTTCAGTTGGTGGAGGTGAATCGAAGAAAACCGATCGGACAGTCCATATAAGTGTTCCAGTAACAAGCTCGTCCAATTTGTTTTCGACAGTAGCTGTCAGCGTTACTGGTTTTTGCTGTACAACGATGCTGTCGCTCGATATGACTGAAACACGAGCTATACGATTTTGCCCAAAAGAAGTGTCTTCTGTCATGCAAAAGAAAAGTATAAGGAGGCAAGTGTTTGTGACTTTGGTGTATGTTGATTGCACAATCATGGGACTTTTACGTTTGTAGATTCTGTTATGAGATGAGGCCTCAGTGCCGTGTGGTTTGATAAGAAAGTTTATGCATTATGAAAAACTACGGTTTGTTTGTCATTTCTTTATCAATTCCTTGTCTTTGTTTCGCGGAACCTTGGACCGTTGAGCAGCCACCCAATGTCATTATCTTTCTAGCTGATGATATGGGCCTTGGAGATACAAGTGCGTATCAGGATTGGACACAGAATCCAGATTCATTGCAGCTTTCAACGCCGGCGATTGAACGTCTTGCAAAGCAAGGTGTTCGCTTTACGGATGCACACTCACCATCAAGTCGATGTTCTCCAACACGATATGCTCTGCTGACAGGGCGATACTGTTGGAGGACTCGACTCAAACATTGGGTTTTATTTGGAGTTCATTGTCCGCCACTGATTGAGCGGGAACGAATTACATTTCCAGAGTTTTTACAGGCTGCTGGCTATCAGACAGCAATGTTTGGAAAGTGGCACCTTGGTCTGACCTACCGCAACAAAGAGGGAAATGCAGCCGAGGGATGGGGCGATGCTGATCTCACCAAACCGCTTGCTGATGGTCCTCTCGATCATGGGTTCGATACATTTTTTGGTGTGTCCCGAAGTCATAAAACTTCTGGTCCAGATGGACAGAAGAAAAACACCCCGGTGCAACGGATTGGCCCGGGCTGGATCGAAGGGCGATCGATTCTTGGTGCGACGGGTGACGGGAAAAAACTGGATGGTTCGTATCAGCTTGATGAGGTTGGACGAACGCTTGACAAAAAAGCCCTTAACTTTTTGAAGCAGGCTGCATCTGAAACACAGCCGTTCTTCCTTTATTTTGCTTCTCCTTCGAATCACAGTCCGTATACGCCATCAGACGCATTGGGAGAAGATCCTGTTGTTGGTGCAAGCACGTTCAAAAGTGGTAAGTCGACAAACAGCGAGAGGCTCGACTTTGTGTACCAAAATGATGTTCATATCGCGCGATTACTTGACTTCCTAGATAGAACTCCCGATCCTCGTCGACCTGGTCATATGTTGCGGGCCAATACATTGTTCGTCTTTTCGAGTGACAACGGTGCTGAGCGATCATCAAAAGTTTGTACAGGGCCGCTTCGGAGTCATAAGGGATCAGTGTATGAAGGAGGGCATCGGGTGCCTTTTCTTGCCTGTTGGCCACATGGAGGCGTAGGAGATGGACAGGTGGAAACTCCAGCCCGTGAGTGTGCAAGGCTGTGTGCCCTCAACGATATGTTTGCCACAGTGGCAGAAGCTATTGGGAAGCCGCTTCCACCACTTCAGGGTCATTCGTATGGAGCAGAAGACAGTATCAGTCAACTCGCGGCAATGAAAGGAGTCCTGACTGACCCACGCGCAGCAATCTTTCCGAATGATCACAAGGAGGCGTCAAAAACCACGTCAGACAAAAGGGCCTGGGTTGCGGTACGGTCGAACGCAACACCACTTGTTGGGCAGTGGAAGCTTTTTCTTGATCATCGTTACGCTTGGCAACAGGAAATGTTTCCTCAGGAACTGTACAACCTCACAGATGATTTAATGGAGAGTGAAAACCTTCTTGATGATCCAGAATACAGTCCTGTTGTTGGATTTCTTCTTGAGCAGGCACGAACTGCTGCGGGAGATGAAGGCTATACGAGGCAACCGGCAGAGCAATAAACGACTTCCATGTGTTCTATGAATATTTTTGGAAGGCACTTTTTTAGAAACCAAAATCAAATGAGTCGAGTAATGAAAGTATTGAATCAAAGAGGACTTGCCATTATTTCTCTTATGGCCGTCTGTTTTGTCTTCTGTTCAGATTGTGATGCACGTCAGGGTAGTGAGAATCGCCCCCACATTGTGCTTGTGATGGCAGATGACCAGGGGTGGGGACAAACAGGATATTACGGACACCCATTCCTTAAGACGCCACATCTTGATGATATGGCAGCACATGGTCTTCGGCTTGATCGGTTTTATGCGGGTGGTCCGGTGTGTTCCCCTACTCGGGCAACGGTGCTTACCGGGCGAACACACGAGCGTACTGGCGTGATGTCGCACGGATATCCTTTACGGTTACAAGAAAAAACTATTCCTCAGGCACTTGCTGAAGTCGGCTACGTAACGAGTCATTTTGGTAAGTGGCATTTGAATGGGATTCGGGGAGCTGGTATTCCAATTTTACCAAACGATGACCGGCGCCCCGATGCCTTTGGGTTTAGTCACTGGCTTTCAGTAACAAATTTTTTTGATATGCATCCACTCATGGGGCGATATGGAAAACCAGCTGGTGATTTTGAAAAGAAGAGGGGTGACTCATCCGAAGTAGTTGTGATGGAGGCAATCCATTTTTTGAAAGAACAAATCAATAAGAACCCTGACGTACTTACATTTACAGTTATCTGGTTTGGAACGCCACATTCTCCCTGGGCGTCTCTGGAATCAGATAGCCAGCAGTTTCCCCAATTGTCATTTCAGGCACAGCGACACTATGGTGAACTTGTAGCAATGGACAGAAGCATCGGTGCGCTGCGTAGTGGACTTCAAGAGCTCGGCATTGCAGACAACACATTGCTTTGGTTTTCATCAGATAATGGGGGCTTGCCAAATAAAGATTTTCAGCCAACGGTTGGTCAACTGAATAAAGCGATTGATGGTATGGTCCCATTACGTGGTTCAAAGGGAACACTTTACGAGGGGGGGGTGCGTGTTCCGTCGATTGTCGAATGGCCGTCACGAATTGAGCCAAAAGTCTCACAGTTTCAGGCCGGTGCAGTCGATATTTTCCCAACGATTCTCGAAGTTGTTGGGCTTCCAGAAGAAACCATGCTGCCGGTACATGACGGTATCAGTTTGTGTCAGCTCTTTGATGGTGAGTCGAATAATCGCAATAAGCCAATGGGTTTTCGCTGGAACGGCGGTGGTGCTTGGATTAATGGGCGATATAAGTTGGTTGTTTTAAACAACTTAAAAAATAAGAAAAAAGGCAAGCAGGAAAAAGAGTCTCAGGAACTATTTGATCTTGTAGCCGATCCTACTGAGTCAAAAAGTATTGCTCAGGAAAGGCCAGCCATCTTCCAGAAGTTGATGCGTGAGTACGCACAGTTTTCTCAGTCAATTGATGAAAGCATACGTGGACGGGACTATCCCTCCGGAAAGCTTGAAAATCCTGATCCAGAGCCAAAACGCTGGTCTGCTGATGAAACGATCTATACTCCTTTCCTCAAAGTGTTTGAAGAAGAGCAAGAGCTTTTGGACAAACTTACTAACCCCGACAAAGCCGATTGATGCAGCCAGACTAAATTTGGCTTATTTCGCTACATTTCTGAATAAGCTTTCGGTACAAGAACGTACTTATGAATTTTACTGACCGTTCCTTTGTACTTTTGTACTTTACTAAGCACTTTCCAGGCAGGATGTTCTCGAAACGATTTCCAAGCCTGAAGCCGTGATTCTTCGCTGGGGTACATTGTCAGATAGGTAAGGTTTGGGGTGTACGGACCAATGACAGCTTGCCCTATAAATATCGGAGTGATTCCGCAGTCAAGAAAAATTGGCACCTCACCGTTATTGAACATATCTACCTTAAGTTGCCCCAGTTTTTCATGCGCACTTTCATATGTTCGTAGTTCATAGACACGATTCTTGTTGAGAGTGGCTGCTGTTGGAACTTTTACCTTAGGCCAACACTCCATTGCAACCAAAAGCTCACTTGATATCCGTTGGTAACTTTTGTCCCGATTGCCACGCGCAAAAAAAGCTGCTGCGTCACCTTGGTACTGCTGATCAGATTGAATTACTTCACGATCATGTGCCATTTCCGAGGGGCCTTCATGAGGAATGATCACAAATATGGTTTTTGCCCCAGTCTCATCATTCGGAGCATTCGTGAAAGCACCAACTGGTCCAATACCATGGCGATTGAGAGCCGGGATGAGGGCATGTGCTACGTACTCGTCAACTGCATCTTCGTCACTGTCCTCATCAAGGATATAGCTACGGACTTCGTAAAGTTCTGCTTTGATATTCAAGGATGGACTCAAAAGGCAGGCGCAAAATGCAACACACACTATGACAGTTCGAAAAAAGACAGTTTCCATAATCAGGTTCTCTGGTTTAATTGAATGAAGAAGTAAATTTAATATGACGACGGCATTAGTATTCCAGAAGTCATGTGAATTGTTGGGCCTTGAATTCGGAGATATAGTGAAAAGGTTCGGTGCCTATACACGAGAAATCCTTGCTTTGTACGCTTTTTATAAAAGGCCCGGAACGGTCGATCGCTTCGACTTAATGAGGTTTTTATATGCTGATAAGAGCGACTGTGCTATGGGTTGATAGCTTGATTGTTCAAGAAGGTTTATATCTTCGTGTGGGTCGGTGTGGAGGTTAAAGAGTTTTGTAGGCGTGAAGTGAGAGCGTTTCTGGTCACTTTGCATGATCAGTTTGTAGGGCATTTTGCGAACCATGACTTCGCACTGCGAACCAGCTTGTTGAAGGAAGATATCTCTTTTCTGGAACGTTCCGTCTCCTGTAAACAACGGCAGCAGGTTGTTTGAGTCCATCGCCTGATTGATTGGAATCTGCGTGCCAACCAGGGCTGCAAGTGTTGCTAGAATGTCCTGATTGCTGGCAAGTTCTTCTGTAATACCAGGAGTAATTCGGCCCGGCCATACTGCAAAGAATGGAACCCGGTGGCCTCCTTCCAGTGGAGAATTCTTGTTGCCTTTCCATCCACCGTTTGATCGGTGCCCTTCTTTTTCTGCTGGCCGATCAGCGAGACCACCGTTATCAGAGGTGACAATCAACAGAGTGTTGTCGTACTGATTAGTGGCTTTAAGAGCAGTGACAATTCGTTTCACTTGCATGTCAAGGTCAAGAAGCATGTCGAGGTGGTTGGTCGGCGTTTGCCCTTTTATTTTTTTTCCATCAAAAATATCAGGAGGGCAATGTGGTAGATGAACCATTGGTGAGCAGTAGTACAGGAAAAAGGGTTTGTTGTCTGTTGCGGCATGCGTTATGAAGTCAACCGCTTTCTCTGAAAGACGCTGGCCTATTTCACGGGAGTCCCAGTGTGAATCACCTAATCCAGGTCCCTTGTCGCTCATGTCCTTGGGGTGAACTGCAGTGTCCTCGTTGAGGAAAATGATTTGCGAGTTATCGGCTATCGGGCTCCACACCTGATTTTCATAAAGCAAATAAATTGGACCTTGGATTCCGCATGGTGCGGTGAATTCATACTCGAATCCACAATCTCTCGGACCACCGGAGACGAACCGCGTCATATCAACTTTGTCAGTAAGATCACCATTTTTTGGTCCACGATAAAAAGATTTACTTCCAGGGATATAAAAGTCACCACCTAAGTGCCATTTCCCAATAAATCCCGTTTGGTACCCTGCGTCACGAACAACAGTTCCGAGTGTGGCATGGCCAGGCTGGAACGCCGTCTCCCCAAAAGTGCTCCACACGCCCCATGGTGCATAGGAACGGTAGTTGTTGTTACCACTCATGACGGCGTAGCGAGTAGGAGCACAGAGGGCTGTAGCCGAATGGCCGTCAGTAAACCAAAGCGAATGAGACGCAAGGTCATCGAGTGTAGGAGTTTCAACGACAGGTGCTTCCTGCTGAATTGATCGGACATGAAAGCTTATGTCACCAAGCCCGAGGTCATCTGCCATGATGACGACAATGTTGGGGTGACTACCTAGTGCAACAAGTGAATGAGAGAAAAAGATGCTGACTGCGGCAATCAAAAGCGAACTTTTCAAATAATAAGGCATCTTCATTACGGCATCACCTTTTCTTCTCTAATTGTCACATCTTTGAGGTGCAAGGGAAATGTCCAGTTGCTCAGATTCAAACGCTTGTCCGAACATCGTGGTTCACAATCAAGCAAAAACTGGATGAATCATATTTTGTCCGGTACAATAAAGGGAATTAAGTTCTTTGTCCAACAACAGTATGTAATTCTGATTTGAAAACTAAAAATTAGGAGACTCGCAATGATTCGCCGTTTGCATTTCATCACACTTGGTTTGTGCGTCGCGGCAGTGGCGGCAGTAGCAGTTCCTGCCGTTGCTCAGTCGTGGAAAAATGCTGGTTCAAAAGCTGCCGGGTACTACTCGGAATACCATGGCCACAGTTCACACAGCCATCTTTACAGCGCCCAAAACCATGTCTCGCATTACAGCAAGTACCTTTCGACTGCCGAGACAGTGGATCCGTCTGTTGCTCGCATGGCGCATGATTCTATTGGTAACCATTTAGCTAAGACTCAGCAGCATCTTGGCCAAATGAAGAACCAGGCCGCAGTGCACAAAAATGCTGACGCCGTGAAGGCTATTTCAGAGGTAGAGGATCACGTACAGAATGCACGGCTGCATCAAGCAGATTTGAATAAAATCACGATCCAAAAACCAATTGAATCAAAGGCTGCAAAGTCAACGGTTGAAAAGATGCAGGTGTCGATAGAAAAAGCAATTCAAGGTCATGGCAAACTGCTCGAAACTCTTGGGATTGAAAAACCAACTACGAATAATAGTGAGAGTAAGTAGTGGTCGGTCTAGGCTGTTCATAACAGGCAAGATTGACGTCGCCTCAAGGTGAGTATTCACTTCGAGGCGAGGTTGCTACACAAGAATGAATGCCATACCTAATAAAAACAGTGGCTTATGAAATTACGGATATTATTGTTTGGATGCATGGTCCTTGTTGCTGGGCCATCAGTCGGTTTTGGTAAAGAAACGAATGCAACAAAGCCAGTGTCAGTGACTTCTGGGGATCCAGAAATTATTGTTCAATGCCTTGGAGTAAAGACAAAATCAAACCCATCAAATTCGGTTCGCGTATATGTTCACTACAGAGTCATAAATAATTCACGGAAGGAAAAGTTTGGCATTTTAGATTTTAAGGCTCACTGTCCATTTCAAAATGAACTAACTGATCTTGAAGGAGGATTTGTGGTGACCAATTTAGGTCCAGAGGAAAATGCGGAATCCGAGAACTTGTGGTATTTTCCTCGAGGATGTTGGGATAAGGTCAAAAAGATAGAGCTGTGTTGGAAAAAGCTTCCTTTAGATCATCCTCTTAATCCCCAAATGGAATAATCCATTCTGCGGATAACGATCTACACATGCAGTGAGAGGAACAGGGCGGCAACCTGACTAGAATACGCTGGCTTCCGAAGCTATCACTCTCTTCAGTCGAGTTACGAGGGTGGTACCCCCGAAACGCATGACTTAATCGATACTCGTTGCGAACAAGAGTTTTCAATCTGAGCACTCTTTGAGCGTGGGAGCCAACAGGCCAGATGGGACAAGCACTCACATTACTTATGCACTGCGTTTAAGTGGCAATTTACGCCGACGATGTGGGCGTCCAAGACGAGTGTGACCCTCGTCATATCGAAGCAGGTGGGCAGGGCCAGCTGCACTCTGATTTGTTGAGTGTTTTCCTCTAGTTGTTTGACCTCGCATGAGTGCGGATAGCTCACGAAACCGAGGGACGTACATTCCGAACTGCAGTAGTGCTACCAACCTGCCAGCTAATACTGGAAGAGTTCCAAGTGGTGCTCGCACGACTGCATGACGAAGAATTTCAACAACATGTAAAACGAGACTTTGTAGTAGTGGTTCTGCGGCAATAGATCGCCAGAAGAGCCGTTCTCCATAGAGTCCTGCTTTGAACGCTGGCTGCGGACGATGGCGTTCTGGTGCCGCAATAATTTTTGAGGCGGGCTCAAACACGACACGTCCGCCAGTTGCCTGTAATGAGACAGCCATATCAGCGTCGGCGTACTCGTCACCACATGCAGGACAGAATCCAAAAGTTAACCGATCAATCATCTGGCGGCTCCAAAAGCCCGCCTCAAGTGTTGGCCCAGATGGCGAGGGAAAATCACCCGTATGAAAACCCTGTACTCGTGAGGCATCACCCCATGGTCGTAACATGATACGTCTGCCACCACGGCTTACTTCTATGCCGGTCGCTACAATTCGGTCGCTGTCATCAGAGGCGACCTCAAGTGGAACAACCGCAGCAACCTGCTCATTATTGAAATGCTCGACTGCTACGTCCGTCCAGAATGGCGTTGCCCGCCATCCTGCTGCCAGGACATGCACGATACGCCCAGTGCTCGCGGCAAGCCCAAGATTGATGCATGCAACACGATTGGATCCAATGGGTGCCTGAATGAATCGAACCTCTGCACCAACACTCCACGGGTCGTGATAACCGAAGCCAAGAACGACGACAATTTCAGAGTCCTCTGGCCGATTCTCAAGTACGCTCACGAGTGTTTCCTCGAGAGTTTCCTCGTTCCCAGGTGCTGGGATGACGATCGATAGCCGCGGAGGTGTTGCCGTAGTGGTCGGCATGCTGGCCGTATCCCGTAAGGATCAGAAGAACCGCACTATGCGGCAACTCGCTGCGGTTGCAGGTCGTTGAAAAGATTGACGGTATGAAGCATCTCGCCATCAGCGTTGTAGAATTGAACAACGCCGCAGTCGATGAGCCACATTGCAAACATTTCAGTTACTCGATAACAACGAGCAACGCAGCGACCTCGATCAATACGAATATTTTCTTGCAGATCGGCTGCGTCATCAGTTTCAGCGCCTAAGTCAACAAATAAGCGGGTAACCATGTCGCGCACGTCCGCGGCATTCAAATGTAAATGCATTGCTGCAACCTCCTGTTGCGAAATATTCCGGACGACCTCATGTCATTCGTGGAAGAGAGGAACCGTAGCGTTCTTCCCTGCCACGGCGGAAGGCTAGTTTTTGACCATCCTCCCGCTTTCTCCGCCAAGAAGAAAATCGGCAAAGCGACTCAAACCAAATCATGCCTGAGGAGAAAGCCTGAATATTCGCCCTGATCCCCCATCTCAACCCAGTCTTCCAGCAGTGATGAGGAGCTAGAAAATAGGGGTAGTTTAAACATTTACGGAAAACGTCTGTGGGTTGGACGTAAATTCATTCATCTGGCCTACAGCCGTTCTGTCCAAGAAGTCTTTCCATATCGCGATTCTACAAATTGTTGTGTCTGACGTTGGGGCCATGTTGTTCTATTGCCGTCGGCAGAGAAAGCATTTCGCACCGCTTTGTCAATCTGTTCACGACCTAAAGACAGGTTCGTCAAAAATTCACTATGATTCCGTTGGTGTCGGTATTCTGGCTCCCGCGGGGGATGTCGTAGTAACTGTCCAACAAGTTCAAGTGGGTATTCATCGAGAAGAGTCCCATGATAGAGCACGCTCTGACGACGCACCCGAAGGGCATTTCCAGAAATCTTTTTTGCCCTGCCGGCTCCTTTGACAACTAAATCAGAAGTGCCTTCTCGTATCACTTCTCGTCCTGCTGCGGAAAGAGCTGCAGCAAGAGGATCAAGCATGGAGGCATGTATGGCTTCAAGTGGGGGTACATTTTGAAAAGGAGTTATGACCGACCACATGACACAACCCGGCCCAAGGATAACCGTTGCGCCACCACTTGGGCGTCGTAAAACGGGGATGTTGAGTCGTTCGCAAGCGTCACAGTTCACTTCTCTGAGAAGCTCACTTGATGAACCAAGGACCACCACAGGTGCGGCTGCTTGCCATGTACGAACCACTTGGTTTTTGAGCAGACCCGACTCTGCTTCATCTAAAATGGCTTCATCAATAGCGAGTTGTTCCGCAGCTGTAATCAGCGGCGGAAGAGCTGATTCATCAAGCCACTGAGCGTCACGTCCAGTTGTTTTTGTCACAATACATCACCTTTTAGCTGGAAAGTCTATCATGTTAAAAATGAGCTGGCGGAAGTCAGCTGATGTACGACCTGGGTTTTTGTAACTTCCTCTGAAATCACAATTCATGGCTACTTCGTCAAATCAACCAATGAATCCGGATGACAGTCTCCCGCCAGTTGAACCACCCAGTGCGGCATTCCTTGTTCAGTTGTTTCTTGTTCCAGGAATCATCGTCGCAATTATTGTTTGTGTTTGGTTGGCCTTCCATTGGTTAGCACATCTTGGGAATGATCCACAGGCCTACGTTCGTACGCTTCGTCGCGCCAATGAAGGTCGTTGGCAAGCAGCTTTAAACCTCGCGAATGATCTGCGTGGCCCAAATGGTTCTGGGCTGAAAGCCGATGTCAAACTAGCCTCCGAATTAGGTAGCATCCTCGATGATGAAGTTGGCAGTGGCCGAACTGGTGAGCAATCAGAGACGTTGCGGCTTTATTTGTGTCGGGCTCTTGGAGAGTTTACTGTTCCGGAGGCAGCGCCAGCACTTGTTCGTCGTGTCAACGAAAATGACGATGATCCTACAACCCAGGCAGCAATTGAGGCGCTGGCGGTTCTAGCAACTAATCTTCAGAACGCCAGCAGATCGTTTGAGAATCAAGACGATGTTGTGGCCGCGGTGTTAGCTACAACGACTTCAACAAATTCGCGAGTGAGGGATGCATGTGGATTCACGCTTGGGGTGCTTGGGGGTGAAAAGAGCATCGACGGTCTTTTGAGGTTAATGGGAGATCCATCAACTGATGTTCGGTCAAACGCCGCGCTTGGCTTAGCAAGACTTGGGCAAACAGACGCCTACGAAACACTGTCGGAGATGCTTTCTTTAGAAGATATTCACTTGGACGAGAAAGTGCTCGACGACAAGACGCAGTCAGAGCGGTACAAGCGGGCACTCGTAGTGGTGAATGCATTGCGCGGCGTTACGATGCTGGTGGATACAACAAACGAGGCCCCACCAACAGGTATAATCAAGCTAATAAAAGGGTTGCAGCAAGACCCGGTTGCCGAAATTCGAAGTAGCGCGATTGCCGTTATCAAGAAGATTGACCGGATATCAGGATAAGCCTTCGGCACGGCTGTCAGTATGGTCTTGATGAATCAGTAATCAAGAAATTCATCAAGAGCTTCTCGAAGTGCTTCGGTATCAGTTTCAATGCCAGTAAGGTTTCGGAAATTGATTGCCATAATACATGCAGTTACTTCAAGGCCATCAATTCGGCAGGAGTTGGCATTCGTTGCTGCCTTGAGTGTCACCGATGCTTTTGGATCAAGTGAGGTGTCGACAACAACAAGATCTTCTCGAAATTCAGGGAGCTGAAAATTGTCAGGGATAGGTCGATTGTCTTCAGTAGCAATGACAATGCCGATGTCTTCATTCGCTGGAGCCACCTCGTTTCCAGCAGCCGATGCTTTTCCCCCCTCAACCGCATTTATTGCTTTTGCCAAAGTGGATGCCTGATTGTCCCAAGGGTCCACAATGGTGATTCCCGGAGTACCGGCAAGCGTTAACTCAAGCGCGAGAGAACGAGCGAGAAGATTCGTTCCGAGAATAAGTGAACGTGTTGTTGAAGGGTCTACATGGAGCCGAATCGAATCAAGCACACCCCGACCAAGTGTGAGGTGAGCAACGAGCTGCCCGTCCTTATTCCGTTCCAATAAGTTACAGCCTCCGGCGAACTGTGCAGCCGGGCTTACAGATGTGGTGAAGCCAACAGCAGTTTCTTGTAAAGGACCAGCAAGCATGCATCCACCAAATCCTAAGGCAGAAACACCGGCAAGCGCGTCAGCGAGACGAGCCGGTGCCACCTCTAGTGTCAGAAATCTCCAATCAAGTGAGTCGTGAGCGACAACTCTCTCGAAAAGGAATTGCGCAGGATTACCGGCAGCCGGGTGACCGAGAACAGCGATGACTTCCTGCAGGGCCGGGTTTATCATGGCATTCAGTACCGTGCTTTCTTTCACTGAATGATTAATGAAACGTGTGTGCTCGAAACCAATGACGGCTCGATCAAAATAGTATTCACGTTATACAGGCTGCCCAATCACTGCTACAAATCGTGGATCATCACGAATCGGATCAAAGTCGCTTTCGCCACTTGTCAGCGACCTGAAACGGTCGTCTGAGGTAATCGCCTTGGTCAGAGATTCAATTGCAGCAGGGACATTTCCGGCGAGGGAGTGGTAGCAGGAGAGGTTATACGCAAGAATTGGATCATCACCACAAATATCAATACCCTGGGTCAGTACGGTAATTGCCTCTTGGAGTTTTCCCAAACGCTTTAGGCACCATCCGAAACCGAGCCAACTCGTCATAGACTGGGGGGTGTTGGCAACGGCACGTTGAAAATAGGGTAGGGCATCTGAAAACTGACCAAGCGCTCGAAGTGCCTCGGCTCGTAATACGATGGCATTGCCATTTGATCGTTCTGTCTCAGAAAGTCTGTCTAGCAACTGAATAGCAGTGATTAAAAGCTTTTGAGCCGGTTTTGAAATTTCTTGGTTAGGTGTCATGTTGAACTCGGCAAGTTCAATGTAGCCAGACGCCTGTCTCAGCAAGGCAGACTGCCGTACGTTTTTAAGCGAAATCATGTTTTTGAGAGATATGGACATCTCAGAACCTCGAATCGAGCGAGTCACTAGCCCATTCATTTTAGAAACCAAGGGAGTTTTACGGAGAGGAAGCGTCCTGTTTTTACGGCGTTGAGCATAAGAAAGTTCGGTTTACGCTTAAAAACAGCCCTGAATACAGTCTGTATGAACGCCAAGCCGATTTTTGGTACGGATTTGGCTGGAACGTGACACATATAGAAGTAGCGGGAGTGATAGGCGGACGCAGCATTCCTGCGGTATTGCGCGGAATCGCGTGCATGTCAATTCGTGGATTTAAGGAATTACAAATGCGACTGACTGTCAGAACTCTGTTGGCGTGGCGAGATCGCGTGCTCTCTAAAGAAGACC
>Ga0315321_10001026_pt1 | contig 21411 bp, 21 predicted proteins | sample M180m21515metaG_FD_203464 | JGI IMG/M metagenome (GOLD analysis project Ga0315321, IMG submission 203464) | Ammonia-oxidizing marine archaeal communities from Monterey Bay, California, United States - M1 80m 21515 | ecosystem: Environmental > Aquatic > Marine > Intertidal zone | place: USA...
GACCTGACCCACATGTCGCCAAAGCAGCTGTTCCCGTACCGCAAGCGCATGCAGTACATGTTCCAGGACCCGTTCAGCGCGCTCAATCCTCGGATGACTGTGCGTGAAATTCTGCTGGAGCCGCTGATTATCCATAAGGTTGGCGATGCCGCCTATAGGCTCGAAATGGCGCGCGAGCTGATGCAGCTTGTCGGCCTCGATGACCGTCACCTTTCCCGATATCCGCACAGTTTCTCTGGCGGACAACGCCAGCGGATCGGCATCGCGCGGGCCTTGGCTTTGAAGCCTGAGCTGATCCTGTGTGATGAGCCTGTTTCAGCGTTGGATGTGTCCGTACAAGCGCAGATTTTGAACCTTCTGAAAGACCTGCAAACCCGGCTTGGCCTGACATACCTGTTCGTCAGCCATAACCTCGCTGTTGTCGATTATATGGCGGATCGGATTGCGGTCATGTGCGCGGGACGCTTGGTTGAAATTGCGCCCAAAGCAGAGCTCTTCGCTAATCCACGCCATCCCTATACCCAAGGTCTGCTGGCTGCTGTGCCGGAGCCAGACCTGGATCATCCGCTCGACTTCGCCAAGCTGATGGGCGAGCGCGCATCTAATCCTGCGAATTGGGCCGCACCCTACGGGCTGCAGCCAGGCGCGCCGGCGAAGCTAGAAGAAGTTGCGCCCAATCATTTCGTCCGCGTCGCGGTAAACCAGAAGGAGGCTGCATAAAGCCATGCATATCCGATCCTTAACCTCATTTGCCGCGATTACCAGCTTAGCCGTTGGCTTGTCGAGCGCGAATGCCGCTACCATGACATACAAAGAGTCTGGCGTTCTATTGGGCGCTGTCACGAGCGGTGCGTTGCCGCCGGTCGCCGACCGGGTGCCGGCTGAGCCATCCATTGCAGACTTCACCCGTGAAGGTGCAAAGCCCGGGCAGGCAGGCGGCGAAATTCGCGTGCTGATGGCGAAGGCCAAAGAGACCCGGCAGATGGTGGTCTATGGTTATGCCCGCCTAGTTGGTTTCAATGACAGGCTTGAATTGGTCTCGGACATCTTGAAGGATTATACGGTCGAAGAAGGCCGTATCTTTACGCTGCGCCTGCGCAAAGGGCACAAATGGTCGGACGGGCATCCGTTCACGACTGAAGACTTCCGCTACTGGTGGGAAGACATTGCAAATAACCCGGAGCTTTCGCCTTCCGGGCCGCCAATCAAGATGTTGGCAGATGGCAAGCCGCCAAAAGTGACGATTGTTTCTGAGATGGAAATTCGTTTCGAATGGACTGTGCCAAATCCCACATTCATTCCCGCTTTGGCCCAAGCATCGCCGATGTATATTTACGCGCCGAAGCATTATCTGCAGCAATTCCATGGGAAATATCAGGACGCGGATAAGCTTGCGGCCCTCGTAAAAGAAAACAAACGTCGCAATTGGGCGTCTCTGCATAACCGCAAAGACAATGCCTACAAGAATGACAACCCGAACCTGCCAACGCTGCAGCCCTGGGTCGCGCAAACAGCGCCGCCAGCTGAACGTTTCATCTTTAAGCGCAATCCTTTCTACCACCGGGTCGATGCGAACGGTGTGCAATTGCCCTATATCGACCAAGTCAATATGGACATCGTTTCCGGTAAGCTGATCCCCGCAAAAGCTGGTAGTGGTGAAGTTGATTTGCAGGGGCGCTATCTGCAATTCAAGAACACGCCGTTCCTGAAAGAAAACGAAGAACGCTACGGTTATACAACGCGTCTTTGGCGGACGGGTAAGGGATCGCATATGGCGCTCTACCCGAACCTGAATACCAATGATCCAGAATGGCGGAAATTGTTTCGGAACAAAGCGTTCCGTCAGGCCTTGTCGCTTGCGACAGACCGTGGCGAGATCAATGAAGTGGTTTATTTCGGTGTTGCCTTGCCACAAGGCAATGCATTGCTGCCGGGCAGCCCGCTCTTCAATGAAAAAGCAGCGATGGCCTTTGCGGAATTTGACTTGAAGAAAGCCAATAGGCTGCTGGACCAACTTGGTCTAAAGCGTGACTCTGATGGCATCCGCATGCTGCCAGACGGCCGTAAGCTGGAAATCATTGTTGAAAGCGCCGGCGAAAGTACGGAAGAAACCGATGTGCTCGAACTGATCAAGCAGACTTGGTCTAAAGCTGGCATCGCGCTCTTCACGAAACCGTTGCAACGCGATGTGCTGCGGAACCGGGTCTTCACTGGCGATACGCAGATGTCGATCTGGTTTGGCCTGGAGAATGGGCTGGCCAACGCCCTGATGAGCCCCGAAGAATTTGCCCCGACATCACAGCAGCAATTGCAGTGGCCGAAATGGGGCCAGTATGTGGAGACGAAAGGCAAAGCCGGTGAAGTTGCCGATATGGCCGTGCCTTTGCAGCTAAGCGGGCTCTACAAACAATGGCGCAACGCTGTGGACATTGAGAGCAAGACCAAAATCTGGAACCACATGCAGACTCTGTATACGTCCGAAGTGTACGTGATCGGTCTGGTCGCTGGTGTCTTACAGCCGGTCGTGACCAATGCGCGCCTGCAAAACATCCCAGACGAAGGCTATTACAACTGGGATCCCGGCGCCCATTTTGGATGCTACCGCCCAGACACCTTCTGGCTTGCGTCTAAGTAAGCGCACGTAAGCCGTAACGGAGCCACCAATGCTCAGATATATTGCCCGCAGGGTCATGCTGATGATCCCGACACTGCTCGCTATCAGCGTGCTGGTGTTTGTCATCATTCAATTGCCGCCGGGTGATTATCTGACCACCATGATTAACGAAGCGGTCGCGTCTGGCATGGATGTCGACAAGGCAAAGGTCGAGTTTCTGCGCGCTCAATACGGCCTCGATAAGCCTATGTGGGAACAATATCTGATCTGGCTGTTCGGGATGCTGCAAGGTGATTTCGGCTATTCGTTCGAATACGAACTGCCGGTCTCTGAGGTTGTTGGTGACCGTTTATACTTAAGCTTCCTGCTGTCCTTCTCAACAATTCTGTTCACCTGGGTCATGGCGTTCCCGATTGGCGTTTATTCCGCTGTAAATCAGTATAGCTGGGGCGATCATGGACTGACGCTTATCGGCTTTCTTGGCTTGGCGACGCCGAACTTCCTCCTGGCGCTGGTGATGATGTATCTAGCGAAAGTGTATTTCGGCATTTCCATTGGCGGCCTGATGGACCCGATCTATCTGGATCAGCCGTTCAGCTGGGACAAGTTCGTGTCGGTATTGCAGCATCTTTGGGTGCCCGTGATCGTTATTGGAACTTCCGGTACGGCGGGCATGATCCGGCGACTGCGAGCTAACCTGCTGGATGAGTTGCTGAAGCAGTATGTCGTGACGGGCCGCGCTAAAGGCCTGACGCCGCGGCGTTTGCTGATCAAATATCCGCTTCGTATGGCGCTGAATCCGTTCATTGCAGATATTGGCAACCTATTGCCGCAAGTCGTCTCCGGCGCTGCCATCGTTTCCATGGTGCTATCCTTGCCGACTACGGGACCAATGCTCATCGAGGCCCTGCAGGCGCAAGATATGTATCTCGCGGGATCGTTCCTGATGTTCCTGGCGCTGCTAACTGTCGTTGGTGTGCTGATATCGGATATTGCATTGGCCGCCCTTGATCCACGCATCCGGCTTGGCGCGGGGAATGAGAAATGAGCGAGATGCAGCCCCCGGGCCCCAAGAACAATATCGAACATTATGTCTCGAAGGAGCCGTTCGATCCGTATTCCGTTGAAACGCTGACACCGGAGCAGGAACGCTATTTCCTGGCAACACAGTGGCAGCTGATGTGGTGGAAGCTGAAGCGCCACAAGCTTGCCGTTATTTCTGGTGTGTTTCTGCTTTTGATGTACTTCTCTGCGATCATCTCCGAAGTGATAGCGCCATACGCGCTGGATACGCGGAATTCCAAATACATCTACGCCCCACCGCAATCGATCCATGTGATGCATGAGGGTGAGTTCATCGGTCCATTCGTCTACGAGTACACGAAGAAGCTCGATTTCAAGACGATGAAGCGGAACTACACTGAGAACACGGCTAAGCCGCAGAAAATTGGCTTTTTCTGCCTGAGCGATGAATTCAGCTATTTCGGCCTGTTCAATTCGCGCTTCCATCTGTTTTGCCCTGCAGAAGGTGGGGCGCTGCACATAATGGGAACGGACCGGTTAGGCCGAGATGTCTTCAGCCGGATTGTTTATGGCGCGCGTATATCCTTGACAGTTGGCTTATTCGGCATCGCTATCAGCTTCATGATTGGCATCACCCTTGGGGGTCTCGCGGGGTATTATGGCGGCTGGGTCGATAGCGTTGTCCAGCGCATGATTGAGGTGGTGCGGTCATTCCCTGAACTGCCGCTCTGGATGGCCTTGTCCGCCGCCTTGCCAGTCACCTGGAGTCCGGTGCTGATATACTTTGGCATTACGATCATCCTTGGACTGCTGGATTGGACAGGCCTTGCTCGCGCGGTCAGATCGAAGCTCCTGTCGCTGCGGGAGGAAGATTTCTGCCAGGCAGCCCAGCTCATGGGCGCGTCACCCAGGCGCGTGATTGGTAAGCATTTGCTGCCAAGCTTCGCCAGTCATTTGATCGCCTCTGCGACGCTGTCTGTCCCCAGTATGATTCTTGGTGAGACCGCGCTGTCGTTCCTGGGGTTAGGCTTGAGACCGCCTATCACCAGTTGGGGTGTATTGCTGGCTGAAGCGCAGAACATCAACGTGGTGGCGCTTTATCCGTGGCTGATGCTGCCTGTGGCGCCTGTTATCTTGACCATCCTGGCGTTCAACTTCCTGGGCGATGGCCTCCGTGACGCAGCGGATCCGTACAAGTAGGCTGGCGCACCCCGCAAGGGCGCTGAATAGCCAAGGGAGCATCGTTAATCATGGAACGCGTGCTCGCAGTTCTGTCCGTCTTGGCAGTCTTCGGCGCGATCATGGTCCTTGCGCGCATTTACGTGCGCCGCCGCTTCGATGTAGTCTTTCTGGCGCTATTGCTGAGCGGGTTTTGGTTCGTATTTTGCCCAATCCAACTCGCCATCGGCTTGGATAGCGCCACGCCGGATTACTTGTTCCCGGACGGGCACCTTCAGCTGCTTCTGATCGCAGAGGCTGGCGCATTGGTATGGCTTGCAGGGTTTGGATTAGGTGCTGCAGTTGGGGGCGCTGTCGGTGGTCCGGTCGCGGCCATATTGCCAAGGCTGGAGGGTGAACCAAGCCCGATTTTCTTAATGGTAGGCCTGGCGGCAGTGACTGCGTTGGCGGGGGCTGTAACGTTCGGGTTGTTCGCGGCCTCAGGTGGTGGATTGGCGGAATCCATCCGCTTCGTGAAAGCGGAGAAAGCAGTTGCCGGGTTCTATTTTCTTAGGCAATTCGCTGTCGTTGGCGTGCTCTTGTCGATATTCGCGCTGTACTACCTTTCCTACTTGCGGCGCGTTCGCCTGCTGGTCATCCCCAACTGGTGGAGCTTGGCGATCGTGCTGTGCTTCATCGTCAACGCATTCGGGATTTATGCCTGGGGACAACGGTATTCCGTTGCGATGTCTGCCGTCGGCATGATTGCCGGGTATCATTATTTCGTCGCCCGCCTATCTGTAATCCGGTTTGGGTGTCCTGGCGACGGCGATGTTGGCAGTGTTTCTAGGCTTGCGGGTCGCGCGTGACGTTCTGTTGTTCCCCGAATGCGTGATCAGCCCATTGGAAGGCGTGAACATATGGCGCCAAATCGCGATCTCGATGCATGGCTCGCAATTCGACGCATTGCTGCTGGTCATGCGGGATTTCGATCTTTCGGCTGGCCTCAGATGGGGGGAAGATTTCGCTGCCGGCATCGCGGCCCTGGTGCCGCGCGCCATTTGGCCGGACCCGCCCGTTTCAGCGCTCGGCGCATGGTTCCGGCAAATCTATGAGCCTGAAACCGTGAATGGCTGGCCCATCACATTGGTGGGCGAATGGCTCGTGAACTTTGGCTGGACGGGTGTGGCGTTTGGCGGGCGGCGTCAGGCTATGTTCTGCGGGCAGCGCGGGATGCTTATGATGACATGTGGCGCAATCCATGGTCCCTAATAATGAGCATCGTCGTTGGGCTTTTCGTGTTCCCTGGCGGTATTAATGTCGGCTCGCCGCAAACCTATGTGCTGGTGGTTATCCCGATGGTTCTGATCGTTCTGGCTTTAAGGCTGTTCGCACCTATGCGCGGTCGGTGGGTGTAATGGCGAAGGGGGAGGGTGGCCGCATATTCTTCGGCGCGTTGGAATCATGGCGCGGTGTCGCCGCTTTCATCGTCGCCTGGTTTCACGCACCGTTTGTGGACGGCGATAAGCTGATGATCGTCAAGCAGGGTACCATCTTCGTTGATTTCTTCTTTGTCCTCTCAGGCTTTGTGATCGCCCATGCCTATCTTGATAAAATCCGGGCTGGCTTAGGGTTTCAGAAATTCGCCCTACTACGGCTGGCGCGTTTGTATCCGTTGCATCTGTTCATGCTGGCCGTATGGGTTCCATTCGTCCTGGTGCGGCTCGGTGTGTTTGAGCTCTACGGCATTGGCGCTGATCCGACAGAGCGCAATAACGTCGCCTCATTTAGCCTGAATTTAGTCTTGCTGCATTCCATGGGCTTCCTCGAAACATTGACCTGGAATGGACCGGCCTGGAGCATCAGCGTCGAGTTCTTCACATATCTCATGTTCTTTCTGTTGACCTGGGCATTCCGCGCCCATGCTGCACTGGTCTTCGTGCTCGTTGCTACGGCGTCTCTGGCAGCGATCTATGTCCTGGCGAAGATGGGGAGTGAGCACGGGATATTGTTCACGACAGACTTCGGGATTTTGCGCTGCTTCGCCAGCTTCTTCACGGGCGCTGCACTCTATGTCGGGTTCCGGTCAAAGCCGTGGTGCTTGGCCAAAATGCCCACGACAGCGCTAGAAGCGGTCGTCGTGTTTGCAGTTGTCTTCGCTGTCGCCCGGTCTTTCAATCACCCGGAATGGCAGCTCGCATCCATCGCTGGCTTTGGAGCGTTGATCTATGTTTTTGCTTCAGGTGGTGGGTATATCAGCACCGTAATGAACACCCGATCGATCCGTTATGTCGGTGGAATCTCATATTCGATCTACATGGTCCACGCCATTATCATGATCGCGGTTAGCAATCTATGCTGGTTCATTCTGAAGATGGATACGGTCTACTTGAGCGGCGAATACCCTCTCATCCAGTCCTCATTCGCCATCCCGCTCAACATTCTGCTGCTGCTGGTCGTCACAGCAATTTCCGCCCTTGTCTATCGCTGAGTTGAAGTGCGCGGGAAGACTTGGATGTACCGCGTTTTCAAGCTGCGCTAACGCCAAGCGGCTCACTAGTGCACACGCCACCGCATCCAGCATCCAGCCGCCCAGATACCCTATTGCGGACAGCCCCCCGAATTTGCTACATCACCCTGCCGTTCCAGCCTTTAAAGCGCTGGATACTATATTTTGCCGACGTAGCTCAGGGGTAGAGCAACTGATTCGTAATCAGTAGGTCCGCGGTTCAATTCCGCGCGTCGGCACCATAGTTTTCAATGACTTAGCTAAGAATTACTAAAGGGAGACTTTGAATTAGGTAACGCTGTAGGTAACGGTTGGCCCTGATTTTGAACCTTTCCTCGGCCATACTAATTCAAAGGTGCGCACAGTGCGTCCTTGCTTGGCTGGCCCGTTTTCGTATTTGGGCAAGGTCATGCGCCGGCCATGAAGGTTGTCGTGCCTCATCACTTCTAGTTCTGGAGCGGTCACGACGCGCATAGTTTTGGGGTCCACTGTTGTGTCTGGCTCCTGGCTGAGCCTATTCGCACCATGGCCCTTTATCCCACTGTCTTATACTCTCCTGCCATCCATCAACGGCCGCTAGAACGCGGCCATAGCGGTCTAGTACGGCGCTGCCGTAGCACTTGCCCTTACGCCGACCCTGAGCCCCGCCAATCGTCAAACGGGCCGTACGGTCTTCCCAACGCGCCCTGGCTGCATCTGTCGCAGCCTTGAAGCCTCGTTCTCCGCGCTCCGGCGTGTCTATGCCGATAATGCGGACCTTGCGGGATTGATCGGCAAAACGCATCCAGGCTGTGTCGCCATCGACAATACGTTCAACAGGTGCGGTGCATGTTAGGCCGATAGTGAGTGCCAGCACGGCAGGGCATGGGACCATTATTTCACTCCGGCGCTACGCCTTATCTTGAAAACACTGTCACCCAGACGAAGGTGGGCCTTACTCGTACAATGCAACGATTAATCACAAAAGATAGACACGCATTACGCGTATGGCAGAGCTCTAGGCGTCCAGATTTCGGCTAAAGCTCTTATTTTCGCAGGATCTCGCCGCTAATATACTAAGGGACGAAAGTGGTTACGTCTTTCCAGGTCGCAAGCGTGGTAAGCCCCCTAAGCAATATGGCTATGGGGCTGCGCCGTGCAGGCCTAAGCGTGACGGCCCATAGCCATATTGCTTAGGGGGCTTGCCATGCTTTCGGCCCGGAAAGACGTAACCCATGCTATCGCTCAATGTCCGGGCGCGCTCCAAAGCTGCCAGGGACAGGGGCCGACAACGGAACACGATGCTCGCGGCCTGACTTCATGAGATTTGCCGGAACGGTCCATAGAGTGGCGTCACTATCGATTTCATCCCATTGTGCGCCAAGGGTCTCGCTAGTGCGCCGCCGTCCACGATCAGAGTCTTCGGACTAGTAATCTCGTCGAGAATTCGCATCAACCAGTTCGACCGCAAGATGCAGTGGTTCAAGTCGCCTTGGTCCGCGCAACGCTTCTTATCGATCCAAGCCGCCGTTCAGAACGCCTTCTCCGTCCAACGCCATTTTCTCCCACGCCGCATCTTCAAGCAGGTCAGATCGGCTGCGTTCGACGTGTGGCGGTCGTGTGCGGCACCCACCTGAGCGCGCTAAGATTATGCGGGTTGCTGGCGGTGCTGACCGTAACTCAAATGCCGGCGCAGCACCTTATCCTGGAACTGGGTTCGGTCTGCAGACGACGCGCGCCAATCTAACCGCGATGGCTAACCTGTTCGCCGCTATCGACCTGAAACGCGTGCTGCCTGACGCCCATGGGCATCTGCCATCCGAAATATCATTCTACCTGGGTGCAGCGGCCAAGGCGCTCGAGGATGCAAGGGCAGCAGGGATTAATTGGCCAAGCATTTTGGCGGATAAGTCAGCCGCAAACCGTGCGGCATATGCCGCCCTGCCGCTGCTGGATTCAGTAGAATTGCTAGCAGACCGCATACCGACGGCGCTTGGTCTTGTTGCAGGGTTCAATTCACTCGATGGCGATTGATCGGCGCGCTTTCCTGGCTGGCATTGGTGCTGCAGCGCTGCCTTTGGGCCGCCATGCCGTTGCCGATACGCAAGCCCCAGCATTCATTGCTGCGAGTAGAGATCAGCAAGGTTATGCCTCCGTTTTGCTGAGCGCTTCTGGGGAGTGGCTGCATCATTTGCGTCTCCCGGGCCGTGGCCACGGCGTTGCAATCAACCAAGCGCGCGGTCTCGGCGTCATATTTGCCCGCCGGCCCGGCGCGTTTGCAGCGGTCATTGATTTGAAGACCGGACGGCCTGCTGGCGGCTTCGCGCCGCCGGTCGACAGGCGCTTCAATGGCCATGGATGTTTCTCGGCTGACGGGCGCTTATTATATGCGGCGGGGAACGCATTCGACGATGGCGCAGGCGCGATCGGCGTCTATGACGCCACGCAAGCGTGGGCGCGGGTTATCGAAATTCCGAGTTATGGCATCGGCCCCCATGAGATCATCATGCTCCGGGGAAAAAACAGCTTGGCCGTTGCGAATGGCGGGATCGAAACCCATCCGGACTTGCCGCGTCAAAAGCTCAATATTCCAACGATGCGGCCTAATCTCTCCATTATAGACGCGACGACGGGCGCGTTGATTGAGCAAGCCACTGCGCCGGCCGCTCATCGGCTGACTTCGATCCGGCATTTGGCGGAAGCGGCGTCTGGCGATATCTGGTTCGGCGGACAGCACGAAGGGCCGATAGACGCCGCTGCACCTTTGATCGGTGTATTTCAGCCGGGCCAGGGCCTTCGCTATTTGGCAAGCTCAACCACGATAGACCTGCGGGGATATATCGGCTCTGTCGTAGTGAACCGGACTGGCGACAGGGTCGCTGTCACAAGCCCTAGAGGCGGCGTGTTCCAGGTGTGGGACGCAAAACTGCGCAGCCTGCATACGACCCGCAGGATTGCCGATGTATCAGGTGTGGCGGCGGATCATCAAGGAGGCTTTGTTGTCAGCGGTGGCGGCGGTCGGCTCCACCGAAATGACCGTCCGCTGGCCGTCCATAAGGGCTTCGCTTGGGACAATCATTTGTCAAGAATATAGGGCGCTCTATCACCCTGATTGGTCGGGAATGGCCCAAGCGCCGCGTTTAGTTTCGCAGCGAGAACGCGACTGGCATGACAAACGACAACTGATCTGCCCGAATGTTCTGCGGCATTGGCGGCAGCTTGGCGCGTTGCAGCATCGCGAGCGTCTCACGGTCCAGCGACCGCACGCCCGAACCACGCTTTATTTTGGCCCCAGAAATAACGCCATATCGGTTGACCCTGAAAGCAGCCATCACGACGCCTTGCCGGCTACGGGCCTTCGCACGGCGCGGATAACGTTTTTCCCGCTCCAATATCCCGCGGATCATGCGGGCATAGGCTGCGCGCGCGTCTGCGTCGTCGGCTGGGTTATGCAGGGCGGCGACCTCTTTCCTGCTTTTGGCTGCACCTGATCCGGTTGCTGGTTTGCTTTTGCCATTTGCCGCCCCCCCAGCGTTCTGCTGCGTCGCCCCCGAAGGCCCGCCAGGCCGTTGTGACGCCTGCGCTAATTGCGGTCGCGCTGAAAGCATTGGCTTTGACTGCGACTGTGATTGCTGCCTTGGTTTTGCGCGCGGAACAGGTGCCTTTGCTTGCGCAACAGGTTTCTTCGCGGCCTTTGGCTTTGCCTTTGGGCGCCGCGGCGGTAATGGCGGCGAAGGTCGCGGTGCCGAGGCGACCAAGGTCTTTGGTTCTGGCTTGGGTGGCGATTTTGCGGCGGCGCTAGAAGGCTTGGCTAGAACTGCGTCGAGCCGTTCAGCCGTTTGCGGTTCTATTGGTTTGATTGATGCGGCTCGCGCTGGCATGGTCGCCTTCACCGTTCGCGGCTGAACTGGCTTTGCCAACGCAACCTTTACCTGGCTCACGGGTGTTCTGGTCGCCTTCTTAACAATCGTCGAGGACGCAGCCTTGGGCGCCAGCGATATTAAAGGCGCGGGGGGCGGTTGGATCAATTTTGCGACTTTGGGCTTTACCGGCTCGGCGTTCTTCGGTTCCGCTGGAATGGCGGCGATGGCCAGCGGACTGCTGGGCGCTGCTTCGGCAGGTGTTGCGCGCTTTAGCTGTCTTGCGTCAGCTCGCTGCGCGTCCGGCGTCTCGCTGGCCATGGCGTCTGAAGGGGGCGCCGAGGCGCTGGCGGCAAAATCGCCGGATACCAAAATGGCACCGCCGGGCCGCCCTTGCGCCGCCGAAGCCTGGCTCGTCAGGTTTGGTGCCATATATATGAAGATGGCGGTGTGCAGGCCGACTGCAATTGTGACGGCGCCAAGGCGGTCGATCATCCGTTTTTGCATTGATTATCGCCCCAAAATTACGACAAGTCGGCTTTCGGAAACCCGCGCCATTTTGAGCGCATGGGCGGCGGCCAGGACCCGCGCGGCAGGCGCGCCCTGATCGGCACGGATGATGACCGGCGCATCCTTCGCTGTGTTTGCAATCAGCGTCGTCGTCGCCATCAGATCCGCAATAACCGCCCCGTTATGTTGAATGGTGCCATCCGCCGTGATGTGCAGAACAGCCGGCTTCGCCGGATCATCGGCGATAGAGGATGATGTCGGCGGCGTGATGTCCGCTGGTTCAGGCGGGGCGATATGGCCGGCCAGCAGAAAAAACACCAGCAATAGAAATACGATATTGATGAGCGGAATAACGCCATCATCGTTGATTTCACCGCTCGATGCGCCTCTGCGGCTGCTTTTACCTGATTTCCGCATGAGTTACCGCGCCAGCGTGACGGCGGTCACGCCAGCAGTCCGCGCTATATCGACGACATCGATGATGCGCTGGATGGTAGCGCCATCAACGGGTTTGATCGCAAGTTTGACGGCAGGGTCCAGGCGAAGACGCGCGATAAGGAATTCTGACGTTAGTTTTTCGCCATCGAGCGATACATAGTCCGGCCCAGCCAGCAGAAAACGCGTTTCGCCAGCGCTTGCGCCCGTCGGGCCGGAGACTGTCAGGTCAATCTGGCGTTCTTGCGTAAATCGAGACGCAAGCATGAAGAAAATCATCAGAATGAACACAACATCGACCAGCGGCGTGATGCTGATCCGGGCGGCGCTCTTGCGACGTCGAATGCTTGGCGACATGACGCGCCTTACTCCGCCGCAACCGCAGTCTGCTGGGCAGGCGGCGCGTCGGCGCGAGCTGTTGCGGTCAGCACCAAGCCTGTGAAGTGTTCCATGCGGTGGGCTAATGTATCGAGCGAGCGTTCAAACCAGTTGGAGAGCGCCAAGGCCGGGATTGCGACGGCCAGGCCCGCCGCCGTCGTAAAAAGCGCTTCCCAGATGCCGCCAGCAAGTACAGCCGGATCAACCCGGTCGCCGGCGGATTCCAGCGCTTGGAACGCTGCAATCATGCCTAGTACCGTGCCAAAAAGACCCAGCAGCGGGCTAACGGCGGCGATGAATTCTAGCGGTCGCAATCCGCCTCGCAGCGCTTCAATCTCGGCTGTCGCCGTAATCTCCGTGACCTCCCGCGCAACGTCCGGGGACTTCTCGGATACGCCTGAAACGGCCGCCGCGACAGCCCGCGCCAATGCGCTGTCAGCTGTAGCGAGGCCAGCATTGGCAGCCGCCAGGTCGCCTGCGCGGAATGCTCTGACGGAAGCGGACACGCCTGCCGTTCGCCAAATTTTTGCGCGCCGGAACTGCTGCACCTTCAGCAACGCGATAGCCAAGCCGACGATCGATAGGCAAGACAGAATTATGACCACCGGCCCGCCCAATGCCAGCAATTGTTCCAACGCGGCAATGTCGAATGTGAGGCCAAAGAGCGAATCCGCAGAACCTGTGGGCTCCATTTTTATGCTCCTAGGGCAATTTATGTGCTAGCGCTCAGGCGTCCGCCGGCAGGGATTTCATGACGGCTTCAAAGCCTTCAAACTCCGGATGTCCCATGTACATGCCGCGCGTTTCGCCAGCGCCAGCATGGGCCTGCCTGAAGGCCTCGGACTTGGTCCAGGCTTCAAACGCGCCTTCATTTTCCCAAATCGTATGGGAAGCAAACAGCGTGTGCTCTTCAGATTCCGGCCCCCGCAGCAGGTGAAATTCGACGAAGCCGGGTACGTCGGAAAGGCGGGTATCCCGCGTTCTCCATACAGTTTCGAAGTCATTCTCGCGGCCTTTGACGATCTTAAAACGGTTCATTGCGATGAACATCGCTGTGTTCTCCAGTGAGATTAAAACGTAAAGAATTTATTTTATGGCTTGCGAATGAGAATTATTCTCAATATGAATGGTGGAGCGTTATTGCTCGGCATCCTCGCTGGCTATCAATGAGAATGAATATCATTCGCACCATAGTCAAGTCGATTGGCCAAGTGATTTCGGTCCGCCAGCCAAGCGATGATCATCTCGGGTGATCAGCTCAGCCAGCCCCTCAAATCCATGTTTCCCTCGGAGCGCGCTGTAGCGATGAAATTGAAATCACTCAGAACCACACTGATCGGCTTTGGCCTAAGCGCAGGAACCATCCTGATGCCCCAGGTCGCTATGGCGCAGCAAGCGGGCGAGGCCCCGGACCAAGAAAAAGCGATCTTTCTGGACCAAATGACCATCACCACCACGCGTAACCCCCTGCCGGCCTTTGATGCGCCCGGCATGGTGACGGTGATTGACCGGGAAGACATTCAGCGCATTCAACCTTCGTCGCCAGATGATGTCCTTCGGTTTGTACCGGGCGTCGAGTTCACCGGTGGGCCGCGGCGCACAGGTGAAACGCCCAGCATTCGTGGTTTCGACGGCGCTGACGTCATAGTTTTGTTTGACGGTGCCCGACAAAACTTCGGTTCAGCCCATGATGGGCGGTTCTTCATCGACCCAGAACTCCTCCGGGGCATTGAAGTTCTGCGCGGATCTGCGTCCTCTCTCTATGGCAGTGGCGGCACGGGCGGCGTCATGGAGTTCAGGACGGCGCGCGCCGGAGACTTTCTCAAACCAGACGAGACCTATGGGGCGCGCCTCGCCGCTGGGTATCAGGATGTGAACTCAGAGGAGTTTGGGTCATTCACCGCCTATGCCCAATCTGAAGGTGGCATCGACATCATCGGTAACGTCACTTTCCGCGACAGCGACGCGATTGACCTCGGCGATGGCTCCCGGATTACGAATTCGGACGACAAAGTACTCTCTGGGATGCTCAAGGCTGGGGCGGAAGTTGGCGAAAACCACTATGTGGAGGCCTCATATGTATCATTCTTCAATGAGGCTGAAGAGCCGAACAATGGCCAAGGCCTTGGCGGGGTTAATGCAGTAAAAAAGGACATCGCTTCCCAGACTGCGCGCATCGCTTACAGCTATGACAATCCTGACGATACGCTATTCAACCTAGATTTCACGGCCTATTACACGCTCTCACAGGCGGATGAGCTTCGCTTGGATGGCCTAGGCAACGGCCCAGCGGGCGAGTTGATCACGCGTGATGTCCAGACGGTCGGCTTCCGCCTCGATAACCGCTCGTCACTGCAGCTATCAAATAGCGCAGCTTCCCTCTTTACCTACGGCTTCGAATATTATCGCGATGAGCAAACCGGCAAAGCCGGCGGCGCCGTTCGCGATGGCGTGCCGAACGCCGAAGCCGATACATTCGGCGCATTCGCCCAAGCGGAAATCAAGCTGGAAAAGCTCGGCCCGTTGCCTGGCGAACTCTTGTTCATTCCAGGCGTGCGCTTTGATTATTACAGCATTGAAAGCGATGTCGCCGGCGGATCAAATACCAATGAAACGGCTGTTTCGCCCCGTATCGCGCTGACCTATAAGCCGACACCCTGGGCGATGACCTTCGCGAGTTATGGCGATGCGTTCCGGGCGCCGACCTTCGATGAATTGTTTCTGACGGGCGTGCATTTCCAAATTCCCATTGGTCCCGGCATCGCCAATCGGTTCGTGCCCAATCCCGAACTGAAATCCCAGCAGACGGAGACGTTGGAATTCGGTGCCGGGTTGCAGTTCGATAACGTCTTCCAATCTGGTGACCGCCTGCAGGCAAAGGGCTCTTACTTCTTCATCTATGGCGAAGACTTCATAGCACTGGAAGTCAATCAGCCAACGCCGTTCGTAGACTGTAATCCGTTCATCCCAGGAAATTGTGATGGCACGACGAACTCCAGGAACATCGCGAAAGCGGAATTGGAAGGCTTCGAGGCTGAAGGTGGGTATGAGAGCAGTCGGTTCAAAGCTGCAGTCGGATTTTCCTCCATTACAGGTGAGGATGCGACCAACGGCGCGCCCATCGGGACCCTGGCACCAGACCAGTTCACCGCAAGCTTCGGCGTGAAAATTCCCGAAGCTTCCGCATTCGTCGGCTGGCGGACGATCGTCGCCGCGAAATTCGATGATACCAACAATCCCGCCGAAGTCCGCAGCGCATACAACACACATGACTTCTTCGCGTCGTATGCGCCAAGCGAAGGCCCCCTGAACGGGTTCCGTGTCGATGTCGGGGTCGATAACGCATTTGACGAGGCCTAAAGCCGCACATTTACCGGCGCCAACGAACCAGGGCGGAACTTCAAGGCCCAGGTTTCTTATCGCCTGAACTTCTAAGAGAGGATGCCGCCAATGCGCCGCTTCACCCGCGTCTTGATTGTCGCTCATTGCTTAGGATTGCCGTTGTACTCTCTAACCGCTTCGGCCGAGCCGGCGGAACGGATCGTATCCGTTGGCGGCGATGTCACCGAAATCCTGTACGCCATCGGCGCTGGTGAACGGATCATCGCTGTTGATACTACCAGCCGTTATCCAGCCGAAGCGACTGCATTGCCGAATGTCGGATATATGCGGCGCCTATCGGCTGAACCTATCCTGGCGCTGGCGCCGGATCACATCATCGCGGTCGCCGATGCTGGCCCAAAAGACGCAATTACGATCCTACGCCGCGCCGGCGTCCGGTTTACGGAGATACCGGACGAGCCGACCGTTGAGGGCGCGCTCGCGAAAATCCATGCCGTCGCCGTGGCCACTGGCCAGACAGAACGCGGCACCGCGTTGGCCGAAGATACGGCGTCACGTGTCCAGGCAGCCCTTGCGTCTGTTCCTAAAGACCAGCCCAAGCCGCGGGCGTTATTTTTATTATCCGTAGGCCGCGGTGCCCTTATGGCGGGAGGCCGAGACTCAAGTGCGGACGCGATGATTAAGCTTGCGGGCGGCGAGAACATCGCCACTGGCTTCAGCGGTTACAAGCCGTTTGAGCCAGAAGCGATGCTGGCGCTCAATCCCGAAATCATCATTGTCACGAAACGGACGATGACAGCGCTTGGTGGTGTTGAGCAAATGCGCGCCCAACCGCAATTCGCGACGACGAAAGCCGCCGCGACAGGCAGGATTGTCGCATTCGATGGCGCATTGCTGCTGGGCTTTGGCGCACGCCTGGCAAGCGCTATCGAAATGCTGACGGCGGCTTTCTATCCAACCGCACCCGAGGTTGCGGGGAAGCAAGGATGACCGCATTGGCGGACATCGCTCAACCGATGAGCGAGACCTGCAGCGTTGCTGAGCGAATGCTCAAAGCGCGCAAGACGGTTATCTGGTCTATCGTCGGCGCAGGCATTGTCTTGGCAGTGCTCGTTTTGGCTGGGCTCGGATTTGGGGCTGTGAAGATATCGCCGGCTGAATCTCTTTCCATTGGGCTCGCGAAACTGGGCCTGCCGACACTGACGGATTTTTCGACCCGGGATGATCTCATCCTTTCAGCTATTCGCGCGCCGCGCACTGCGTTGGGTGTCATGGCTGGCGGCGCGCTCGCGCTTAGCGGCGCTGCGCTTCAAGGATTATTTCGCAACCCCTTGGCGGACCCGACATTGATCGGCGTATCTTCCGGCGCGGCGCTTGGGGCGGTCGCAGTCATCGTCCTTGGCCCGCCTGTCGCGGCGCTCCTTCCGCCTGTGCTGCAGGCTGGTTTATTGCCGGTGGCGGCATTCGTCGGCGGTTTGGCGGCGATTTGCATCGTATATTTGATCGCCCGGCATGACGGCGGCACCAACATCGCGACACTGCTGTTGGCAGGCGCTGCGGTGACGGCGATTAGCGGCGCTGGGATCGGACTTTTCATTTTCCTCGGCGACGATCAGCAAATCCGCGACATCAATTTCTGGCTGCTTGGCAGCTTATCGGGCGCCCATTGGCAGGCTTTAGCGCCGGCAACCTTGTTAATCGGCATCGGAATGGTCGGCGTCTTGCGGTTTGGCGCAGCGTTGGATGCGCTATCGCTTGGGGAGGCCGACGCCCATAACCTTGGGTTCGACCCTGAAAAGCTGAAGCGCCGATTGATCGTGTGTTGCGCGCTTGCCACCGGTGCCGCCGTTTCCTTGACCGGCGTTATCGGGTTCGTCGGCTTGGTGACGCCGCATATCGTCAGGATGCTGATTGGCCCTGGGCATCGGGCCTTACTCCCAACCTCCCTGCTGCTCGGCGGCGCATTGATGCTGGCGGCGGACATCTTGTCCCGCACCGTGGCGGCGCCCGCCGAACTGCCTATCGGCATCGTGACCGCAGCCATCGGCGGACCATTTTTCCTATGGCTGCTGCTCCGCGGTCGCGCGCATGGGGGGTGGTAAAGCATGTTAGTTGGCACAAATATAAGTGTTCGACGTAGCGCAAGGCTGACTTTGGATCAGGCTAATGTCAGCGTCGCGCCAGGCAAAGTGACTGCCATTGTCGGGCCAAATGGGGCCGGTAAGTCGACATTGCTTCAGGCTCTAACCGGGCGTGTCAGCATGGAGACGGGCGACGTCACCTTGGATCGCGAAGCGCTGCAAGCGCTGTCACGACCCGATATCGCCCGCCGCGTGAGCGTTCTGCAACAGCATTTCCAAAGCGCATTCGCCTTCCGCGCGTTTGAGATCGTCGCAATGGGGCGCGCGCCGCATGAGGGCCGTGAAAGCCAGGCGACAGCCGCTGTATTTGTCGAACAGGCCATGGCGGAAGCTGGCGTGTTGGACTTGGCGGAAAGGCCGATCGACCAACTTTCTGGCGGCGAGCGGCAGCGTGTCTTTCTGGCGCGCGCCTTAGCCCAGATTTTGCCGCTTCATGCCAGTCAGCCCAGATACCTGCTGCTGGACGAGCCAACTTCCAGCCTTGACCTTCGCCATCAGCGCACAACCCTTGGATTTGCACGGAAGATTGCGGCTGGCGGCGTCGGCGTGCTGTGTGTTTTGCATGACCTGAACTTAACGGCGCGGTTTGCTGATCACGCAATTATTCTGCAGGCGGGCACCATGGTTGCTTCTGGCCCGCCCGCAGCGATTTTCACGGATCAAACGATAAGCGAGGTCTACGGGCCTGGCCTTTCGATTTTCCTAGACCCTGAAACAGGCGCGCCAGTCATTCTGCCATTGGCGGACGATATATCGCCTGCTGGCGCGGTGCCGTCCTTGTGGGCGCTCGCCGCCGAAGCCGCGCAAGTTGGAGATGGACGGTGAACGCTGAAACGCCGACATCGCCGATTTCGGGGCCGGCCAGCAGTTCTAAGCCTGAACAGCAAAGCGGCAAAGAACAGCCTCCTCGGACAACGACCAATACGCTCATGCGGGGCGGCAGGCGTTTAGTGATCCAGCATAATGACGAAGATTATGTTCTACAGATCACCCGCTCTGGCCGCCTAATTCTAACAAAATAACGATCACGGAGCTTGGATTGATGCAATATAAATTCCCGAAGAACCCGCGCCAACTTGAAGCCGCCGAGCAGATGATTTTAGGCGCTACACGCCTTTGGGTCTGCAAAACCGTGGAATTGGAAGATGCTTTGCAACCTGTCGCACATTATTATGCGAAGTTTGGCGTTGTCGGCGCTGCCCACAGCCACGCAGCAATTCTACATAACAGCGCCACCGCCGCTAGCCGCAAGATTACCATTAATTGTCTATGCGCTTCTGAATTGACGCTCGACGAATCCCGTATTGTGCATGCTATCGCCCACGCGCAGGCTGGTCGCCCAGATGCCGCCATCAAGTGTTTGGCAAGTTGGTTGCCCGATGCCGTTTTGCGCCTGACAGAACCCTCTCTGAATGCGCTCGCTGACGCTTTTACTGTAAATAATTTTACTGTTCCAATCCGCCCTTGGTCCTGCGCGCCCGACTTCTCAGACGTTCTGCATGGCGATACCAGTTACCTGCTCAAGAGTACTTTAGCACATTAGTGTTAGGAGCGCTCAATCTAGTATTCGCAAAATGATCTACCGATTGAGCCGCTAATTGCTCTTGTTGCGCCCGACCGCCCTGCCAACCAACGCGCCCAGCTGATCCGCCGCTACCAGAACCGGGTCGGCATCGACGTGCGCGTGACTCTGCGTTTTGCTTGCTTAGTTTTGGTCTCGCAGGTGGCGAATAATAATCAGGTCGATGCCTTGTCCAACGGCGAGGCTGGCGGCGGTATGCCGAAGCATAATGCCGTCACATGTTTTCGAGCCTTGCCATCTCACATTTGCGTTTCTAATGCTTCGCCTAGCCGACCACTCTCGCCCGCGCTTAAACATCGCAGACGGGATTGCTCTTTGAACTTCTGGACATGTCGACATGGGTTGGTGCAGTCGGGCCGCATGTCCCAGCCGTCTGCCAGATTGAACATCTTCGACAACAAAGCCAGCAGCCGATTGGCTTGGCTTCTGGTTTGATCGCTGCAACGAGGCGCTTGGTCAGTTTGGGTATGGAATATCGATTATGATTGTTAATGACGACACTGTGTAAGGGCTTTGAACAGTCGGCAACCACATAGCAACCACATGACAAAGGAATGGGGGGGTATTCAGTGGGGGATAATGGGAGTCATAATGAGCTTTAAAGGCCAATTAACCCATTTAAATACATACGAAAACACCACAATGATTTGATTTTACTCAGTTTATCAAAATCAACATTTTTCTGATTCGTAATCAGTAGGTCCGCGGTTCAATTCCGCGCGTCGGCACCATATTTCTCAACAGGTTAGAGAAAATAAAGCGTTTCCGAAATTAGCCTACTAGGCGATTAGGAGACACATAGGAGACAAATTTCTCGTAGAACTGTTCATTTAGGTCGGCACTTTCTCAGCGGATCATTCAGCCTTTGAACTCACAACAGTCGCAATACCAGGCATCAGACGCGTGTAGCATTCGAATTAGTTAGAACACCTGCTCCTTGGCTGATGCAGTAGGCACTCTGCAAATGAGCAATAAGATAAGAAGCTCAGTTAGTTAGGTACATAGGCGAGACGCTATATGCAGTGCCCTAACAATCACTCCGCACCAAATGTTGAGGTTCTTGGCTGTTTTTCTTTGGTCGTTTGACAAATTAGATAGGTCTCAGCTCAGGATATTGCCTTCAGACACTGCTCAGATAGCCGTGCTGCAACTCGTTATAGCTCGTACAAAGTGTAATGAGATGAGGGATACTGCGGGTTACAGAGGAGCTGGGTTAGCCTCTAGCTTTTGATTCATGCTGTTAGAGCCAAGGAGCTGACATTTCCTACCCAGTGATATCCTCAGGCTGTGGCTCTGGTGGGAGCTGTGTGAGTGCCGCTGCTGGCCATAGATACTACGTATTCTTAGGCCGGGCCGGGGGTAAGGGGGGGCTGCTTATATGTACAATGCCCCAAAACATTATCTGAGAATTTTTGAAGGCAGTTAAAATCTACAAGGGCGTAATCGATTGAGTTCATGCTGTGAAGTAGGCTACCAAGAATAAGAATATAAATAGAACATACGAAATTGCGCAGAGCCGCGGAGGGTATTGCCTATCTAACGTTTACGTTGACCAGAAGACCGAGCTAAAATGGAAATGTGCCGAGGGCCACACATGGGATGCTAAGCCAGATTCCGTCAAAGGCAGTAAAAATAAGAAGGGGACTTGGTGCCGGATCTGCGGTATCGCCAAGGCAGCACAAAACAGAAGGCAAACGGTTGATGACTTGAGGACCCTCGCTGACGAAATGGATGGCGAATTCTTATCGAATGAGAGTAAAGGCAGTGATCAACTGCATTGTTGGAGTTGCAAAAATCCGGAGCCCCCAGCTTCCTAATGAGACCCGGTGCAATAAAGATTAATTATAAAAAATATCCAAATGGGTATATAGACCACGAAT
>Ga0315321_10001028_pt1 | contig 21401 bp, 33 predicted proteins | sample M180m21515metaG_FD_203464 | JGI IMG/M metagenome (GOLD analysis project Ga0315321, IMG submission 203464) | Ammonia-oxidizing marine archaeal communities from Monterey Bay, California, United States - M1 80m 21515 | ecosystem: Environmental > Aquatic > Marine > Intertidal zone | place: USA...
AACTAGGACACAAAATGCGACAGATAAACTTTGGGATGATCTCGAGTCTATTACTAGCGACACTCCTACTGAGTAGTTGTAGTACTTTTCAAGAGCCACAAATTAAAGTAGTAACACAGATTGAAAAAACTGTAGTTCCTACTGTTCCAATGCCTAAGCCTGTGCAAATGAACGACATAAAAATTTATGTTGTAGCACCAGATGAAAACTTTGAAGAATTCAAAAAAGAATTTGAAGCAAAGAACGGTGGCGATGCATACATTGCTATTAGCATCAAAGACTACGAAAACCTATCAAAAAACTTTGCCGAACTAAGACGATATATAGAACAGCAAAAAGCAATTATAGTATATTATGAAAACGCTGTTCAGCCTATTGATACTGATACTACTGACCAGTAGTTGTGCTGACAAGATCAAGTGCAAAGCCAAACCCGATCCAAAAGTAACTATAGACGGTGAACGTAACATCGAAGTGACTCCTGGTGCAACTCTAGCCTGTGATTTTTGATATAAATACATACATAATAATTGAGGGATTACTATGTGGGAAATGATTGAAAGAATGGCAAATGATCGTCTGTGGATTTACACAGCAATAGCAGGATCAATTGCTGGTACTATTTTTATAACATACATGAGTACAACACGAGCAGGACTTTGGTTCTATGCTAAAGTTGATCATGCAATTGATTTCCTTGTAGAGCGTTATGGCTGGACTTGGTTACAACAACCAGAAGATGCCTGGCGTAAAAAATACCCCAAAATAACAAAGAAAATTGACGACTTAGAAAAGCGTTTAAAACATCTTGAGGGGAAAAGATAATGCCAAGAAAAAAATTAGAAGAATTAGATGCAACCCCGGCACCGGCGCCAGTTGCAGAAACTAAACCAGATGCAGTTGTAGTTGCTACACAAGATAGCACTACACGCAAAGTTAAACTAGACTTAGAAGTAGATACAAGTGTAAAAGACATGGGTCCAAACCCATACCAACGTGTAATACATTTAGCAAGAGCAATAGATGCTTGGAGAATTTTTCCAAGGTTGTTTTTAACTGTGTATATTGTACTATTATATAAGTGTGTTATTTGGTATATGAATTTACCAAATCCTACATTAGAACAATCAGGTTTGATTAGTATTGTTGTAGGTGCTGGTGCGGCATGGTTTGGTCTTTACACCGGAACTGACAAATCTAAGTAACCTATACAATAAGTAATAGTATGGACTACTATTCTACTTTAGGTGTTTCAAAAAATGCTTCTGACAAAGAACTTAAACAAGCATACAAAAAATTAAGTATGCAACACCATCCTGACCGAACAGGCGGTGATGACTCTAAGTTTAAAGAAATTAACGAAGCGTATAGCACACTTAAAGATCCACAAAAAAGAGCAGAATACGATAACCCACAACCGCAGTATTCGCAAGGCTTTGGACCTAATGGGTTTGGTAATCCTGGTGCCTTCCAAGATATATTTTCTCAGTTTGGTGTTAATTTTGGTAACATGGGAGGTAGACAAGTACGCAATAAAGATGTTAAAATAACATATACAATTGAGTTTGAAGAATTGTTTACTGGTAAGGCTGTAAATATACAATATAATTTACCTAGTGGTAGAAAAGGTAATTTAGATGCTGCAATACCACCCGGAGTTAAAGGCGGAGATGTAGTAAAGTTTGCAGGTTACGGCGACGATAGTGCAGCTCATTTACAAAGAGGAGATCTTTTAGTTCATATTAGAGTTAAAGGACATAAACATTGGACAAGAGAAGGCGATAATATTGTAGCTGTTAAGAATGTAAGTATATTTGATCTTATGATAGGAACTAGCGTAGAAATTAAAACACCTTTAGGTAATGGATATCACTTAAGAATACCTAGAGGAACTAAACCAGGTACAGTTTTTAGTATAGCAGGACAAGGCATACCTAATTCACAAACAAAACGCCCAGGAAATGTACATGTAAAAATAGGAGCAGTTGTTCCTGAAATAAACGATGAAAAGATTTTAAATCAACTAAAGGATATAAAAGATGCAATTGATACAATCACCAAATAGTTTTTTAACACGTAAAGTTAAACCGTTTGATTTTAACGAACTTGATGCTAAACAAGTTTCAGGAGAAATGTGTCAAATTATGATGGCTAAAAATGGTTTAGGCCTAGCGGCAAACCAAGTTGAGCTTGATGCACAAATATTTGTTATGAGACCTGTTGAAAACGAAGCAGTTACTAAGCCGTTTGCTGTTATTAATCCAGTAATTATGAAAGTTGATAGTGATACTGTATTAGGGAAAGAAGGGTGTTTAAGTCATCTTGGATTATTATTAAATATAAGACGTCCCAAGACTTTGGTAGCAAAGTTTCTTGACATTGACGCAAAAGAGTGTATACTAGAGTTTAGTGGAATAGATGCTAGATGCTTTTTACACGAGTATGATCATCTACAAGGAATAGAGTTTACAGATAGAGTAAGTAAGTTAAAGTTAGATATGGCAAAGAAAAAGCAAAAAAAATTAATTAAGGAACACGTCAATGGTTGAGCCAAGTAAAGAGTTACAAGCAGTATTTGAAAAAGCAATTAAAGATGCAAAAAGACTAAAGCATGAATATGTTACATTAGAACACTTGCTTTTTGCAATGATGTGTAGTGAAAACTTCTACGGCATCATTAAAGGATACAGTGCAGATGTAGAGTATTTGAAGTCAAATTTAGAACACTATTTGAAAAATAGTTGTGACGAAATTACAATCGACACTAACAAACACAAGCCTAAAAAAACACAAACTGTAGAACGTGTACTTAATCGTGCGTTTACACAAACACTATTTGCAGGTAGACAAAATATTGAACTTACTGATGTAATGTTGAGTATTCTTAGTGAAAAGAAATCACATAGTGCATACTACTGTGAGCAAGCTGGTATTGTTAAGGAAGACTTTGCGGCATATATTAGCAGTGAAATTGAAACAGAACTTGAAGATGAAGAAATGTCAGGTGCGGCACAAAAGGCACTGAGAGCATTTACTACTAATCTTAATGACGAAGTTAAAAAAGAGAAAATTGATCCTGTTATTGGTCGTGCAGAAGAACTAGACAACATTGCATTAGCAATTGGTAGACGTTCTAAGAACAATGTGTTGCTTGTAGGTGATCCCGGTGTTGGTAAAACTGCTATTGCCGAAGGTATGGCATTCAATATTGTACAAGGTAATGTACCAGAGTTTCTAAAAGAATATGCAGTATATAATTTAGACATTGGTAGTATGCTTGCCGGTTCAAAATACCGAGGAGACTTTGAAGAACGCTTTAAACTTGTACTAGCAGGCCTTAAGAAAAAAGGTAAGACTATTATGTTCATTGACGAAGCTCACATGATTAGTGGTGCTGGCGCATCTGGATCAGGTAGTTCAAATGATCTAGCAAATATGTTAAAGCCTGCATTAGGCAAAGGCAACTTAAAAGTAGTTGCGTCAACTACTTGGGACGAGTATCGCAAATACTTTGAAAAAGATCGTGCGTTGATGCGTCGATTCCAACGTGTAACAGTTGACGAGCCTAGCAACGAAGTTACAAGAGATATTTTACGTGGTATTAAAAAGTACTACGAAGACTATCACGGTACTGAAATTACTGAAGGTGCTATTAACGAAGCAATTAAATTGAGTGTAAAGTATCAAGCAGACAAAAAGTTACCTGATAAAGCAATTGACTTAATTGATCAAGCATGTTCAAGATTTAATTTGAAAGAAACAATAGATAAAAAGATTGTTACAGCAGATGAAATACAATTTGAACTTGCTAAAGCAGTTAACTTGCCTGCAGAGCAAGTAAGTGAAACTGAAACAGAAAATCTTGTACATCTTGAGAAGAATATTAAAGGACAAGTGTACGGACAAGACAAAGCCGTTGAAGGAATTGTAGATAAAATACTTGTAAGTCAAGCAGGTCTTAAGCCTGAAGACAAACCTATTGGATCGTTTGTGTTTATGGGACCAACAGGAACAGGTAAAACAGAAACAGCGAAAGCACTTGCTACAAACTTAGGTGTAAAACTAGTACGTTTTGATATGAGTGAGTATCAAGAGCGTCATAGTGTTGCTAAACTATTAGGTTCACCTCCTGGATATGTAGGACATGATGAAAAAGGCGGATTGCTTATTGAAAAATTACAAGAATCACCTAACTGTGTATTACTACTAGATGAGATTGAAAAAGCACACCCTGATGTATCACAGTTACTATTACAAGTTATGGACAATGGTAAAATTACAGGTGCAAATGGTAAAGAAGCAGATGCACGTAATTGTATCTTAATTCTTACAACTAACTTAGGTGCAGCAGATTCAGAGAAAAATACAATCGGCTTTGGTGGTGAACTTGAAGATAACTCATATGAAGACAAAGCTCTTAAAAAGTTCTTTGCTCCAGAATTTAGAAATAGACTAGATGGTGTAATTACGTTTAACAAATTAGGCAAAGAAATTATGCTTAAAATTGTTGGTAAATTCCTTGTTGAACTTAAAGATCAAGTTAAAGGTAAAAATGTAAAAATTGAAATTACAGATGAAACTTTAGATTACTTAGTAGACAAAGGATTTGATCCTAAGATGGGTGCAAGACCTTTACAGCGTGTAATTGATCAAGAAATTAAACGTAGTCTTGCTAGAGAATTATTATTTGGTGATCTAAAGAATGGCGGTACTTTGATTATTGATACAGTTGATAATAAAATAGTTCTAAATACTAAAGGACATACACAAGTTGAAAAAGTTTGATACTGTTAAATTATTCTATGACGAGTATCCGTATAAACTAGTAGTACGTAATAGTTTATCACACATTTTTCGTGATAAAAATTTGCCTAATGCTAAAAAAGAAATTGATAAATTACAAGATTTATTAGTAAAAGGTCAACCATTAACTAGAACTGCATTTCTACGGTCCGAATCCGTTGAATTGCAGACCTTTCTTGAAGCACAAAAATTATACATAGAATTTAATCAGTTTACAGATTATAAATTACGCATTGAAAATCCACTCATGCAAATTTATTCACATAGTTACGATTGGTTAATAAACATCACACGTAAAATAAAAAACTGTGTGGAATTATGGGAGCCAAATTCCAAAGTTGAATTAGCACCTAATGTAATTTTAATAGATAAACCTAACGATTTTGAATACAAAGTAACACTAGGACTTGAAGTAGACCCAGGACTAGCAACTTGGATAGCAGCAAATCCAGATAAAGCAAAGGCAGGAGCAACTTGCTTAAAAGAAATAGCAAATAAAGGATATACTAGAGACTTTTATATATACATAAGAGATGAAAAAATATTACAATTATTAAGTCTTTTTGTAACTAATATACCAAGAGTAGACAAATTAGTATACATTGCAAAAACTGATAAATAAGTGTATGCCAAGTAATAGTGAAACAATTTTAACAAACCAAGCACATGTAGGAGATAGTAGTCTACAGTCCCATACAGGTGCAAAATATAAAGGTGACGGTTACTACGGACGTAGTGACGGTTTCCACAGTGTACAATACACAGTAACAGGATTTCAAGGTAAATTAGATATGCAAGCAACACTTGCTATTAACCCTGTAGAAGCTGACTGGTTTACTATTACTGGAACTAATTTAACAAGTGTTGACCCGAGCGGTCAGTATAACACTGGAACACACATATACAATTTTACAGGAAATTATGTATGGGTTAGAGCTCATATCAGTAACTGGACCGTCGGTACTGTAAGCAGTGTATTACTTAATCATTAAGGAACGACAATGGAACATTATGTAACAGTAGTAATGGAAAAACAAGAAACTACAGCACTGGATGAAAGTGCATTTCCCGTTTACGAAACATTTGACAGCGAACAAGATACAACAGTTATGCAAATACCTTTGCCTAGAACACTTGACGAACAAGAATCAAATGAATATGCAAACAAATTAGCAAACTATTTGTTTTCAGAAGGTTATGAAGACTTTGATATTTTTGTAAATGCACACGAAGCAGAAGATATACACGAAGTTACATTTGATGATGACGATGACTTCTTTGCAGAGTATGGTGTTATGTGGTATAACGATGATGATGTTATTGACGAAGCAGAATATCAAGGCCGTAAAGTTAAACTTGGTAAGCCTATGCAAGGTGACGTTAAGAAGTTTAAAGTATATGTTAAGAATCCAAAGGGTAATGTAGTTAAAGTTAACTTTGGACATGGCGGAAGTAGCGTCAAAGGCAAAGCAATGAAAATTAGAAAGAATAATGCAGCAGCAAGACGTTCTTTCAGAGCAAGACACAACTGTGATAATCCTGGTCCACGTCATAAGGCACGTTACTGGTCATGTAGAAAGTGGTAAGTTATGAAAATATTCGAAGTAGTAGAACCAAATTTTGATATAGTTGACGATACTAGCGTTTATATGCGTAATGACCCTGAGTTTTATCGTAAGGAATATTTTCCTGCGATGGCTAGTATGGCGGACATGCACAGTAGAGGTAAACCAGTAGATTCACATAAATCATTATCTGGATTAGTCGACAAAGGCTGTACTAGTTACTGTAAAAAATACAATTTAGCAAGACACCCTGACGAAGTATACACCCAAGAACACAGAGATGCTTTAATTGATAAATTATTTTCAGAAGAAATGGAACTAATTAAGCAAGGTGAATACAAATGAGGCTAAGAGAATTATTCGAAGCACCAGCAACAGCAGTAATGGCATTTGGAAGAATGAATCCACCTACTATTGGACATGCTAAACTAGTTGCCGCAATTAAAAGTCAACCAGGTGATCCTTTTATATTCTTAAGTCAAAGTCAAAAACCTAAAACAGATCCGCTATCCTTTAATGACAAATTGCGTTATGCTAAGTTTTTCTTTCCAGAAGTTACTATCGGTAATCCAGAAGTAAAAACAATTATACAAGCACTACAAAAAATAGAATCACTAGGCTATCAACAATTAATTTATGTTGCAGGCAGTGATCGTATTTCGTCATTTGAAGAACTAATTAACAAATATAATGGTAAAGATTACAACTTCAAATCAATTAAAGTTGTAAGTGCAGGCCAACGTGACGCAGATGCTGAGGGTGCAGAAGGCATGAGTGCAAGTAAACTAAAGAAACTTGCAGCTGAAGGAAAACTTGAAGACTGGACAGACGAAACAGGTAAAAAACAACCAGGCTTTAGGAGTGGTGTTCCAGAACCTAAACTAGCAGACGAAATGTTTGCAGCTGTAAGACAAGGTATGGGTGTTAGAGATCAAGTACCTGCTGAAAGTATAGAAGAAAATATAACAAGTGCAGATATACCTGTTGTAACATACGATAGAAATTACGGTGGTGATGTTAACAAAGTACTTGCAGTAAAACGTAATGCAAAGGCTGATGCAGAAGCATTGTATAAAAAATTAGGTGGCGTAAGTGATGCAAATTATGAAATTATTTCTAAAGCTGCAGAACAAAAGAAACAAGAGTTACGTCAAGTATATAGAGATGCACTAGCAAAACAAGGCATCAAAGGTGCAGCAGCACTTAAATCTCCAGAATACTTATTGTTTAGAAAACAAAATGCTGACTTATCAATTATGTTAGGAACAGCAATGAATATGGTAGGAAACGGATCTGGTAAATTAATTAAACCAAATGGTAAAATAATTAAACCAAGTGAAGGTATAGAAGAAGCAGAACTTACACCAGGACAAGGATTGCCTAAACAAATTAAAGTAATCAAAATGCCTACACCTCCACAAGCACCTACTGGTCCAGATGGAACAGGTGAAGATGGAACACGTATTGGTACTACACCAAAAGGTAATAGAAGTGTTTCAAGTGGTGCAGGAACATATATTTTTGCGCCAACAGGTGATTTAATGTTGTATATGACTCCGAAGATAGGTGGACTACAGCAAACACATAACATTCCAAAACAACGTATTACAGTAAACTATGGTACTACTATTGACGGGGCAGGTATAGATCAAAAAGCAACTTATGATATGAGCGGTAAACTTATAAGTGGCGATAATACATCAATTAGTAGCGGTGATATTGGTGTAAGTGTTGACAAAGATAAAGGATCAACAGTAAATTATAAAGTAGACGCTAATACAAAAGTTTCAGCAAACAGTAAAACTGGTATAAAGGTTAATTAATGTATACTAGTATTGATGAACTTAAGAAACTTGCTGGTGTAAACGAATTCAAAGGTTACACAGAGTACACTCTTGAGAATATCAGTGATGCAGCAGCTTCTAATCGCAAGAAAGAAAAAGCACAAAATATAAAACCAGGTGACAAAGAATGGTTTAAACTTTGGTTCAGTCTTCCACATATGACTGGTGCAACATTTAGAGGACGTAAGTAATGAAAATATTTGAAATTACAAGTGAAAAATATACTGGGCCTTTAAGTGACAAGCAAAAAGAATTACTTAAAAAAGGTTATAAATTAGATAAAGATGGGGTACCTTATTGGCAGCCGGACGGGGATAAAGTAAGTCCTTTTTATCAAGACGAATTAGGACCAGGATGGGATAAAGATTCTTTAGATAAAGATGCTGATGAGATTATTCCTGGTACTAGTGCTGCTTTAGATAAGGCTAGAACAAATCCTAACAGCAAATACCATGCAAATACAACAACAGATTTTTCAGGTGGTGGATACACAACTACTAGAAGAACCGATAAAGGTACAAAGGTAGATAAATTTCCAAGTATAAATGCAAAAGTAAGCACAACAACACAGAAGAAAAAGGGTGGTAAACTCAAAACAGATGTGAAATTTAAAGGCAATCTATAATGAGATACAACGATATCAAAGAAGGTGTTGGCCGCATTACAAAGCAAAATCAAACTGTTGATGTAGGACCTAGTGAAATTAAAACCCAAGCTGCAAAGTTTGGAAATAAAGTAGATAAAGATGGTCGTCCACCTACACTATCAAAAAAAGTAAAAGGTTCTAAAACAAATGTATTGTTTAACTTAGGTATGTCTGAATCTATTTCGGTTGACAACCTATATGAAAACGTGCTATACTTCAGACAAATGAAAGAAAATTTAGGCGAAATAGCACAGGCAACAGAAATATATGTAGACATGGACGGCGTACTTGCTGACTTCTTTGGCGAGTGGGCTAAACTAATGAAAGTTGATCATTATTCAAAAATCGACGATATTGATATTAATGTAGCACTACAAAAGATTCGAGACACAGACGAGTTTTGGTTAAATCTTCCATTACTTCCACAAGCAAAACAACTTCTTTCAGTTATAAAACAAATCAAAGGTGAATACAACATATGTAGTACGCCGTTGGCAGACGATCCTAATTCAGAGCCACACAAGCGTGAATGGATTAAAAGAAATTTAGCATTTTTTCCACCTAAGAATGTTTATATAACAAACAACAAACCACAATATGCAACCAAAGAAGATGGTACACCTAACATACTAATTGACGATTTTGGTAAAAATGTTGATGCATGGGAAGCTGCAGGTGGTACAGGATTCAAATACAAAGATCATAAATTTGAACGCACAGCAAAAGATCTGCAACAGCATTTAAATGCAAAAGTTCATGATAATATGGCAGAGAACTTTGCTGATGGTAAGAAAAAAGGCAAAAGCAGACCAGGGCGTGTAAAACGTTCAGGTGCTAGTTGTAACGGTAGCGTAACAGAATTAAGAGCTAAAGCTAAAAAGGCAAGCGGTGAACGTGCTAAAATGTATCACTGGTGTGCTAATATGAAAAGTGGGAGATCATAATGAAGATATATGAAATATTAGGTGAAACTACTACTGCATCAGGTAGTATTTCTGTAGCAGTAAAGCCTGTAGGTAAGATGCAAAGCAGAACTATGTATAACGCAGACGGTACAATGAAAAATGCGTTAGATGGCGATAAATTAATGGCTGGTAAAAAGAAGCCGAAGAAGAACAAACAAGCATAAATACTACTATTAAAGTATTCGGAGATAATTATGACTAAAAAACTTAAAGAAGGCGGCTTAGGCGATCTAGCACATGCAGCTGAACGTGACCACGAAGTACAAATGGCACGAGCAGATCTGTATAAGATTGCAAAATATGCTATCAAACTACACGATATGCTTAAAACAGTAAGTGAAGCTGAAGGCATTGAAGGTTGGCAACAATCAAAAATTACAAAAGCAGCAGATTACATTGGATCAGTATACCATGCTATGGATTACGATATGAAATTTGCAGAATCTAAAAGCACAAAAAATGTTATGAATCGTTCTAAGACAATGACTGAAGAATCATACTTAGAAGCAATGCAATCAAAAGTAGCAAGCAAACTTGCTGAATCTGAAGCATTATGTTCTGAGTGTGGCAATCCAAGTTACACAACATTAGGCTTATCAGAAGCAGAGCTAGATGAAGTAGCTGGTCCTGAAAAGTGTTGGAAAGGCTACAAGAGAGCTGGAACACAAGCTGGTACTGGTAAGAACGCAGGCAAACGTGTCAATAAGTGTGTGAAAGCATAAGTTACTATGCGTGTATCAGAAGGCATATTTGATTGGTTCAAAAAGAAAGAAAAAACAATCGGCGATAGTCCCGAATACAAAGGCTGGTTGAACATTTATCTTAAGAATCCTGATGTTGCTGCAATGCACAAGCGTCATAAAGAATTTTTACAATACTATCAACAATCACAAAAGAATGAAGAACTTGACTTTGGTAAAATGTGGAATACTTTGATGCATGGCCCTAACGATGATTTTCCAAAATATTTAGAGTTTGCTCAAAGTAAAATGAATTACTTACCTGATGACAGAATACGCAAACGTTTAAAGATGAAGTTTCCAAAAATTATGCCTGTAGACATTGAACGTGTAATTAAAAAGATACAAGCACTAAGAGCAAACAGATCATGAGTGATAACTTTTACGAAATGAGTGCAAAGATGAAGGAACTATTTCCTTCAAATCCCGAAGCAGACAAAAAAGCTCTACTTGCAATGGCTGGTAATACAACACCAGTTGAAACTCCAACAGTGGTACAAGAGAGTGTAGAAGTAGCACAAGGTTCACTACAAATGGACAAAGACTATAGTATTTCAGACTTTGCGGCATTAGCCGGAGTTAGTCTTACAGAAGGCAAACAAAAAACAGGCAGTGCAGGACAACTAAAAGGCAAAGATGCAATTACTAAAAGTGCTACTCCAGGTGGCAACGAATCACCACATCCTGCTAGAAACAAATTAGTAGGAGAAGCTGAAGAAGATCGTATTACAGCATTAGAGCGCAGAATAGAAGCACTTGAATCAATGCTTAGTGAGCGTGAACTTAGCAAAGGCGAAGAAAAAGAAAAAGAACGTCTTGTTAAAGGTATGAAGAAAAACAAAAGTGATTTCAAAGATCGCTATGGCAAGGATGCAGAAGCAGTTATGTATGCAACAGCAACCAAAAACGCCAAAAAGAACGAATCTATTAAAGATCAGCTTCTTAAAATGCTTGACGAAAAAAAGCAAAAATAATACTTGACAACTACTAAAAAATAACGTATAATATACTTAAACTACAAGGAGTAAATTATGAGTGAACGTACCTATGGTGCAGAAGAAAAAGCAAAACTTGAACGTCTTGTTAACGAAGGTGTTACAGTATTGCAAGAGATTGAAGACCTAAATGCAGGGTTAAAAGATACCGTGAAAGCAGTAGCAGAAGAATTAGATGTAAAACCAAGTTTAATTAACAAAGCAATTAAAATTGCACAAAAAGGCGAATGGTTAAAAGTTGCAGATGAGTTTGATGACTTAGAAACACTAGTAGCTACAGTAGGAAGAGATAAAATCTAGTGCAAAAAATAAAAGACTTTTGGATCAACAGTTATAAAAGTGACAAAATTGCATTTGCATTTGAACTTGTTAGTTTTATCTTTACAGTAGCCGCTAGTTTAACATTAGCGTTTAATGCTAGAGATCCTAATATGTTAATTATCTATCCGTTCTTTTTTGTAGGATCGATTACACAGTGTTATGCCGCAGTTAGAAGAGGTGCGGCATGGGTTATGTTACTAACAGGATACTTTGCTGTTATTAACGTGTTTGGATACGGAGTGGCTGCTGGATGGTGGTAAAACCGTATCAATGGCTAGCGTGGGTGGCTACAATATGTTTATTGACAGCCGCTACCTTAGCCGCATTTAATGTTTACCCTTTGTACATTTGGGCATTCATTATTAGCAACAGTCTATGGATACTTGTTGGTGTCCTATGGAAAGAAAAAAGTTTAATTGTTATGAACGCAGGACTAACCGTAATTTATGTTGCGGGCTTGTTGTTTTAATAAGTATTAATAACGCCAATAGCAGTAGCTAGGCATGTATGAAGGTTAAGTTGGCCATAAGCAACGAAGGAGACATATGAGTTACGTAGACGCACTATTTGATCGCGACTCTGACATAATCAGAGTAGTTGAACGCAAAGACGGAAAAAGACATTATCACGAGTATAATGCAAAATACACATTTTATTATAAAGACGAAAGAGGCAAGTACAAGAGTGTATTTGGTGATCCTCTAACACGTATTGTATGTAAGAACACAAAAGACTTTCGCAAAGAAGTTGCTATCAACAGAGATAAAAAACTATTCGAAAGCGACATCAATCCTATTTTTCAATGTTTAAGTGAAAACTATCTTAATCAAGATGCTCCTAAACTAAACATTGCTTTCTTTGATATTGAGACAGACTTTGATCCAGAGCGTGGCTTTGCTGATCCTGCTGATCCATTCATGCCTATTACAAGTATTAGTGTATACTTACAGTGGATGGAGACAATGGTGTGCTTGGCTGTTCCGCCTAAAACACTTACAATGGAGCAAGCTAAAAAAGAACTAGAAGGCATTGAAAATGTAATGCTGTTTGAAAAAGAAGGTGAAATGATTGATACCTTCTTAACGCTAATTGAAGATGCTGATATTTTGTCAGGTTGGAACAGTGAAGGTTATGATATTCCGTATACTGTAAACAGAACAAGTCGTGTACTAAGCAAAGATGACACACGTAGATTCTGCTTGTGGGGGCAATTGCCCAAGAAACGTGAATATGAAAAGTATGGTAAATCAGCTGTTACCTTTGACCTAATAGGTAGAGTGCATTTAGATAGTTTGGAATTATATCGTAAATACACATATGAAGAACGACACACTTACAGGCTTGATGCTATTGGCGAAATCGAAGTTGGTGAAAACAAAGTCCCTTATGAAGGCACTTTGGATCAGTTGTACAACAATGACTTTAGAAAGTTCATCGAATACAACATACAAGATACCGCACTACTGGACAAGCTGGACAAAAAACTAAGATTTATTGATCTTTCAAATACTGTTGCACACGAGAATACAGTCTTGTTACAGACCACTATGGGTGCTGTTGCTGTTACAGAGCAAGGTATTATTAACGAAGCACACAATAGAGGCTTACAAGTTCCTAACAGACCTAAACGTGACGACACAGAGAACACACAAGCCGCTGGTGCTTATGTTGCTTTTCCAAAGAAAGGTTTGCACAAATGGATTGGTTCAATGGATTTGAACAGTCTGTATCCTAGTGTTATTAGAGCCCTTAATATGGCGCCTGAAACTATCATAGGGCAAATACGTCCAGACATAAGCGAAGCCCGTGTACACGAAGATATGACGCTTAAAAAGAAGTCATTTGCAGGGTCTTGGGAAGGACGTTTTAGTGTAGAAGAATACGAAGCAGTCATGGAACAAAAGCGTGATATTGCACTAACTATTGACTGGGAGTCTGGTGGTAGTGATGTACTAAGTGGTGCTGAAATATACAAAGCAGTATTTGATAGTCAGCAACCTTGGATGCTTAGTTCAAACGGCACAATTTTTACAACACAGTTTGAAGGTGTTATTCCGGGTATTTTAAAGCGTTGGTATGCTGAACGTAAAGACATGCAGAAGATGTTAAAGAAAGCAAAGGACGCAGGCAATGCTGCAGAGATTGAGTACTGGGACAAACGACAGTTGGTTAAGAAGATTAACTTGAACAGTTTGTATGGTGCTATTCTTAATCCTGGTTGTAGATTCTTTGATAAACGCATCGGACAGAGTACAACACTTACAGGACGTACTATTGTTAAACACATGTCAGCAGAAGTAAACAAGGTTATTACAGGTACATATGATCACGTTGGTGAAGCAATGATATATGGTGATACTGACTCTTGTTACTTTAGTGGATATCCTACACTTAAAAGTGAAATTGATGCAGGTAACATTCCATGGGACAAAGACAATGTAATTACATTGTACGACCAAGTATGTGAAGCAGCAAATACTACGTTTCCAAAGTTTATGTTAGAAGCATTTCATTGTCCTAAGAGTAGATCAGATGTTATTGCGGCGGCTAGAGAGATTGTTGCACAAAGCGGATTGTTTATTACTAAGAAGCGTTATGCGGCACTAGTATATGACATTGAAGGTTTTAGAAGCGACACAGATGACAAACCAGGTAAAGTAAAAGCAATGGGTTTAGACTTGCGTAGATCAGATACTCCTGTGTTTATGCAACAATTCCTAAGTGAACTACTACTAATGGTACTTACAGATATCCCACAAAAACAAATACTAGATCGTATTACAGAATTCCGTAAGGAGTTTAGTGAACGTCCAGGATGGGAGAAAGGTGCTCCGAAACGTGCAAACAAAGTTGGACACTACAGGCGCTTAGAAGAAAAACAAGGTAAAGCAAACATGCCCGGACACGTTCGAGCAAGTATCAACTGGAACACACTCAAGCGTATGAACGGAGACAAGTACTCGCAAGAGATTGTAGATGGTATGAAAGTTATTGTTTGTAAACTAAAACCAAACCCACTAGGGTATACTAGTGTTGCGTATCCTACAGATGAATTACGTATTCCGGATTGGTTCAAAGAACTTCCGTTTGATGATGCAGCAATGGCAGAAACAATTATTGATAATAAACTAGATAACTTAATTGGTGTGCTTAACTATCCGTTGCAGGATACAAAACAAGACACAACATTTGGTAGTTTGTTTGAATTTGGAGAGTAATATGAAAGTTAGTATAAATGATATAGGCGGTGAAGTTGTTAAACAAGATGAACGATATATTGTTAAGGATAACACAGTTCTAAATAATCTTATTGTAAGTAGTACACGCTTACAGCCACGTAAATCAACAAGTGGACATTCACATGCTGGACAAGAAGAAGTATATTATTTTATTGAAGGCACAGGTAAAATGGAACTTGGTGAAGAAATGATTAAAGTCGAACCAGGAGATGTAATACTAATTAAAGACGGTGTATATCATCGTGTACACGCAGGCATGTATGAAGAACTATATTTTGTATGTGTATTTGACGGGAGTAGACATGTTGAAAAATAGTCCTATAAATCATTTACAACAGTTAATGTGTATCACAATGGAAGAGTGCGGAGAACTTACACAACGTTGTTCAAAAATGATGCGAAAATACAAAACACTTGATCAAGCAGATGACGAACAGATTAAAAAACTTACTGAAGAAGTAGGAGATGTATTATGTATGATAGGCCTGATGGTTGATAATGATGTAGTTAAATGGGAAGACCTACAAGAAAGAGTTGAGTATAAGAAAGAAAAACTTAAAAAGTGGAGTACACTTGTATGAATACAGACTACGAAACTCAAGTAACTAATGCATATAAAGACTTTAAGTCTAACAAAGACATTAGTGGGTTTCAAAGTATTATTGACTTTATTAATAGCGAAAATCCAGCACTAGTTATAGATGCTGGGTGTGGAGATAATATATTTAAATATTATATTCAAAACTTACAAGGCTTTGATGTAAGAGATATTAAAGAAGCTGATTATAAAGGCACATATCAAGATATGGATAAAGTGTTTAAACCTAACAGCGCAGATGCAATAATTTGTTTTGGAAGTTTAGGGTTTGGAAATAAACAAATAATACAAAGTAATTTAGAACTTATGTATAAATGGTTAACTAAAACTGGTTATCTGTTTATGATCGAAATTTCAGATCATGATGTTACTGAAAAGGATGTAAAAGATTATCCACAAAAATATTTTTGGAACAAACAGAAAATAGAATACTTTCAAAATAAATTTAATTTTAAAGTATCAGGTAGTCCAGTATTACATTTAGGAAAGTTAAATTGGGTATGGCAAAAATGAGAGTAGGATTTACTTGTAGTACGTTTGATTTGTTACACGCAGGACATGTAATTATGTTGCGTGAAGCAAAAGAACAATGCGATTATCTTATATGCGGATTACAGGTTGATCCTAGTATAGATAGAAAAGAAAAGAATGCACCAATACAAACTGTAGTGGAACGCTATACACAATTAAAAGGTGTTGAGTATGTAGATGAAATTATTCCATACGGCACTGAAGCTGATTTAGAAGACATCCTTAGTATGTACCCAATAGATGTACGTATACTAGGAGAAGAATATCGCGATAAAGATTTCACAGGCAAAGATATTTGTCGAAAACGTGATATAGAATTGCATTTTAACAAAAGAGATCATCGCTTTAGTACAAGTGATTTACGGAGAAGAGTTTGTGAATAAATTTATATTTGATGTAGACGGAACACTTACACCTAGTCGTGGGTTAATTAACAAAGAATTCGAACAGTTTTTTGAAAACTTTTGTTTAGCTAATGACGTGTATCTAGTTACTGGTAGCGACAAACCTAAAACTGTTGAGCAAGTAGGTGAAAAGATATACAATAGATGTAAACGGGTTTACCAGTGTTCAGGCAGTGATGTTTGGGAAGGTGACAATAGTATACTTAAAAGTATATGGACATTGCCTGATCTAGCAAGAACATTTTTAATTAGTTGCGAGTACGAAAGTCCATTTAGTATACGCACAGGTAATCATATCGAAGAACGTAGTGGCATGGTTAACTTTAGTGTTGTAGGACGTAATGCGTCATTGTATGAACGCAAACAATATGCAGACTTTGATGAAGAAAATAAAGAGCGTATCAAAATTGCCAAGGCGTTTAATATGATGTTTCCTGACTTACAAGCAACCGTAGGTGGTGAAACTGGTATTGATATTGCCCCACGTGGTGCAGATAAGTCACAGATACTAAGAGACTTTAAAGAAGAAGATACTATACACTTTTTTGGTGATGCAATGTTTGAAGGTGGTAATGACTACTCTTTAAAGAAAGCACTGTGGGAACGTGGTAACAGTTCAACACACCAAGTAAGTGATTGGGAAAATACATGGGAGTTATTAATATGAAAATTCTATTAACAGGACATAAAGGGTTTATAGGAAGTCATTTATTAAACAAACTTAAAAAAGAGCATAGCGTTGTAGGAATTGATCTACAAGACGGTAACAGTCAAGATTTACTTACATGTGAGTTTAATGAAGAGTTTGATTTGATTATACATTTAGCAGGCAAAAGCGGAGTGCGTGAAAGCATTAATGATCCTGCAGGATACTGGCGTAATAACGTAGAAGCAAGTAAACGCTTGTTTGCACGTTATCCTGATACAAAGGTGCTTTATGCAAGCTCTAGTAGCGCCTATGAGCCCGATTTAAATCCGTATGCCGCAAGTAAGTATGTTGTAGAAGAAGCTGCAGAGAGATATCATAATACACTAGGCATGCGATTCCACACAGTGTACTCAAGTACACCTAGACAAGGAATGTTTTTGCAAAAACTAATAGATGGTGAACTAGAATATACAACAACACATTACAGAGATTTTATACATATTGAAGATTTATGCACAGCAATACAATTATGTATGAAAAGTAAGTATACAGGCACAATTGATATTGGATCTGGACACCCTTACAAAGTGTCAGACTTTGCTCCAGATCTTCCTGTCCGCCTAAATACACCATATGAACGCAATTGGACTTGTGCAAATATGGAAAAAATAAAGACCTTAGGCTTTAAACCTAAATACTCAGTAGAAAACTACTTGACATCTTTGCCAAAAGATAATATAATAAAACTTGAAATAGGAGAAAACATATGAAAGACATTTTACAAGACATTGTTGCACACACACATTCGCTAGGATTTTTGTCGCTAGTTAAAGTGAGCAATGAAAATAGTACAGCAATTGATTCAATGGCTGAAGACCGCAGTGTAATTTTAAGTGCTGAAACACATACACCTGTTGCTGAATTTAAAGGCACGTTTGGTATGCCTAACTTAGATAAGTTAGCATTACACTTAAAGAATCCAGAGTATCAAAAAGATGCTAAGGTTGACGTTATTGAAGCAGAACGTAATGGAGAAACTATTCCAACACACATTCACTTTGAAAACGCAGCAGGTGACTTTGAAAATGATTATCGCTTTATGAACAAAGCAATCATTGAGGAAAAACTAAAGACTGTTAAGTTCAAAGGTGCAAGTTGGACTGTTACATGTACACCAAGCATGGCAAGTATTGCACGTATGAAGTTGATGAGTGCGGCACATAACGAAGAGCCTACATTCAATGTAAGAACTACTGATGGTAACTTAGTATTCAGCTTTGGCGATGCAAGTACACACGCAGGTGAGTTTGTATTCCAGCATGGTGTAGAAAATACACTAGCACATACATGGAGTTGGCCAGTAGCACAAGTACAAGCAATCTTAGGACTTGACGGCGATGCAACAATGAGCATTAGTGATCAAGGTGCTATGATGATTACAGTTGACAGTGGTATGGTCAAATACGATTATATTCTTCCAGCACAAAGCAAGTAATATATGATAACTGAAAAACAGGCTAGAAAAGACTTTAGAGAAATGCGTAAAAAAGATAAAGTGTTTTCTGAGTGTTGGCCTGATACAGATAGACAATTTTACGAATGGTGCTCTAGTTACTTAGACTATAAGCACATTAAGGATAAAGATGAATAAAGACTTAACAGCATCACAAAACGACTACGCACATTTTTTGCCAGCATTGAGCGGTTTCTATGCAACATATGTAGGCAAGCAACGCTTTCCTGATCCTGTTAAAGGTCCTTATATCGAAGATACACGTATTCCTGCTAACTGGAACAATGGTGTAGAAAGTCTTAACTATCTCAATGCAAAAGAAGGAGCGTTTACTTATAAGTGGACACTCTATTCTGCAGGACATGCTGACTTAGATACAAATAAAATTGTACCTAAAGAAGATATGGTACGTAATAGAGATAGAGAAAACACTTGGTTACTAGGTGACTCAGGTGGTTTCCAAATTGGTAAAGGTGTTTGGGAAGGCGATTGGAAAGATCCTAATTGTCCTAAAGCACAAAAGAAAAGAGATGGTGTATTGCGTTGGATGGACGCTTACATGGACTATGGAATGATACTTGATATTCCAGCCTGGGTAGCACGTTCACCTGAAGGTGCAAAAGCAACAGGTATTAGTACATATCAAGAAGCAGTTAAGGCAACACGCATCAACAATGACTACTGGATGAAGCATAGAACAGGTGCTTGTAAATTGTTAAATGTTTTGCAAGGTGAGAATCACACAGACGCAGATGACTGGTACGAGCAGATGAAAGACTATTGCGATACAACTAAGTATCCTGACACACACTTTAATGGGTGGTCAATGGGTGGACAGAACATGTGTGATGTGCATTTGGTTCTTAAACGCATAGTTACATTGCATTATGATAACCTACTACAACAAGGTGTACACGATGTAATGCACTTCTTAGGCACATCTAAACTAGAGTGGGCTACACTATTAACTGATATACAACGTGCTATACGCAAGTATTACAACCCTAATATGATGCTTACATTTGATTGTGCTTCACCTTTCTTAGCAACTGCTAACGGACAAGTATACATTCAAAATGAAACTCCTGATAGAGGTAAGTGGACATATCGAATGGTTCCAAGTGTAGACGATAAGAAATACGCAACTGACACACGAACGTTTAAAGATGCTGTACTACAAGATGGTGTATTTAAAAACTTTGAAGACTCGCCGTTAACAGACGGTATGCTTGTAAGTGATGTATGCACATACAAACCCGGAGACCTAAATAAGATAGGTAAAGAAGGAAAGACATCATGGGATAGTTTTAGTTATGCTATTCAAATGGGTCATAATGTATGGAGTCATATTAATGCTGTACAAGAAGCAAACAGACAATACGATGCAGGCGTTATACCTAAGATGCTTATACAAGAGCAGTTTGATAGAATTACATTTAGAGATGTTGTAGAGGAAATATTCTCCGCAGGTTCAAAAGAAGCATCACTAGAATTAATTGAAAAATATTCAAAGTTTTGGATGGCTATTCCAGGTACTAGAGGTGCTATTGGTAAAAAGACTGTAAATGCTAGTACACATTTTAATGCATTATTTGATATTGAAGAAACAGTAGTCGAAGATGAAGAATTAGACGAAACTAAGTTGGAGGAACTTGAGGATGAGCAATTATGATAACATTGAAGATAAACTTAAAGCACACTACGATGAGCTACAACGAAAGCATAAAGAGCTTGACACAGAGTTAGAAGAACGTTATAATAATATGACAGTTACTGAAGAAGTGCGCAGAATGAAAACTATGAAACTTTATTTAAAAGATGAAATGCATCGCATTAATGCATACTTGGTACAAAAAGGTTTAGAATGAAACGTGATTACGAAAGTGGAGTAAGTGACACTCCTGTATTTTTTACAGGTGTAGAAGTTGAAAAGACTCCTGCATATGGAATGAAAACATTATTTGTTACAGGCACACACTCATGTGACATAATACAAAAACATTATGAAGAAGAACAATGTGAACATATCTTCTTTGGTGCTAATCACTCATTTGAACCGCTAAACGAAGAGGAATGGACTAGTTGGGAAAGAATGATTAAGGCATTCTTAATTGCAGGTAAACTATGTAGTTTAGATATTCCAATTAATTACGCAGAAGAATTCCTCGAAAGCGGTCTTACAGAATATGATAACTTTATTCCACAACTACGTATTCCATTGCCTTATGCTAAATTGTGGAACTATAACACAATGGTAAAAATTGATGATAAAGACTTTAAGGCAACTAACCCGGGTGTCTGGTGTCATAGCCTACACGACTTAATGGATAGAGAAAAATTCACTGATTGGACAAAATATGGCCTTGACAAAGTTATTAAATGAAAGTATACTAGTAATATGAATAAACAACATGAATCGTATCATAATTATATGGGGCGTAGAATGAGAGAGGAAGATGCAAAAATGGCAGTAGAAAATGCAATGAATAAAGCAGAACGTAGTATTTGGGTAACCTTTAATAAAGAAGGTGTACATATGTACCCTGGCGCAGATACTGATCCTAAACTAGCAACAGGCGACTGGGATG
>Ga0315321_10001029_pt1 | contig 21400 bp, 18 predicted proteins | sample M180m21515metaG_FD_203464 | JGI IMG/M metagenome (GOLD analysis project Ga0315321, IMG submission 203464) | Ammonia-oxidizing marine archaeal communities from Monterey Bay, California, United States - M1 80m 21515 | ecosystem: Environmental > Aquatic > Marine > Intertidal zone | place: USA...
TATCCGCTGACCTCCTGATCGCCAACAACTGCCTCGCGCACGTCCCAGACCTGAATGACTTTGTAGGAGGCATGAAAGCACTACTGTCGGACGGTGGAATCATCAACGTTGAATATCCTCACCTACTGAACATTATCGAACAAAACCATTTGGACACCATTTACCAGGAGCACTATTGCTACCATTCGCTATACACACTTGAGCAGGTATTCGCTCATCACGGGATGCGAATCTTCGACGTAGAGGAAATCAGCACCCACGGTGGCTCACTTCGGATATACGTTTCCCACGACAATGATGAATCAAAACCTGTCACTGATGCAGTACATGAGATCCGTCAAAGGGAAATCGACCGTGGCCTGACAAACCTTGGCACATTCCACGCCTTTGCCGAACGAGTGAAGCAAACGAAATGGAACCTTATTGAGTTTCTAATCAACGCCCGACGCGAGGGCAAACGCATCGTTGGCTACGGAGCGCCCGGCAAAGGGAACACGATGCTTAATTACTGTGGCATCCGGGAAGACCTTTTGGAATTCACCGTTGATCGCAACCCATTTAAACAAGACAGTTTTCTGGTTGGTTCACGCATCCCGGTCTACGCACCGGAGATGATCGATGAGTTCAAGCCTGATTACGTGCTCATACTTCCATGGAACCTGCGTGACGAGATCGTTCACCAGATGAAACACATCCGCGAATGGGGCGGACAGTTCGTGGTCGCGATCCCAGAGTTGGAAGTCATCTAAGTTTCAGCAACGTCTGATTCAACCTGATTAACAAGAGAAATCAAATGAAGGTCGTTCTATTCTGCGGTGGATATGGAATGCGTTTACGGGAATACTCGGAATCGATTCCCAAACCCATGGTCACCATCGGTTACCGCCCGATCCTGTGGCATGTCATGAAATACTACGCCCACCACGGCCACAAAGACTTCATCCTCTGTTTGGGATGGAAGGCGAATGTCGTCAAGGATTATTTCCTCAATTATGACGAGTGCCTATCGAACGACTTTGTTCTTCGCGGTGGAGGTTCCGATGTGTCTCTACTGAACAGTGACATCCAGGACTGGAACATCACATTTGTCGACACTGGTGTTGCCTCGAACATAGGGCAAAGACTCAAAGCCGTTCAGCCTCACCTTCAAGGAGAAGACACATTTCTCGCAAACTATACCGACGGGCTATCCTCTGTACACTTACCGGAATTGATTGACTTCCATGAGTGTTCCAATTCAACCGCCACCTTTGTCAGCGTTCGCCCATCACAAAGTTTTCACAAAGTATCCATCGACGAGGAAGGGCTTGTAAACGATGTACGGGAGATAGGGAAAACCGACACATGGATGAACGGAGGCTTTTTTGTATTCTCCCAAAAATTCTTCGACTACCTAGGCAGGGACGAAGAGATGGTTGAAGAACCTTTCCAAAGACTGATAGCTGAAGGCAAACTGCGATCACTTCGACATCAGGGATTCTGGGGGTGCATGGACACCTACAAAGAGAAGCAATTGCTTGATGACATGTATGACCGAGGTGATACACCATGGGCGGTATGGGATAAGAACGCACCGCTGGTCCCGTGCACAACGCAATCGACCAGTTTTCAAAACATCGGCCTCCCACGGTAATTGAGTGATTGAATGCATGGCGTAACACTCAACGACTTTAACACCGTACTGTGCCTCGGCGCACACGCAGACGACATCGAGATTGGTTGCGGCGGAAGTCTCTTGCAAATGATCGATGCGAACCCACAATTACACGTGCACTGGTGCGTCTTCTCGGGTGACTCCGTCAGGAATCGAGAGGCAAAAGCAAGCGCTGAACACTTTGTATCCGGGGCCGAAAAACGCTCGGTGCACATTCATGATTTTCGCGACAGCTATTTCCCAGACCAGTGGGCCGATATCAAAGAATGCTTTGAAGATCTGGCAAAACAGATCAAACCCGATCTGATATTTACCCACAGGCCTGACGACCGGCACCAAGACCACCGAGTCATTTCTGAACTCACTTGGTGTACTTTCCGCGATCACTTGATTCTTGAATACGAAATCCCCAAATACGAGGGAGATCTGGGAAACCCAAACCTGTATCTCCCCATCTCAAAACGCTACTGCGGCAAAAAGATCACAACTCTCCTCGAATGCTTTGAATCACAGCTCGACAAACCATGGTTCGACTCGGAGTTATTCCGGTCCCTGATGCGTATTCGCGGGAGTGAATGCAATTCACCATCCCGCTATGCAGAAGCCTTTCATTGCCGAAAAGCGACTTGTGACTTTCTTCCATCCAAAGGCTAAGCTTGATACAGCCAGTGATTGCCGCGAGAGAAACCACTCACCGGTCATCAACTGCAGATCCCACCCTCTGGCGGGACAATCTCACGGGCTCTCGAAGCCGTCCCAAACGCGTGACCACTCTCGCCATTCTCTTTGGTCGCAAACATAACCCCCCTCTGCATTGACCTGGACACCCTCCCCGTGGTGCTCGCACGCACCCTCCTCGGGTGGCATTCGCAAGCTATGACCCAGAAGTCAAAAAGAACAAATCGTTGAATTCAGAACAAACTCTCTCGGCGGGGTTCCACGACGACGCGCGACTCGTTTTATATCACTCTCAGGCGTTCACCTTTACCATGCTGGCTCAATTAGGCCGTCGGTTTTCAGCTCTCCTTCTTTTCTGCTCATTCAGACATCAATGACTCACCAAATCCACAGGCTTATCAATTGTTGTGTTTTCATAACTGTCTTTTTGAATGGAAGTGCGTTCGGGCAAGTTTCCCAACCCGACAAGGCCCTCAGTAGCAACCAGGGTATCAACAAAAACACCACGACTGCATTTCCTGACACGCGTCAACGCGTGAAAGATAACGCTGCTGCAGATCGGGTGAACCAAAACCATGGCAAAATATTGAGGGCGAATCCCGAAGAATGTGGGTTTGATGCCTCAGCGTTGCAAAAGGTTGTTCCCACCCTTCAGGGTTTTGTTGACCGGGGTAAAATCCCAGGTGCAGCTGTCGCTGTTGTTCGCGGAAATAAATTGCTAATGCTGGATACTGTCGGCTACCGCAACATCGCAGAAGAGCAGCCCATGCGTGCAGATACGATCTTCCGCATTTACTCGATGACCAAGCCGATTACCTCCGTAGCTGCGATGATGCTAGTGGAGCAGGGCAAGCTTGGATTGGACGATCCAGTAGCGAAATACATCCCGGCATTTGCCAAGGCGAAAGTGTTTGCTGGAATGCAAGGAAAGAAAATCCTGACGCAACCGCTTGCTCGGCCGATCAGCATACGGGATCTGTTGCGTCACACGGCGGGTCTCACCTACGGATACTTCGGGGAATCCAAGGTCGATTTGCTGTACCGCGACGCTAATGTACTCTCCGACGACGACACTGCAGCAGAATTGTCAGCCAAAGTTGCAGCCATCCCATTGATGTTTCAACCCGGCACTGAATTCCAATCCAGCGTTTCAGTTGACGTCTTGGGACGCGTCATTGAAATTGTAACCGGGATGGGATTGGATAAGTATTTTCAAGACATGATCTTCGCCCCCCTCGGCATGGTAGATACAGGATTCTTTGTTCCCAACAAGTCCATTTCACGCTTCTCAACGAATTACGAAGTCGATGAAAATGACCAACTCAGCGTATTCGACTCGCCCAAAACGAGTCGCTTCAACGCTAAACCACGCATGCTCTCTGGTGGAGGCGGTTTGGTATCGACCATCATGGATTACGTCAGGTTCGCGCAGATGCTTCGCAACGGTGGCGTCTATAACGGCAAACGAATCCTGACGACAGAGTCCGTTCAGGAAATGACTCGCAACCAATTGCCACCCAATGCTATTCCTATTTCAGCAGCCAACAACAAGATGCCGGGGATGGCATTTGGACTGGGAGTTTCGGTTGACGTTGGTCGCAAAAAGATGGGACGAGTTTCGCTTCGCGGTGAATACGGCTGGGACGGAATGGCAAGCACAAGTTTCTGGTCGTCGCCTGAAACCAACATGACGGTGGTTCTCTTGACCCAACTCTATCCCTATTCACCACAATTGGAAATGGCCGTCCGACCGCTCGTCTATCAAGCAGTCAAGGACTGAGATCATTTGAGCCGCGATTTCCATAACTGTGGGTGACACAACGGATGAATCTCGTAGATTGCATCTAGCGCAAGAGCCGGTAGCTCTGGATTGCGTTGAGGCTTGCAAAGGAGTTGGGAACACGCGACTGTGTGAGACGCGACTGTGTGAGACGCGGTGCTGAAAGGCAGTCAATGCAAAGATTCGGTCGGTGCTCGATCGTCAACCGGGTCCGAGGCTCGTTCAGCGATCACGATAGTATCCCTGCCAGTCGCCAGGAGAAATTCATCACCGGCCTTCGCGAAGCCGCAAACCAAGGTACTCATCGAGATCTGACTCCGCGTTGATTTCTTTCACCGTCCGTTCGATGTCATATTCAACACGTCGGAATTCAATCACTTTTTCATCGTAGACCACGTAGCAACTACGCGGATCACCGTCACGTGGCTGGCCGACACTGCCGACATTAACCATCACGCGTTTGCTCTCATCACCGACTTCATACCCACTGCCGGTCTCGGCTGGACGCACGAAACGCAGATCCTGCGTAAACACGCCCGGAACGTGAGTGTGACCCTGAAAGCAGATCCGCGGCACCATGGAGAACAGCTTCTCCATTTTTTTCACGTTCTGAGTGTCTTCAGGAAACACATATTCATTCGTGGGACCACGAGGAGAACCATGCACAAACAACGCATTTCCTTCATCGACCATGCGTGGAAGGCCGCAGATGAATTGCATCCGCTTACGTCCGGCTTCTGGGCCGTCTTGATTGCATTCGATTTGAGCTCGTGTCCAGAAAATCGCCTGCTCTGCGGCGACATTGAATCCTTCGGGATCAAACAGTGCGCTACTGTCATGATTCCCTAGAATGCAAAATTCAAACTCCATGGCCGCGTCAATGCATTGGCTGGGTGCTGGCCCATAACCAATCACATCACCCAAGCAAACAATACGATCGACCTCCTGCAGGGCGATGTCCGCCATAACTGCTTCAAGGGCAGCGAGGTTTCCATGAATATCGCTAACGATTGCGGTTCTGGTCACAACAGATTTCGGCGGTCACAGGAAATTTGGAACAGGGGTCAATTGGATCAGCAAATGCAAATTAGTTTGGGCCACGGTTGCCGCGTTTTACAAGCTTTGGCACCAGTGCGTTGGGACGACGATGCGTGTATCCGAGAGTGGCACTCTCCAAAAAACGCATTAACCGGCCGCCCGCAAAAGCTGGACGCCACACCTCTGCATTCATCCGTTCTCAGTTTAACGCCCGTGCTTCAGACGGTCACCCAGTGCATCGGATAGATCTGCAATCGCGTAGATCTTATTAGCAGTCTTGCTGATATCGTACTCGACGCGTCGATATTCCAGCGTTTTGGCATCCGTATCAATGACGGCGTAACAGGAACGATTATCGTCATCACGTGGCTGGCCAACGCTGCCCACGTTCACCAACACCTTTTCGTTACCAAGCTGGTAAGAGTAATCACACTCCTCAGGCGAGAGAAACTCGCATTGAGTAGTGAAAACGCCGGGTAAATGCGTGTGGCCCATGAAGCAGTAATTTTGCACCTTGCCGAACAGAATTTCCATTTTTCTCTGGTCGAACACGTACTCGGGAAAAACATATTCGTTGGTGGGATCCCGTGGTGACCCGTGAACGAACCTGAAATCTCCCTCATCGAGGTGACGAGGCAGCTCACCTAGAAAATCCCACCGTTGATTCACCATAGCCGGTGAACCTGGCCCATTATCTAACTGATCCCGTGTCCAATAAATCGCCTGCAGCGCCATCGGGTTGAAACCATCGGGATCGAACAGCGCAGCCTGATCGTGGTTCCCCAAAATGGTGGATTTGCAATTTTTGATCACAAGATCGAGGCATTCACACGGGTTGGGCCCGTAGCCAATGATATCACCAAGGCAGTAAATTTCATCCACAGAGACCTGCTGAATATCCGCCAGCACGGCCTCGAGTGCCTCCAAGTTGCCATGGATGTCGCTAATGAGCGCTCGCTTCACCGGTGTTTCCTAATGTAGACGGACCGCATCCGGCCGTTATGTTGCTTGTACAGCCATGATTGTAAGGGAAATCAAAAATTAACAGCAATCCCACCAACTCCACGTTGTCGGTAGATTCCCCCATTCTTGATATCGCCCAAGTAGCAATCGAAACCACAGGAAGATTGGGTTCGGTGGCGGTTTTGCGGGGTCAAAGCATTATCCGGAAAGTGAACCTGAATCCGAATCAACGGTCTGCTTCGACCCTCACCCCCGCGTTACAAGACACTCTGAATTGGTGCCGAGAACGAGGACACAGCCCATCCTTTGTCTCCGTCGCTGATGGCCCGGGCTCGTTCACAGGACTCAGAATTGGGGTAACGACCGCCAAAACACTGTGCTATGCGCTCGAATTGCCTCTCGTGCCCGTCGACTCATTGGCCGCAATTGCCGCTGCCGCACTTCACGCCAACCCAGCTTGCCAAGCCGTCTGGACAGTTCTGAATGCTTATCGGGGCCAAGTATTCCTAGGCATGTTTGAACGCAGGGACCTGCTACCCGATGTATCGTCACTCAATGCTGACTGGACCGCTCACCCCAAAACAATTCAGGTTCTACAGCAACACGAATTCGAAAAACTACTCGAACAAAAACCTCCGCAAATAGGACTCGCTGGCGACGAAACGCCGCTGAACGCCCGTTCACCAGAAGCGTTGAACCGACACTGTGACGCCATCGGAGTCGGATTGCTAGCCACGAGAGCGGCAGCACTTCAACAGTTCACTGACCCCATGCAACTGGTACCTCGGTACATGAAACCCAGCGCTGCCGAAGAAAAGGCCACCGAAGGTTAGCCCACGAGAGTTGATTCAGACGCATTGATTCAGGCCCATTGATTCAGACGCATTGATTCAGGCCCATTGAGCACCCGCCCCACAGGTCCAATGCACTTCTGCTGCGAAGCCGCCAACGGAACCTCAAGTGGCCTCCCGAAGCTTTTGAGTGAAATCAGGGAATGCAGCTCGAACACGTGTCCAATTCGGAATCGCTTCGGCGCCTCTGGGATCCGCACGAAAAACCTCCGAAGCAGTCGTAATGCAGTCAGCAAATGCGTCGATCGACATCTCTTCAACGTGACGATCGAAACTCAAATCATTGATCACTGCGTCCGCTGCGTATTGGCGGATACAGTCCTGAGCCATCCGCAGGTAGGAGGCCCGCAATGAAGTGAAAGTCGCATCACTCAACAAAACGCCTTGGCTAGCCAGCGTCCGATAAATCGTGGTCAGAATATCAGTAGCCATTCGCATCAAACCGGCATTCTTCTCTTCGATCGAGAAGTTCTGATGTTTGTGTTCGTAAAGCCGACACAAATCAGTCTGACAGACACGCTTCAACGAGGTGTTTCGATAAACCTCTGCCAGTGTCCCCACTTCCAGGCCCCAATCAGAAGGAATCCGATTCGTGCGAGCAAGGTTCCGCGTGAGAGAAAACTCACCTGACAGGGGATAGCGGAAACTTCCAAGAAATCGAAGGAATTCGCTGTTGGGATAAATACGCATCAAGGCACGCAGCAAAGGTGCCACCAACAACCGCACCACCCTGCCGTGCATCCGATCCGTTGCCCGCGCGTAATAGGCTTTACAAAACTCGAAATCCAAGCCAGGGTGCACCATCGGCAAACATAACCGCGCCAGTAACAAACGGTCATAATCAACGATATCACAATCGTGCAAAACGAATGTTTCAATCTCCGGATCCGCCAGCAGGTACCCAAAAGCCGTCCACACGCTTCTGCCTTTACCCGGCGTGGATACAGCAATTCCAGAATCAATCAGCTCGCCATACAACGATTGAATCTCGGGACCATCAGTCCACAACACCTTGGCACGCTCTCCTAGCGGTGCAATTTTCTGCAGTGTTTCGTCGTAATCTTTTTGATCAGGTGCAACTCCAAGACTGACAACGATCGTATCGATGTAGTCTGCAGCTACCAACTCGTCGACGATGCGGGCGAATGGTTCAGCACGCATATCTGACGCAGTAACGGGCAATACCAAGCCCACTGGATTTTGTTGCGTAGCATCTCGCAACATGTCTTCAAGCCGGTTTAATTTGCCTGTGTGCAAATCATGAATCGTTGTGACCAAGTCGTGCTGATAGAAATCAGGCATGGATCGAAACGCCTCCCGAATGCAAAGGAAAGAGTCAATTCTTGAACAGACTCAGACTAGCCGTCTCAATCGCGACTGAACATCGGTAGACGCCCCAAAAACCCGGAATCCAGCCCCGACCAAAGCACATCTGAATCCATGATTGTGCTCTCGCCACTCATCCAATGACGCATTTGCATCCCCTAATACTCGCATGAGGAAGAAAACAATGCGTTCACGCCCGTCGCTATCGAAAATCTAACACCCAAGAAGTTCAATGGACATGTCAAAATCGCGGCTAAAAAACTTCTCTATAAAATCCATCCAAGATACAAATAGAAGAAACATCCCCCCGCAACCTGCAGCGACTTCTCAGGTTGCGATACCGATGCCCCATTGCGAACTGTGTTTCCCAAAGCAGCAAACTTTGAATCCTCAAACTGCTGAATCGGCTTCATCCTTATTGTTTCCAGCGGCGAAATGCGGTGCACATCGAAAACCAATCAACACCCCAATTTGCGAAACTTCACCGAAACTCCTGTTTCATTTGCGAACCGATGTGTCTTACTTCTCAGGCTCAAGCAATTCCAGACCGTAGGCTTCACCTTTTTTGACTGCGGGAATGCCGGCCGCCATCCATTCTGGTTCAGGAGCCTCCATCAAATAATGATCAAAAAACTGCTGCATACGTGTCGCGAAGTCACGACGGTTATAGTCATCCATCACCCAATGCGGCTCACCGTTATAATTCAACATCCATGCTGGCCTCCCAAGCCTGCGTAACGCGACAAACAACTCGATTCCTTGATACCACGGCACAGCTCCGTCCTCGTCGTTGTGAAGAATCAACAGAGGTGTGTTGATTCGGTCAGCAAAAAAGAGTGGCGAGTTGGCGACATACTTATCCCGCGCGGACCAAAGATCTTCACCGATCCGGCTTTGAGTCCGTTCATATTGGAACATACGACTCATTCCGCTACCCCAACGAATCCCACCATAGGCACTGGTCATATTACTAACCGGAGCTCCTGATTCTGCACATGCAAACATATCGGTCTGTGTGACCAGGTAAGCAGTCTGGTAGCCACCCCAACTGTGCCCTTGCATCCCTATTCGATCTTCGTGGACAAATCCCTTGTTTACCACGTGCTCGACACCGGGCAAAATTGCATTCACTGCACTTGGCCCCGGCTCACCTGTCTTGTAGGGAATGTCCGGAATGAAAACCAAGTATCCGCGGCTAACATAGAAACTGTGACAGATAATTGAACGTCCCGCCGCAGGCGTGTAATAACGGTGCAAATTATCCGAGTTCCGTTCATAAAAATATACGAGCATCGGATATTTCTTTGACGGGTCAAAGTCGTCGGGTTTCAGTAAAATTCCGTCGAGCTTCTGGCCATCGGTCGCACGCCAGTGAACTAACTCTGCAGTACCCCACGAGTAATCATCTTGTTGCGGATTGATGTCGCTCACGCGACTTATCTCTTTGAACGCAAGTGTACTGGTCCATACATCAGCACACTGCCGAAACGTGCTGCGAGTGAACACGACGCGATCATTCTGTTTTGCTTTTTTTAGCCCAGCGATCCTTTCGTCCAACATGATCAGTTGACGTAGTTTTTCCTTCTTAACATCGCGACCCTTTCTTTTCTCGCTACTGAACTCAAGCGAGTAGAAGCCACTTGCTTTCGTTTTCGTCTGAAAGGCAGACAGAATCATCTTCTTTGTAGGATCAATTGCAATTTCGCGGAAATCAAGTCTTTGATATCGAAACCGAATATTATGCTGGCGACCATTGCCCGATGTCACACACATCGCCCGCGTCTTACCACTTGGATCAAGCTTCCATATATCGTAACGATCGTAAACCAGAAAACCTTGGTCGTTGGACAGCCATCCTGCACTACCATAGGCTCGCGCCAAGTTCGGTGTATCGTGCAATTCATCTTGCAGCGGAAACTTGATTCCATTGCTGATCAAATTCGCTTTCGCATTGGCACCCCTTGCCGACTGCGCAAACCAGTTCTTTTGCTCCGCGTCAAACCAAGTGAGGTACTTACCATCTGGTGACATCGCCGCGTTCCACTTGACACGTTCCAGCACCCGCTCGCGTGCACCAGTATCGAGATTAACGATGTACACATCCTGAAAACCTGGGTAATCCCACGACAGAGTCGTACGATAAGGCATATTCGTATTTGCGACTGCAATATTCGCTGTCGATCGGTAATCAATACTCACTGACGGAATCTGGCGGTTTGCTAACTGGACAACTTTTCCCGTTTTGAAAACAAACGCTGCCCGATATCTGCGTTTTCGTTCCGACTCAGCTTGCAACAATTGCTGCGGTTGTAATTGGGGATCCTTCCAATGCCACAGATCCAGCTTTGCTTTCTTTCTTTCCTTTGAGTCGCTCCCGACTGTTTCCTCCTTCTCACCTGCTCGTCTCTTCAAGACCGCTTCGGGAATCGGGGAAGTGTCGAAATAGAGTCTCGTTCCATCTTCCGAAAACCGAACACTCGCTTGGGGTGACACCCACCACTGCGTCGGGATTCCTTCAGTTCCCTCACCTGCGACTCTCTTTGACGAACCACCCCGCGTTGCCCTGAGGTATAGATCCCACGCTGGAGTCTTTGCCGCATAGTCATCTTTGTTTCCAAGGAAAGCCAACTGCGACCCATCCTCGGAGAACTGCAAGCCTTTGTATTCGCCTAATCCAGTTATCACCGTCTCGAGACGGAATGACTCAAGGTTAATCAGATGCACCCCATCCGCGTGTAGGTACCGATTCTCACGGATCTGAGCCTGCTCTTTGTTTCTTTTTGCTTTGTCATCGTCTGCGACTTCGACCGATGTCGCGAACGCCAAATGCGTCCCCTGTTTGGAGAAAACATAATTGATGACGTTCGGGTACGTTCGCTGAACTCCGGTTGAAAGGTGAACGAGCACCATGGGCGTACCAGCCTGTCTCGTTTTTTCAGCCTCATCTGATTTGGCTGCCTTGCCTTGCTCTGACTTATTCTCTGCCTTCTGTTCGCTGCTCTCCTTAGCCTCCACCGGTTCTTTCTCCCCACGTTCAAGAGCGAGTGTTTCCCGACTTTTTAGCTTCATTGGTTTACTTGTCTGCTGCAGCCCTTGCTGCGTGACCTCATAACTTTCTGCTTTCTGTTTGACGGACTTAAGTTGATCTGGTCCAGATCCGTTTTCGAGCGAATACGCGAGCCAGACTCCACTTTCATCAGCAGTACGAAACGATCGTACATTTTCAACCGTAGCCACCTCTCCCGAGGTCAGCTCAAGATACTGCAACTTTGGCTTCGGAATCGCGTCACTGCTCTTCTTGTCGCGACGCAGTGCGTCAACCTTTTTCTTTTCCGGGGTAACACGAAAAATCGCATAGTGACTGTCGTAGCTGAATTTGGCCCCCGTCGCGCGTGGAATGGAATAGCGTTTTCCAGTACTGGGACTGAAAAGGTGCGTTGTCGACTCACCGTCGATTGCGCCACTCTGGACTGTGTACATGATCCAACGGCCATCTTCAGAAAGCACTTCACGTGACACAGTGCTCCAAAGATCATAAGCATCATGATCAAGCTTTTTGCGTGTAATGTCTTGTGCCGCAGCGCCATCGACCAACCCAACCAACAACAGCGAAAACGCAAACCACTGGAGAGTCAAAATCCGAAAATTACCAACCGTCATGTATCCCACTCCAACTTGTCTAATGTGAATCTCTCACGAGCATAATCCGTCACCTACCACTTGCGATCGATAAGGCTGCCAAACAGGGGCGAAATCAGGGTTTTCTGGCTTTTCCCTGACGCCAATGATGCTTATTGCAATGTGTCCTGCTGCAACATGCCCTGTTGAATTGTTACACAATGAATTCCTCCAGACGTCTCTGGGAAACCCGGCAATATGAATCGTCCTTCATCTGCCACCATTTTTCAAACAGACCGAAATCCAACACCATCGAAACACCAATAACCAAGCTTCCGACAAAGGCACCGCAACCTGCTCCACAGAACCAGCCCTACCACAACCTACTCCTTGCACTGGATCACCAACACTTGCAGAACCTACGGCAGGGTCATCGAACTAGATTGCAAAGCCTGATACCCCCCCATCTCCAAATTCGGCCCGACAAACTAATCGTGTAATTACCTGTTGCGCCGCCAACCGCATCCTCTCGCAAATTTTTGAATGTGGGTGAACGCGTGAGGAGAGACATAGATGCTGCTGCACGACGAATCCCTCCAGAATGACCAGACAAGCCCGGAGGTTGACGCAGTGTCGGTGCCTCCAGAGTGACAGCACGCAGGACAGACCACGGTGGAATCAGGCGGCGCAGTCGCTTAGTTCAGATGCTGCTCGAGAAACAGCAACACCTGTGTTTCATAAAGTTCGGCGTCGTATGACAACAAATCAATATGCTTAGCCCCTTCAAACACACATAATCTTCTCGGTGGAACTGCAGCATCGTAAAGACGCCGAGTCTCATCGAGTGTCGTGTGTCGGTCTTGGTCACCTGAGAGGATCAGCACGGGACAATCAACACGCGAAATGTAATCAATCGGACAAATCGAGGAAGCAGATACACCGAGTCGCGGATACAACTGCCAAGTCAATGCGGGGGCAAGGATGTGATGTAGCGGACCCAGTCGCATCGCAACTCGATTATGCACTGCTTCGTTGACCGTAGGGTAAACCGACTCTAGCACCAACGCGTCGACTCCAAGCGGCGACGCGAATAGTGCGGCAGCTCCCCCCAGTGAGCGCCCCACGATCCCAACCATATGATCCGGAGACTCCCGTCGAACAAACTCCACTGCAACGGTTACCGCCTCACTTTCCCGCCAACCAGCAGTGATTGCGTCGCCATCCGACTCACCGTGACTCGGCAAATCAATCAATAGAGTGGCGTACCCCGCTGCTCGAAACATACGGGCGTGCTTTAGCATCGAGCGACGATCACCCCGAATTGGATGTAGCAGAATAACCGTAGCCACCGCCTGCCGACGTGTCAGATGCCAGCACTTAATTTTCAGTCCGGAACCTGTCACAAGACGGACTGACGTACCAGGCAAATCACTCGGCAATTCACCAACCGATCGTCTGGCGGGATTCACCAACTGCCCACCGACATACCACGCAGCCGCACCACTGCCAACGCCCATAACGAGCATCAAGCAAGTGACAAATTTCGCGACTCGGCCTCGGTCCATCATCTCGAACACATCGAAATTTTTCGCAAAGACGGGGAAAGACAGGATAACACTCAACAACTAACAAACCAGATCCACCACACCCAATTGTAATTCATACATCACACTCTCCCAAGTCAATCTCCGTTGGCAACGTTGACAATCGTCACACGGATGACCAATCGCGGTTCTCCCACGTTAGCTTGTGTACAGGAAAACGCCCCTACTGACACAGGATATGTGTTCAAGCCTTACCATCGAACCCATACCAGCGCACCAAAAAAGGCCGCCCAAATCATTGACTTGAACGGCCCACTCATCAGGGCTAAGGCCATTACGTTAGCTGCTAGCCATTTAGCGGAACGAAATTAATTTCCACTTCTCCCACACGAGCAATCACCCGCGTCGCCGCTGCAATCATCACATCCGCAAAACTTTCCGCAACATCCGCACCCAGCCACTCTGGATACACCATCGCAACAGCCCACGGAACCCGAACGCGAATTGTTCATACCGCCGACTGCAACAGAAGCTTTTAGTTTCTTGTCCATTTTTCTTACTCCAAATGATTTGACAAATAGTAAAACAACACTCTTATCGTCGAAGAACTATTTCAGCCAGACTTGCAAAAATGCTTGCCTCCGATTGTGATCGTCGGGCAACACACGATGAACACGAGTCGCAATCACGCTCGGACGTGGTCGTGATCGACCGCTATCACGCCAATCGCCAAATCCAACCCAATCTGTGGTCGAGTGTTTCCAGACTGCCGAAGCACCCTCATCAAGCCCACAATCGCAACCCGAGCAACAAACGCAAGGCAAAGGTGCTTCATACTTCGCTAAACAGTTCCTGAGGAGGCTTTCAGCATAACTTTGCAATCCGTTTTTCGAACGCGAAACCTGCTCCGCAACCATACTGTTCTGACGTCGCTTATCGAACGATTCAACGCACATCCTGCCACACCAGCAAAGACCGTCGCCGGACGAATGGCCCGCCCGTGCGTACGCTGAAAACACCAACGAAAAGGCAAAGCAACCCAGTGGGGTTGCGATCGAGCGTGGCGTGAACATCAGTAGCCCTCCAATTCAACCAAAACCACAAATACGAAAGTCAGATTCTACCGAGCAACCTGACAAAGACGATCACGAACCCTTTTGTCTTATTGTCTTACGCACCACCCAACTCCGTGGTTCTGCCAATTCTCTGTCACTACAAATCATGCCATGAACAACTTTACGGATAAGATTGCATAGACACGTAACCAACTCGCATGCAGCGCGTCGTGGGGGGTGGGGCAGACGTTAACTGTTACTGTGCAGAATCACTTACCTGCCGCCGAATCGAAGTGTCACACATCAGCAGATCAACCTTTTGGCAAACGCAGCATTTCGTCTTGACCCCACGAACGCAACCGACAACATCTGCTGGCGACAAATTGTCCATCGAGTTAACATATCATCGAACGTGTCAACTTTTCAGTGGCGGGTTCCAATCTAAACTCCCAATCTCAGTGCGAGCGTTTTTCGTCAGCCATTTACTTGTTCCCAAAAAGCGTTTGCCACTGCAGGCGATCAATTTTCCTGAGAGACAGAAACATGTCGCCCGGACACGCACCCAGCAATGAACCGGAAGATGAACCGGAAAATGAACCGGAAAATGAACTGGAAAGCGAGGAACCCCAATGCAACACAATCGACTCAACACGGGAACACGGCGATAACAAATCGACTTGGAACGGTGTGGACGAAACATTCGAGAATGAGACTTTTCAGGTAACGAAGGATCAGGAAGCAACCACGCCAACTCAAACACGGACCGAGAACAACCCCACGTCCCCACAACAGATTGGTACTTATGACATTCTGGATGAGCTTGGCCGCGGTGGAATGGGCGTCGTCTACAAGGCCCAGGATTTACGTCTGAAGCGAACGGTCGCGTTAAAAGTGATTCTGGCTGGCAGCCATGCTGGCAGTAAAGATCGAGAACGATTTCAAACCGAAGCCGAAGCCGTCGCTCGCCTGCAACATCCCAGCATCGTCCAAGTCTATGAAGTTGGTGAATCAGAAGGCCACCCATTCCTCGCTCTTGAATACTGTTCAGGCGGTTCACTCTCTGAACGATTGCAACAAAAACCCTCATCACCCCGCAAATCGGCTGAGCTCGTCGCAACGATCGCGGACGCAATGGAGCACTCCCATCAGGCTGGGGTGGTTCACCGGGATTTAAAACCGGCCAATGTGTTATTCGATTCCGACGGGATTCCCAAGATTGCCGACTTCGGTCTCGCAAAGAAAATCGATGAGGACGAAGGACATACTCGCACAGGCACCATCATGGGAAGCCTCGCCTACATGTCCCCGGAACAGGCAAGTGGACAAACAGCGAACATCAATCATTCCACTGACATCTATTCCATGGGTGCAATTCTCTACAGCATGCTAGCTGGCCATCCGCCTTTCCAGAGTTCGACTGCCGTCGAAACGCTCAACCTTGTCATTGATGGTGATCCGGTGCCGATACGGCGTGCTAAACCAGAGTGCCCACGAGACCTAGAAACGATCTGCTTAAAATGTCTCCATAAATTGCCAGCCGACCGCTATGCAACGTCGAAGGACTTCTCTGCTGACCTGAGACGTTTCCTCAGAGGGGAGCCCATTCATGCACGTCCCTCGACAGCCTATGAACAACTATTTTCATGGTCACGACGCAATCCACTTCCAACCAGCCTTGCCATTGCAAGTGTTTTGATGCTCGCGATTCTTTCGGCGAGTTTCGCCTGGATCACTCATCGCAACCAAGCTGTCATCCAGAGGATCGAGACAAGGGACATGAGAGTGGCTGATTTGCGTGGGAAGATTCTTTTTCTCGATGAGGTACTGACAAATTCCTGCGCCTTAGCAAGCCTAACCAACGACCCCACATGCGTCGAACGCTATCGAGAGCACGAGCCCCTGTTAATATCCGCCATTGATGAAGCCGTTTCACTCGTGCCCGAGGCAAAGTCCGAGCTCGACAAAGTGAATGATGCTAACAAACAGTTAGTCGAAATTGAGGGAAAGGCGTTCGCACTAATTGCGGAAGATCAATCATCCGCAGCGTGGGACCTTCTCAGCGGCGATTACTATAAGTCCAAAAAGAAAGATTATGAGAATGGGCTGCAGCTGTTCACAAGAAAACTGAGCATTCATTCTGAGCAAACTGTACGAGCAGCAAAACGTGAAGCATACGCATTTCTCATCACTGCAGTGGTCTTTGCGGGGATCGTCATCATTGTCTTTGCGATTGGACTTTCCACCCTCTTTCGCATGACCCGTTCGGCCGACCACGGCACAAACTGAAACGCCACGCAAGATGACATGTCTCCAGATGCCGCCTAAGTCTCGGCACATCAATCCGCCCGTAACAAAGCTGTCGAAAACCACCCAACTTACCGTCTACCCACCCACACCTCTGGCATCAACCAGATTCCGTAACTCAGCCTCCCCCAGCAGTTCTATCCAACTCAAAGAACCATGTTTTTCAGCAAGGGATGCGGCAACAAAGCTCCTTTTCCGTTAAACTGCCTTTGCTCAGTTGGTGCCGCCAGATCATTTTCTCATATCACCCAATTGATAACCCCAAGCCAAATTACCTTGCATGTTGGATTCCCGTTTTAGCCTACTGCTATACGCACCGAACACATTTGCCACGGTGATTTTGGTGATCGTCTGCAATATGGCATCGTACGATTTATTCGCTCAAGAGATTGAGTTTGCCACTAGGGATGGCAAGTACAAAACCCGTGGAACTGTTGCCTCCTTTGTCAACGCTAATGGTAATGCGACTAAGCTTCCACGTTCTCTCACTCCTGACACGCAAGTCGTGATCAAACTGCAGGACGGCGCATCCACGCTTCCGATCCAGCTCTCGAAATTATCCGATAAAACGCGGACCGCGATTACAAAGTTTGTCCTCCGTGAACGAAAAGGTGATCCTGGGAACAAACCCGACACTGTCAAGGCCACAGCTTTCTTTCTGAACAATCAGCAACGACTCATGGCCTTGGCGAAAAAGCACTCGGACCTCGGACCAATGCATCAAGTCGATTCCGCCGCAAAAGAACAATACCTGACAGAACTGCGAGACTACAGGGATAAGCTTGGCCCTAACGCCGCATCCGATTGGGCAGTTCGCTTTACGCTCGCTTACTTCGAAGGCGAGTATGGTGAAAACAAATACGGTGAAATCTACCTGATTGCTAAAGACACCAAGGATTTCTGGATAGCTTGGCAAACCGCAATCGTCTACTCGCTAAGGTACCGGGAGAGCATCACCGATTGCATTAAATTGATGGACCTATATCTCGCGGAACTCAGTCAACATGCGAACCAACAGGCAATCGCAAACAGCCCTCGACAGCTTCAAAAACCAGGACGTGCCGCTTTGTGGCTGAGAGAAACAGCTGCGATCGTACAGCAATCAGGCCTAGCAAATGAAGCAGAACTGAAACGTTTGAAACAGATCCAAGTAAGCACAACGGTGGGATCTCTAATCGGCGAAAGTGAGATACCAGAAAATGTGCTTGACGCCGCGGCCGAGCGCCGCCGCCAACTTGACTCGCAACGCCTCGAAGCTGAAACCGAAGCGTTGCGTATCAAAGAACTTGCGTTAGACAAGAGAATACGAGAGTGCGCCGATTTGCTCGATCAATTCACGCAGTCCTACAACAAACAATGGGAATATGGCATTGAAGCATTTGATCAGCAGGTGGTCATCACTAGCGAAGCAGAGCAGAACTTCAAACATGCAGAGCACCGATGGCAATCAAGCAGCCGAAGCTACATCGAATGGAGCATCCGGGCGAACCGGGTTCTGACAGAAGACGCGCCCGATTATGAAATACGCAACCGACGAAATGCACAAGAACGTGCAGACTTCTATCTTCGTGAACGCGATCGAGCATACTACGAAAAGAAAGCACGGCTGAACGTTCTTTACGCAGCAAGACAAAAACTTGCACAAACCCACGCGATCCTTGCAAACTTTGTCAATCGAGGGAAAAACCAAATGATTCTGTTTGAGAATCACTACGTCGATACCATCAAAGCTGACCCATCGCTGAAACAGGTTTACCTGAAGTTTACCGATAAGCTCAAAGGCGTCATCGCACAGTTGCCGCCCATGCCCACTGTCATGCTTCCACCCAAAAATGAAGCCAAGCTGGAAGCACAAACATTAAATCTAGAACAACGGAAAAAGATCAACGAACTCTCGTTCTCTCTAACAGTTGATCTTCACAAATTCCTTGATGAGCTTTCCACTCACTAGCCTGAAACCCTACCTGCGCTTCATTTCACCGGCATTCAACATCTGTGCACCAATGAGCTTTGCCAAATATGCATCAGGTGATCGTGAATGGTGCCTCATTGAAGCCACAACTATTTATGTGTCTCTGTCATGCATCTGACGCTCAATCCTTTCCTTATGCTCGTTCCACTAGCAACTGTCCTCGCACTTGCGGTGTCCCCGGTTCGGGGCGACTGGCCTGAGCATAGGGGGAATCCCCAAAGAAGTGGATTTCATGAACAAGCACTCAAATCAAAACACTGGGCGCCCCTGTGGAAGTTCACTCAACTCAGTGCACCGCAACCCGCTTGGCCACAACCTGCCAAGGGTAGTCTTTGGCAAAAGCTTGACGCCCTCAATGCGAGAGTAACGGACGATCGGGCAGATGTCCCACTGATCGTGGACGATACAGCAGGACGAACCCATGTCTTGATAACATCGTCCGCCAACGACCGATTGATTTCACTGGACCCAGCCACGGGTCAGGTGCGCTGGCAGTTAGTCACGCGAGCCCCCGTCCGCTATGCGCCATCGATTTCGAACGGCATTGCGTACTTGGGGGCCGACGACGGAGTCGTGCGAGCGATCGATATCGCAACCGGCAATCTACTGTGGCAAACCCGCATTGGGCCAGACATGCCCTGGGTGGTTGGCAATGATCGTCTCGTAAGTTCACACCCCATCAGAACTTCTGTGCTTGTTCACAAGGATCAGGTATTTGCCACCGCCGGGCTGTTTCCGAGCCAAGGAGTGTACGCCGTCGGACTAGATCTAGAATCAGGTGCCCCCCTTTGGCGTAGAAAACTATCGCAGTCACCTCAGGGCTACTTGCTGGCTGACTCAGACAAGCTCTTCATACCCACCGGCCGCAGCAAACCTTTCGCCGTTAAACAGAGCGATGGCCGCTTCCTGTTTGAACTGGCATCACCCGGGGGAACGTTTTGTATCCTCACGCCTGATGCCATCCTATCTGGACCTGGAAATACCGCTGTCATCGAAGGACAGCCCAACCAGCCGGGTGAGAAAATGCTGTCGTTTCCCGGAAAGCAATTCGCCGCCGGAAAAGGACTGATTTGGAGTGCGAGTGGAACAGAACTCGTAGCCCATCGTACACAAACAGCTTCAACGCCAGAGGCGTCCACCGCGTGGTCAGTCAACTGCCTGCTGCATCATTCACTGATTGTTTCCGGCAAGGGAGAAAACCAGACACTCTTTGTGGCGGGCGGTCCGAACCTGCAGTATCACGCCGCAAACACCGGTGAATTACGAGGACGATTGAGTTTGGACAAACCGAATTCAGAGATCCAATACATGGCAGTGAGTCCGGTTGCTGACAACAACTCAGAAATTCTGGTGGCAACCACTACTTCGGGAGAGGTGTTCGCATGGCGGGGCACCGACTCGCCAGAACCGCCCCACTGGCAAGACTCAGCATCGCCCTCAAATCCCCCAGCAAGAAGCCTGACACGAAAAACGCCCTACCCGCAAATCGATAAAGAACTCAAGTCGCCGCGAGGCTGGGCATTGGTACTCGGAGACTCTGACGGGTCGCTGGTGAATCACCTGATAAGCACCACCGAGTTGCGGATCATCACCCTGCTTTCCGATGAATCTGTTGTGAACGAATTGCAAAACGAGCTGATGCAACAAGGGGCGTACGGCCACCGTGTCACCGTTTGGCATCACGAACAAGGCAATACCTTGCCATTTTCACACGGCATCTTTAATGTAGTCGTGGAAGCGACGAAAACTAAATATGAAACGAGTCAGCTTCTTGTCTTCGCTGCTGCAGAGACAGGATTTGTCTGGCGAGCACACAGTGACACCCCGGTTCGTCCACCGGTAAACGAAGGTGCAGGGGTTTGGCGACATCAATATGCAAACCCAGCCAACACATCCGCTACCGAAGATAAGTTAGTCGGAAGTGCAACGGCTTTTCGCTTGCTGTGGTTCGGCGGCGTAGGCCCCAACCGCATCCCCGATCGACATCTGAGAGGTCCGGCACCACTCACCGCTGGCGGCACCACCATCGTTCAGGGAGATGGGGTTCTGATCGGGATTGACCCTGCGAATGGAACGGAACGCTGGGAATTGAAATTGCCAGAGTTCGCAATGCGATATGTGACACCGTTCGATTGCGGCTATGCCTGCCTGACTCGCGATGGCAACTCGTTGTTCGTCGCGGCAAATCAGGAAATCTGGCGAGTGGACGCGTACACTGGTCAAGTCATCCACCGATCCCCAATTCAAAACAACGGATACCGCTGGGGATATATCGCAGAATCCCACGATGCCGTCATTGCATCGGTCATGAAAGACACGGCGGCCCGCACTGCAACCGACAAGGAAACCCGCTATTCCTATGTCGACTCCGACTATCGATCTGAAAGACCTCTCGTCACAAGTCGTGAATTGCAAGGGCTTGAAGCCGATGGTTCCAACATCTGGTCCTACCCTTCAAAAGGTGTGATCGTTAACGGCACGATAGCGTTTGATGGCCAACGCATTGTCTTCGTGGAATCACGATCAGAAAATTGTGTGCAACACGCGACGGACCGCATCCCAGTGCCGACCCTGCTGGAAGATGCCTACTTAGTTTCAGTATCATCCAAGACAGGTG
>Ga0315321_10001030_pt1 | contig 21387 bp, 12 predicted proteins | sample M180m21515metaG_FD_203464 | JGI IMG/M metagenome (GOLD analysis project Ga0315321, IMG submission 203464) | Ammonia-oxidizing marine archaeal communities from Monterey Bay, California, United States - M1 80m 21515 | ecosystem: Environmental > Aquatic > Marine > Intertidal zone | place: USA...
GATTTGAAGGCTGCTGAATTAAAGCTGACGGTTTATCGAGAGTTTACGAAAGAGAAATTGATTGGTGAATACACCGCTGCAATTAAGCAGAAACAAGCCCAGGTAGATGCCGCCCAAAGCACACTGGATCTGGCGACGAATCGCTTGGCCGATATACAAGAACAGGTTAAGAACTGTAAAATCCTTGCTCCGGCAGGTGGCCAGGTTGTCTATGCAGATGATGAACGTCGAAATATCATCATTGAGGAAGGTGCTGTCATCCGAGATAATCAGGTTGTTGTACGTTTGCCTGATATCGAGAATATGGAAGTCGCAGTGCGGATTAATGAAGCAAACATTAATCGCGTTGTTCCCGGACAAGTGGCTCGCATTGAATTAGATGCTGATCCGGATAATCCGCTTGAAGGTGCAGTGAATGAAGTTGCCGCCTACCCATTCCCATTGCGATGGCATGGAGCCCCTTTAGAATATGATACGAAGGTGACAATTAAGAATCCGCCGGCAAGTCTTCGGCCGGGCCTGCGAGCGAAGGTGAAAATCTATTTTGAGAGTGAAACGGATGTGGTGCAGGTTCCACTCGCGGCGGTCATACAACACGAGGAACGTCATTTCTGTTTAATAAAAAGTGGTCAGGAATGGGAGCCTCGCCCTGTTGTTGTGGGGCCAAATAATAATACGCACGTGGTAGTACATGCTGGGTTAACGGAAGGTGCTGTCGTAACATTAACACCGTTTCGGTTTATTAAACGATCGGAGTTAGAAGAATATCTTCCAACACTCGACTCTAGAACGGGTTCCTCCAGGGCCAATGAGTTGGTAACGGCGGAGAAGAACTAAATAAACGGTTTGATTTCGTCATGTTCATCAACTTAAGAACGCTGCGTGTTGGGATCAATAGTCTTTTCTTGCATCCCCTCAGGTCAATGCTCACCATTCTGGGTATCTTTGTAGGTGTCGCCAGTGTGATTTGGTTATTGGCGATCAGTGAAGGGATTAGTCGCGAAGTACAGCGACAGATAGAAGAACTTGGCGCTCGCAATGTCATTCTTCGAAGTCGTATGCCTGCCGAAGATTATATCGGTGATATGGATACTTTCTTCGTTAAGTATGGAATCAGACGTGACGACGTGGCAGCGTTATTGGAGATTCCGACGATTCAGGATCATTTGTTGATTCGCGAAACAAAAAGAGAAGCTCATTATGGGGCTAAAACCTTAGAAGCTCATATCGTCGCCTGTACTCCGGAATATGCAGAAATGATGAATCTCCGCCTGCTGACTGGCGACTTTGTTTCAGATATTCATGTCGATGGACGCGCCAATATTTGTGTCCTGGCGAGTGAAGTCGCAGAGAGCTTCTTTCCAATTGACGACCCCATTGGAAAGACGATTCGTATTCGCGAGATTCCCTACATAGTGATTGGTGTGATGGAACCCCGACAGGCTATGGCGGGAATTGGTAGTTCACTGGCTGCTCAGGATTTTGCGAGCGATATCTACATCCCCCTGGAAACGTTTTGGCAGCGTATAGGCGACACCGTTATGTTTCAGAGTGCGGGTCAGCGGACGGGTGAAGAAGTTCAGTTAAGTCAAATCACATTCCAGGTCGGGTCGATTGATGATGTGGTTACGACAGCCGAAGCGGTGGAGCGTACAATGCAGAAGTTGCATCGTTCCAACGACTTCGCGGTAGTAGTCCCCCTTGAACTACTGGAGCAAGCGAAGACGACTCGTCTCATGTTTATGGCATTCATGGGCATTATCGCGGCGGTCACTTTGATTGTAGGTGGTATTGGTATTATGAATATCATGCTGGCAACGGTGACGGAACGAACCAGAGAAATAGGTGTTCGGCGTGCGTTAGGGGCAAGGCAGGCTGATATCACTCGCCAATTCCTTACCGAGACGATAGTTTTGAGTGTCACGGGGGGCCTGACAGGAATTGCAGGAGGCCTTCTTTGTCCGACTTTGGTTAGTTACGCCCAGGAGTTGCTGTTGCAGACGATGCCTGAAGTTATGGAAACATTACCGGCCTCTGTTCGAAATGTGACTCCGGTTGTGGTGCCGTGGTCACTTCCTCTGGGAGGCGGGATTTCGATTGTGGTTGGGGTGTTGTTTGGGATTTACCCGGCAATCCGCGCTGCCAAAATGGATCCGATTGAAGCCTTGCGACATGAATAGTGCGGACAACCGATTGTTGAGTTAACGCAAAGCGGAATCATAGTTCGAAGTAAGAGTATTCTCAGCAGTGATTCTCTGCTTAGCTAACGGTTGGTCCTGGTGATCTCGCCCAACGTGTCAGTTACTAACGTTACAAAAACGGATGTTCGCATGCCTCTATTAACGGGTATAATTAAAGGGTAAGAATATCCCCGATGCTTTACGTGTGAGTTGTCAAAGCCAGATGCAAAAAATACTGTTATGCACGTTGGGAATTATCGTTTCCACGGCCATGTTGCATGCGGAAGAAAACCCGACCTTTGAAAAGGATATCGGGCCGATTTTCCAGAAGAAATGTGTGTCCTGTCATAACGCCTCAAACCAGAAGGGGGAATTAGACCTCACCACACCGTTCGGCGTTTTTAAGGGCGGTGAATCCCAGAGTACGCTGGTTTCCGGTGATTTGGAATCGAGCTATTTGTACGAGCTAGTCCATTCACGAATGATGCCTCCGGACGGTGAAGGGGAACCGTTAACTGACGCTGAAATTCATAAGATAGAAGTCTGGATAAAAAATAAAACTCCATTTGCAGATGGTACTGATCCAGCGTCCTTTATTGCTGCTTCGGAGGTCAATCAGCACGATATCCAACCGATCATGCTGTTGCGTTGTACCGTCTGTCACGGGAATCGTCGTCAGGAAGGGGGCCTGGATCTGCGAACCAAAGCATCGATGCTCAAGGGAGGGGCCTCGGGACCAGCGATCATACTTGGGAAGCCGGAAGAGAGTTTAATTATTAAGAGGATGGCTGCCGAGGAAATGCCTCCCAGAGATAAGCTGTTGCCTTCCGGTGTCAAAGTCATGCCCGGGAATGAAGTGGACTTGCTTAAGCGTTGGATTGAGTTGAGTGGTCCGGAAGTGGACGTTGCTCCAGATATTGCCACGGTCAATGACGATCCGCTGGTCTCCGAAGAAGATCGGGAATATTGGGCTTTTAGAAAACCTATTCGTCCGGCTTTGCCGGCGACCAATGAGGATGTAGCCTATAACGCCATCGATTTGTTTGTGCTCCGGAAACAAAGAGAAGCAGGTTTGGAGATGTCTGTCGAAGCTTCGCGAGGAATATTAATTCGCCGTGTTTATTTCGATTTGACAGGTTTACCCCCGTCTCCGGAGGAAGTCGATGCGTTTGCTAAAGATGACAGTCCGAACGCATACGAAGAAATGGTTGAGCGTGTTTTAGCATTGCCGGCCTACGGAGAACGTTGGGCACGCTACTGGTTGGATGCAGCAGGGTATGCGGATAGTGAAGGGAAACGCAGTGCCGATCCAATTCGAAAGTCGGCCTGGCGTTATCGGGACTATGTCATAAGGGCATTTAGTAAAGACCTTCCTTATTCAAAATTTTTGCGTCAGCAAATCGCGGGCGATGAATTGTTAGATTACTCCGATCCAGAGAAGATTACGGACCAACACGTTGATAATTTAGTCGCCACCGGGTTTCTGCGGATGGCGCCTGACGGTACCGGATCTGATGTGGTGAACTCCGTGGCGGAACGTATGGAGGTTGTTGCCGATGAAATCGATATCTTTTCGTCAACGGTTCTTGGGTTGACCATGAAATGTGCTCGCTGTCACACTCATAAGTATGACCCTATTCCACAGCGAGACTACTATCGGTTGATGGCCGTGTTTCAGGGAGCCTATGATGTACATGACTGGCTTAAACCTACCGCCGTCCCGGGGCAATCGAATGGTGTGATGAGCAATCGTACACTCATGGTGTTCCCCCCGGAATTGTTGGCCGAGGTTGAGAAGCATAACAAACAAAAACAAACGGCAATTGATCTGCAAAACTCGCGTTTGAAAAAACTGCAGGCCAAGCTTCAGGCAGACTATCTGGAAAAAGGGCTAGCTGCATTGCCGGAGGTGATTCGTGCAGATGTGAAGGTGGCATTTGCAACGGACATTAACGAGCATAATGAGATTCAACGCTATCTACACGAGAAGTTTCAGGATGCCCTAGAACTTTCAGATAAAGCGTTAAAGGCAGACAAGGTCTTTGCGGCCTTAACGAAAGAAGTCGATGAAACGGTCAAGGTGTTAGAGGAAGAGAAACGGGAAACGCCAACCATTCGTGCATTGTGGGACCGTGGTCAACCCTCTCCGACGTATATTTATGTGCGTGGAGATTACACTCAGTCCGGTCGACTGGTTGGTCCCGGCGTGCCAAGCGTGTTGACGGATGGAAAAACTCCCTTTGAGCTAGTCGCACCAGAAGGCGGGGCGGTTGGAACAGGACGGAGGCTGGCATTGGCTAATTGGTTGGTCGATGGAGAACATCCACTGACTTCACGCGTCATGGTTAACCGGATCTGGTCCCATCACTTTGGCCAGGGGATTGTGTCGAGCGTAGATAATTTTGGGAAATTAGGTGCCTTGCCTTCTCATCCGGAACTGTTGGATTGGTTAGCAGTTGAATTTGTCGAGTCTGGCTGGAGTGTTAAGCATATGCATCGTTTAATGCTTCAGTCGAGGGTATACCGTCAGGTCTCAGGGCTATCCGAGGAGCTGTTGGTTCAGGATCCGGAGAATGTGTTGTTAACAAGAATGCCGTTGCGGCGTTTGTCGGCTGAAGAGGTTCGTGACTCTGTAATCTCTGTGGCCGGGATGCTGGAACAGTCCCGGTTTGGTGAACCGGATGCGGTTAATGTTCGCAAAGATGGGTTGGTTACTGCCATAGGTAAAGATGGTGCATATCGTCGTAGTGTTTATCTGCGTCAGCGTCGGAAAGAAATGCCGTCCTGGTTGGAAACATTTGATTTGCCTCAGATGAATCCGGCTTGTCAAACTCGTTCGACCTCCAACGTGGCTCAGCAAGCATTGTATTTACTGAATAGTGAAATGGTCCGTGAACTAGCAAAACAGTTTGCTAAGCGTATTATGTCTGAAACGCGTGAGTTGCCAGTTCAGGTTGAGAGGATGTACCTTAATGTTTATAGCCGTCGACCTCAGCAACATGAAGTTGAACTGTCAGTAGAGGCTTTGACTCAGCTCAAAAACCAGTGGGAAGAATATAACAACCGCTTGCCAGAGAACGAGCGTGATGCAGTGGATCTTGAACTGAGAGCATTAACAATTTATGGGCATACCTTGCTCAACTCGGCTGGTTTTTTGTACGTGGATTAAGACGGTCCCAAATAGTAGGTCTAAATAATGAGTTCGAACCGATTGAATCGACGTGGTTTTTTTGAGCGGGCGGCTGATGGAATCGGCGGGGCCGCTTTGGCAACCTTGGCATTAGAGGAATTCGTTTCAGCAGCGGATCTGCCAATGGCTTCCAAGTCGCAACCAGCATCTGGAGGTCCACGTCGAGGTTATGACACACTACCGCGTGAGACGCACCATCCTGCCAAAGCGAAGGCAGTGATTCAGCTGTTTATGAACGGTGGTCCCAGTCAGGTTGATTTATTTGAGCCTAAACCTTTATTGGATCAACGGCACGGCGAAGATTACTTTAATGAGATTGCTGAGGATATCAGTTCTCCGCAGGCTGCTGGCGGATTGTTGCGATCTCCGTTTAAGTTCAAACAACACGGAGAAAGTGGTGCCTGGGTGAGCGACGCATTGCCCCATCTTCACGAAGTGGTTGACGATCTCGCGTTTATTAAGTCGATGTATAATAATCATCCAAACCATGAACCGGCACTGTTTAAGATTCACTCGGGTAGATTATTGCCAGGTCGACCGTCGCTTGGGGCGTGGGTGTCCTACGGTCTGGGTAGCGTCAATCAGAATCTTCCCTCTTATGTCGTCTTAGACGATCCGCGCGGTCTACCGGTTAATACAGTGCAGAGCTGGCAAAACGGATTCCTCCCACCGGTTTATCAGGGAACTCGTGTTCGCAGTGAAGGTGCTCCAATTCTTAATCTAAATGCAGAGAATCCCTATCCGGACGGGGTTACCAGCCTACAGCGTGATTTGCTGAGGAACATTGATCGTTTACATCGGAAGAATAGACCCAACCAGTTACAGCTGGACGCTCGAATCAATAGCTATGAGTTAGCAGCACGCATGCAACTCGAGGCAGCGGATGTGCTTGATATCAATCAAGAGAATAAAGAGACTCTTGAGATGTATGGGGTTGGTGGTAAAACAACCGACTCTTACGCAAAACGTTGTATTATGGCACGGCGAATGGTGGAGCGAGGGGTACGATACGTGCAGATCTTCATGAGCGGGCAGCCCTGGGACAGTCATAATGGGCTGGAAAACTCAATTCGTTCAGCCGCCGGACAAACCGATCAACCTGTAGCAGCTCTCGTGAAAGACCTAAAACAACGGGGACTGCTTGAGGATGTACTGGTCGTTTGGGGAGGAGAGTTTGGACGACTGCCGATAGCCCAGATGCGAGATAAAAAGAACTACGAATCCGCCGGGCGTGATCATGGGCCACGAGGATTTACTCTTTGGATGGCCGGTGGTGGAATTAAGCCGGGTGTCAGTTATGGTGGGACTGACGAAGTAGGATATGCTGCTCAGGAGAATCCAGTGAGTATTGCTGATTGGCATGCCACGATGCTTCATTTGTTGGGCCTGCACCATCATGACTTGTTCTTTGAACGTAATGGACTTAAAGAACGTCTTACTGATACGTTCAAACCTCGTGTTGTGGAAGAAGTACTGGCTTAACCTTTCTTTCAACTGTAACTTTCTCCAAATGCCCTCCCGCTGACTGCTTTAGAGATCAGTGACGGGCATAACAACGTGTCTTAAGGACGGGCTTAACTTGTTCGAGGCGCGTGTTGTCTGCTCTAACACCGTCCATAGAAGGCGTGGATGTTAGCAAGACGGTGATCGACAGAAAACGTCGTAGCGTACTATTTTATTTGTAGTGAATAAATGTCGCTGTCTGTCAAAGTGATGTGTATTTTCACGACCTTGTTGCGAAGCTCTTTTAGGGTCCGTCCTTCTTTCCAAACGACTTTATTTTGAATCGAATCGCCCTGCAAACTATGAGCGTTAAGTTGAGTGAAGCCGGGGATGGGGTTGTCGTTTTCGTCGAGCAAATCAATCGTGACCGCACCATTTCCCCGAGTAAGGCTGTTCAGGAAGAGAGTATCTCCTGTAAAGATGACAGGTTTAGTAACGATTTGTGCCTGACTGGTTGTCGAGAGTGAAACGAATCCATCTTTACGGATTTCGAAACGTCGGACCCGTGAATCGATTCCTGAGTAATAAGCTTCCGACGCGTAAATACTGTAGGTTTCCTTGTTGTGTGGTAGAGAGAGTATTCCGTGACACGCGTAGTTGCTACGGTTCCCGGAACGCTCTTTGGGAAATGATTCGGGAATAAAAGGCTTTTGGTTGCGATAGAACTTAATCCCGTCGTGACTATGCATGAAAATTGGTTCAACTCGCGAGTTTTCCTTGGGAAGGTATCGTGTTGGCAGGCCGATATAGACGCTCGGATTGCGAGGGTATTGTTGAATGGCATTCGTGTATAGGTGCTCACGGTAGTCGTTTTCGTAAGTAATGGGGACGGGTTTACTCCAATTCAAAAAATCCGGTGAATCACAATACTGGATAGCTCGCACGCCATCCATGAAAAGCCGGGAGTAGCAAACGTATTTGTTTTTGACCGTGTCCCAAAAGGCTAGGTTTTGTGAATCGAAGGCACCGTCGGTAATAACAGGCTCCGGAGTTTTCAACGTCCAGTTCAACCCGTCAGGTGAAGTGAACATATACAATCCGACGACCCCCTTTTGGCGATCGGGGACCTTGAAATTGCCAGAGACATATCGTCCACGTGAAATCGCCTTGTAACGCTCTTCCTGAGGACAATCTGGATTTCCATCAAGAAACGGGGTGAAACAATGCGTCCCGATGCCATCCCAAACGATGTTATTGTTGTTACTACCATCAAAATCCCAGATTCTCAAATCCGGTTTTGTCCAGTTGATCCCGTCTTGACTTATAGCAACACAGGTCACTTCACGATGAGTCACAACCTTCTTTTGCGTGTCATAATGGGAGCCGCGATAATAGGCGCGATACTCGTTCCCGTCCTGTAGGAAGGTGAAATAAGCACTGACATTCCCCTCCCAGGAAGCATCTGTTGTGATTGCAACCTCTTTGGGAACCGGGCGATGAAATTTGAAAGAGCCATTCACGCGTGATTCAATAAGGGAATCATCCCAAAGCAACTGAATGTCCGACCCGATTTCAAGCGGTTCTGCACCCATCGCTAAAACGGTTGTAAACAGGGTCAGTATGGTGACTATTTGTTTCATGGATTTTTCGCCGGATTAGGAGATTCGAGTGTTGCTAAAAGAGGGTCATCGACAGTCTGCATGTGATCCCTGACCTGTGACATCAGATTGTGGCGTATGTCGATATGTTTTGAGTCCCTGGACTGCGCCAGATTGATTGTTTCATCGGGGTCCTCTTTTAAGTGGTAGAGTTCGAGCCGGCCGTCATTGGCAAAGTCAATCATGAATTTCCATTCCGGCGTACGAATACCTCGCATGTGAGTTTTAGCGCCATGATGCATGCTGTATTCAAGATAGATGCTTGAGTCCCACTTTGGTTTGCGGCCACGCAAAATGGGAGTGAAATCTTCGCCTCGCAGGACTGCTGATTTTGGTTGTTTAATGTTGGCCATTGTCAGTAAGGTAGGGAACCAGTCGAGGTTGGAGAACGTTTCAGCGTGGATGGTTCCCGGGTTAATGACTCCGGGCCAGCGGATGGCTGTTGGTACACGTAGTGAGGTGTCCCATAGATTGGGGCGTCGGTTAGCAGGGATGTGTTGCCAACGTGGTTGAGGGTTTTTAGTCAAAATCCGAATGGCGTTTCCTTTGTACCAAACACCATGTTCACCGAGGTTGTAGCCATGGTCACTTGTGAAAATGACAATGGTGTTATCTTCTAATTCGAACGATTTCAGCAAATCCAGTACGCGTCCGACGTTGCGGTCGACACTTTTGACCGAGGCTAAATATTCGCGAGTTTGTTGTTTAACCTTAGCAACGTTAAGGTTGGGGAAATCGGGGTTTGGAATTTCGGGGTCAAGATCCTTAAAAGGCTCCCAATCTTCAGGTGGCACAGGAAGCCACGCCGCATGAGGGGCTCTGAAGTGCAGGCTGACAAGAAACGGTTCGTCTTTATTCGCACGGATGAAGTCCAGTACGTGATCAGTGAAAATGTCACAAGTATAGCCCGATACCTGTTTCATCTCTCCGTTCAGTGTTTCAATACGGGGGTCTTTGGGAGGGCAACCTCCAACCCTGATTCCGGCAAATTCGTCATAGCCAAATTTGGTAGGGTGCTGATGGTCTTGGATTCCAAGATGCCATTTGCCGAAAAGTCCGGTCGCATAGCCGGCTTGGTTGAAAAGCTGTGGAAACGTTAATGCGTCTTCAGGGAGGCCTAACGCCTTTTCATTGCCCGGATTGATCCAGTCCGTGATGGCGAATTCACTGCCGTAACGACTGGTAAGGAGTCCAACACGGCTGGGGCTACAAACCGGTGTGGTGACGAAACTGTTCGACAGGTGTGCACCTTCATGGAAGATGCGATCAATATTTGGAGTAATAAAGCGTGAATCGCCGGCGGCATTCACGGCGAAAGGTGCCTGATCGTCTGTGTAAATGAAAACGACATTGGGCTTGGCCTGCAGTTCCGTCGAAACGAACGAAAGCAGCAACAAAATCCAGAGAGAACGGCAAGGCATTGGCTGGTTAAACATAGGTGGGGAACTCAAAAAGGTAAAAGTAAGGTCGGTTGTCTATTCTGTTTTATATGGTATTGGAAGCGGGCTAGAGAAACCAATTCTGAAAGCATCTCGCCAAACTGTTTTGGATGGTGGTTGTTGTAAATCCCGTTTAGGGATTTCGGCGGGCGCTCTTGCTTGGGGATCATGCGTTGGTGTTCTTTGGTTCCGGTAACTCAGGGACGAGGATTTGAATGGGGCTTGTGTTACCAATATAGTTGCCCTCATCGTCCACTTTACGTCCGTTGCCATTGCTTCCACGAACGGTAGTAGTCACCGCAATGGTTTCTCCGTCCGGATGAACATCAAGCGAATGGCAATTGGAAAGGCTCGATAGCTGAAATAACGGTTCCTCGAGTGTGAGATCAATAAATTGCAGTTTCCCTGTTCCCGGCGTACCGCTCGTAACTGCCATGAGGAAGCCATCCGGATGGAATTTAAGGTCTTCGCAGTAGCAATCTGCCGTGCCTCCAAGTTCTCTCAACAGGGTCCGTTCTGCAGTCTCCCATGAAAAACCAATAATAATCGGTACACCTTGAACAGTGCCCCCATTTTTTGGGCGGGTTCCCCCAGCAAAAAGAGTCTTACCATCGGGAGAGAACGCTAAGACCTGAACTCCTCCAACGTCTTGCAAGCGATGAGCTAGAAAAGTCTCGGAGGCATCAAATGTTCGTAGGGGATGTTGTTTCTTTAAGTCCCATTGAAAGATGTTACCTAATGCATCGGCTGATAATAGTTGATCTTCTTCGGGGTGGAATAAGACGTGATACACATCTGCCTGATGCCCAACCAGCATTCTCTTCTGTTTTCCATTCTTTGTGTTAAATACCCGGACGGTTTGATCCCGCCCGCAGGTGGCAAACCAATCGCCGGTTTTGGAAAAGGCAATACTTCGGATCCATCCGTCATGAGCATCTTCCAAAGCCCAGAGCGGTTGAGGATCGTCGTGTGTATAGTCGTGTAATTGTAGTTTGCCCCATGAGTCCCCCGAGACGATCAGGTTTTGTGTTGGATGTAGAGCAAAGGCCTGTACCCAGGCGTGATGTCCGTTGATGGCCCTGAGTTCGTGATGATCTTCGGTGGATAAATCAAATCTTCGAACGTCTCCTTGATAACTTCCGGCAATCAGAAGTGAACCATCAAGGCTAAACCGTGCATTGAATAACTGGCGGTCAGCGACAGGGGATTTGGAGGGTGTGTATTTGATGTCCATCCTTTTGGAGCCCTTTCTCTAAGCAAGTAATTCTTGGATGGGCGAACATTCTTCGTCGGCGATAGGAAGAGGCTGTCCATCATTAATGTACTCGGTATGTTCTGAGTCGATGCCGAGAGCATTAAACCAGGTGTGGAAGAAATGGCCGATGTCATGGGGTTCACTGGTTACCCAGGTTCCCTCGTCATTGGTTTCGCCAATGATGGCACCTCGCCTGATTCCCGTACCAGTCATCGCGATTGACCAGGCTTCGGGCCAGTGGTCGCGGCCAATATGCCCGTTAATGCGAGGTGTGCGGCCAAATTCACTCATCGCGATGACCAATACATGGTCCAGCATTCCACGTTGGTCGAGGTCTTCAACGACGGCCGTAAAAGCTTGATCAAAACGAGGCATCAGACTTGCATGTGCATTGAAGTTGTCGCCATGTGTGTCCCAGCCATAGGAATTAACTTTTACAAATCGCACGCCGGCTTCAATCATTTTTCGTCCAATCAGCATATCGCGACCCAGAGGTGTATCTCCATATCGTTCGATATCGCTAGCGTCAGGTGTATCAAATAATGTGCGGCGATCCATCAGTACCTGAGCGGTATCAAAAACAAAATCCTGAGCCTCTCTAAATGTCTTTGCTCGAGCATTTGCGTATTGCTTATTAGCAAACTTTCGTAATGCATTGCGTTCTAGGTTTTGTTGTTGATCGATATTGGAGGGCAGGAGGATATTCGGAGGTGGCTTGCCTTCTCCAATCGCTAAAGCACCGTACTTGGGGCCAAGGAAGCCCGCGTCCTGATATTTAAAACCTCCGCTTCCAGGCTTTACCCATACATAGGGTGGGAGGCCGCTATCGCCGGGGCCCATCAGGTTGGCGACAGCTGAGCCAAAGTAAGGGTAAACAACTCCCCGGTCTTTGGGGTCGCCACGGTTAATCCGGGGAACGCCTGCCGAATGCGAATTGTCGAAGGTGCTAACCCCCCGATCGACAGCAAGTTTGTGCATTATTTGGGAAGTCTTAGGCATTAATTCGCTAACTTGGATTCCCGGAATCGACGTTGGGATTGATCGGAAGGGCCCTCCAAATTGTGTGTTTGGTTTAGGATCCCAGCTCTCGAGTTGGCTCATGCCTCCATCAATCCAAATGAAAAGTACCTGCTTTTCCTTGGCCGACATGTCGCTAGCAATCAGCGGATTGACCAACCCTCCTAAGCCGCCGAGTCCCACGACTCCGGCGGCAGTACTTGCACCTAGTAATTGACGTCGAGAAAGTGTGTGCTCCTCGGGGGTACAAAGCGAATGAGTTTGTTTGGAATGTGGCATGGGCAATATTTAGTGGTTGATAGCGAATTCGTTGGATGCAAGTAATGCCCAAATAGCTTGTTCGATGGCTTTGGTTTTGTCTACATGCGAGGAGATGTAAGCGTTGAAGTGCTGGGCCTCTTCTGGCGTGGGGTTACGTGACAGGATAGAAAGAAAAAGCGTATCAGCATAATTGTTTTTTTGCCGCTGAAGTAAGTCCGCCAGGTTTCCCGCCTTGGGGGGTAACCAGGACAAAACACGGGGGCCATTGAGTACGAATAATGCGCCTCTCACAGAGGGCGCAAATTCCGTTTCCGGCTCCCTTGGAGGATTGGCGTACGCAGCCAGAAAGTCCGTTCGAATTGCCTCGAGCGTATTATCCACTTGTCCTTCCAGTGGTTGCTCCGCCCCGGATTCCGGGACGGCGGCTTTGGGTGAGATGTGCGATAGTTGTCCAGTCGCGGTAAGCATACTCCACATAAGTTGTTCGGCACTCATCGGTTTTTCAGAGAATACGCGGTAGTCGCGACGTTTGGCACGCTCTACCGGAGGAGTAATAGCACTGGTTCGCTGATAGGTTTTGGATAAGACAATTTGACGGATAAGCCACTTGATGTCGTAGTTGTGCTCTGCGAACTGGACTCCGAGAACTGTCAATAGCTCGGGATGACTAGGAGGATTGTCTGAGTGGTGTAAATCCAGAGGATGGACAATCCCACGTCCCATTAACATGAACCAGATCCGGTTGACCGCATTAAGGTTGAAGGAGTCGTTGGATGGATTCGGAAGTTGTTTGGCAAGATAGTCGAGAGGGTTGAATTTAGGGATGCCGGGAGCCTTCGTGTCATTATTTGGTGGAACAGCGAATTCCTCACCAGTAACGAATTCAGGTACAGAGATTTCATCTAGGCCGGGCAGTTTAGGCCCCGTGGAAAACGTACCTTCTTCAAAGACGGAATTGAATTCAACCTTGACCTTGATGGGCTTCATCCCGATGGCAGGGTAGTCGGTGTCCTGCCGGATATAGGTGTTATTGATAAAGGCGAACAAGCCCTGAAAGTCCGCTTGTTTATAATCGTCAATAAACAGATGGTCATGACATTGGGCACATGCCAGATCCACTCCCAGAAACATGCGACCCAGATCACGTGCAAGGCCGGGGAAGTCCGTTGGGTTTTGTCCGTATTTTTCCAAACGCTTGGTAAGAAAATATCCGGAGCCTCGGGTAGTCTTATTGTTAGTGTCTGGTGAGACCATATGTCGAACCATCTGATCCCAAGGCATGTTGGCTGCAAAACTAGTGGAAAGAAAAGTCTGCCAGTTAGGGTCCTCGCCACGTCGTTCCATCAACATGACATTGAAAAACTCCGTCATCCGGCGAGCATAACGGGGATCGAGAAGTAGTTGATCGATGAGTTGCGAGCGTTTGTCCTTTGTAGGATCTAATAGGAACTGGAGTGCCTCCTCCGTGGTGGGGATTTGACCGATAAGGTCAAGGTAGATTCGCCGCAGGAATTCACTGTCTGTAGCCTGCTCAGCAAATGCCTCGGTAGAAGCTTGTTCGATCTGCTGGTCAATGATTTGATGTAAGTCCTGGCCGACGAGTTGGTGGGCGCTAATCGACAACAGCAGAGCAATGATAGTGTGGAAAGTCTTCATCCCTTTATTTTACAGAATGACGTTGTTGAGATGCTAGGGAATTGCAGTGGATTCATTCCGCCAGTTCCGGTGATTCTCGTAGCAGGATCCTAATAATCGCTTCAAGATGGGAGTAGCACTGAGTGCGATCCTTCATGATTTGTCGATAGGCGTGTTCGCCGTGATGCTCTTGGATTACCGATAAAAGCTGTCCTGTCTGCATGGCGTTTATCTGCACCTCACAAGCACGTTCGAGGTAATAGAGATCATCAAAAGCCTCCGCCATATTGGGTCCCACGACAACCACTCCGTGATTGGCGAGAAACAAGACACGATTGTCTTTCATTAAAGCTGCCATGCGATTTCCTTCGGAGTGATCGAGAGCTAGCCCGTTGTAGTCTTTGTCATAGGAGATTCGATTGAACCATCGTAGTGAATTTTGAGTGCAGTGAATGACTTCCCCAGGGTCGAGACAGGCCAGAGTGGTGGCGGAGGGCATGTGAGTATGAAGGACGACAGAGGCACTCGCGACATTTCGATGGATTCCAGAATGGATGAAGAATGCCGTTGGCTCGGGAGCATGTTTTCCGTCAATGAGAGTACCGTCGGTTGCTACCGTGATGATGTCACTGACTTTAATCTCAGACCAATGCAGCCCCTGAGGATTTAATAGAAAAGCGCCTGGCTGCCCTGGTACTTCAACACTGAAGTGATTGCAGATTCCTTCGCTAAGTCCGAGACGGTCGGACCAGCGAAGACAGGCAGACATCTCAAGTTTAATACGCTCAATAGGGTCCTGGAGAGAATGGTAGTAAGTGTCGGGGCAAAGTGGCATAGGTATTGTTTGCTCTTGTTTGATTTGAAGACTGGCGGTGAATGGAAGGTGCGTTATTTGGCGAGTGGATCGCCGTGGTTAAGTAGCCATGTCTGCATTTCACTACGAAGTTGCTCGACGATAGCAGTGAACTTCTTGTTCCCAGCAAGGTTTTTCATTTCATGGGGGTCAGTGCCCAGATGGAACAGTTGGACATGGTTGGCTTGGGGGTAGTCAATCAGTTTCCAGTTGGACATGCGGATCATTCTTTGGGAGTCTTTGAAATAGCCGATAATGAACGGATAGACTGAGTCGATCTCATCTCGTATCAACGGCATCAGGCTCGTTCCTTCAATCGCGGGGTTGTATTCTTGTTCGGTAATTTCCATGAAGGTTGGGTAAAGGTCACGCAGGTAACACTGGGCGGCCAGTTTCTTGCCTTTCGGTATGCCGGGGCCGCGGAAGATAAGAGGTACATTAATCGTGTGCTCGTACATATTCTGTTTTCCCATGAGCCCATGTGATCCTAGCGCCAGTCCGTGGTCAGAACTAAAAACGACGATGGTGTTTTTAGTCTGGTCTGTGTCGTCTAAGGCTTTAAGGATTTTTCCTATTTGTTGATCCATGTGTGAAATGACGGCGTAATACGTAGCCAAGTCGCGTTTGATATCTGACTTGCGGCGTGGGAAAGAGTTTAGTAACTCGTCACGTCCTTTTAGGTTGCCATGATCAAATGGATGCTGAGGTTTGTAGTTCTTAGGAAGAGGCATTCTCTTTGAATTGTATTTTCCTTCCCATCCCGGCGGCATGAGGAGTGGGTCGTGCGGTGCGGTGAAATTCACATGAAGGAAGTAGGGTTTTTCGTGGTCTTGCTTGATGAATTCGATGGCTGCGTCAGCAAACTTTCGGTCAATATCCGGGGTTAACCCTATCCCCTGGGCTGGGAGAAGGTGGCGGTCGTCTGTTTGGAAAACCCAGCCCCGGTACCCGGTGACTTCTCGGCCAGCAAAGTCGTATTGAGGTTGTTCAGTTCGCGCACCTGAAGAGAATAGCCCTTTAGATTCCTGATAACCTCGTTCGGATGGACGACCAGCGATCATCCATTTCCCGACCCAATACGTGTTATAGCCCGCCTGTTGCATAGCTTGTGGCCATGTAGTGTGTTCCAGATTGGGTTCAAGCGGAGGCGTGTGTACGCCGTTTCTGAATCCCGACTGACCAGATAAGATCTCCGCTCGGCTCGGGACACATAAAGGATTAGCACAAGTTGCTTGTGTAAAGGTAGAGCCCTCTCGTACAAGCCGATCGAGATTAGGCGTTTGGATGATTGGATTCCCAAGCGCGGCGATGGTGTCGGGACGTTGGTCGTCCGAGAGTAGAAAGATCACATTAGGGTGTTCTGCCTTGAGGGCAGTAACAAGGTAGAAGCAAGAAAATGTAAAAACGAATACTCTAAATGTGAATGCCATCGGTTGATAGTTTCTAATAGGAGGTAAGGCAGTTTTGCGGCTTAGGAACGTTAATATAACCGTTCGCCGTAACGCACTCAAAATGCAAAGGGAAATCACGATGCGAATTCTTTTGACGCTTAGCCTCTTTGGTTGTCTGGCACTCACCGCGGAAGCCGAGGGACCGCCGGAAGCGACTGCTATTTATTTCAATGGAACAGTACATACCGTTGATGCGATAGACTCCACGGTCACGGCATTTGCAGTAAAAGATGGAAGATTTTTGGCGGTTGGTAGGAATGAGGATGTTCTGTTACGAAAGGGAGAATCTACCGAGGTTGTTGACCTCGAAGGCAAGGCAGTTGTTCCGGGCCTGATAGATTCGCACGTCCACTCGACAGGAGCTGCGGTTTATGAGTATGACCACGTTGTGCCCCCAATGCATGAAATGGCCGATGTATTGGCCTATATTAAGAAACGGGCTGAGATTCTGGATGACGATCAATGGATCGTCATGAGTCAGGTTTTCATTACCCGTCTTAAGGAACAGCGGTTTCCTACCCGAGTGGAAATGGACCGAGTGGCTCCGAATAACCCTGTCATGTTTCGGACCGGTCCGGATACAGCGGTGAATTCCCGGGCATTGGAATTGTCGGGCATAGACGACAGCTTCGTTCCACCCAGTGACGCAACCTATAAACTGGAGAGGGACGAGGAAGGTAAGTTGACAGGCGTTCTGCGAAGCGGTAGTTCTTTGCTTAAGTACGAGTCCAATACAAAAAAACCCTCGCATGTTGAACGAGTTGCTCAGTTGAAGAAGCTTGTTCACGATTACAACCGTGTAGGAATCACTTCAGTATCCGATAGGAATACTAACGACACAGCACTTGAGATTTGGCGATCGTTACATGAAGCGGGCGAATTGAGCGTTCGTGCATTCCTGTTTTACTCAATGAATGCCAATACGAGTCCGGATAAGATAAAGAGTCGAATTGAAAAGGCGGCGGCGGATCCACTGCATCAATATAATCCCCATCTATGGCTTCGAGGAGTGAAAGTGTTTCTGGATGGCGGCATGTTGACTGGAAGTGCCTACATGCGGAAGCCCTGGGGAGTGAGTGAAATATATTCAATTCGGGATCCTGAATACCGTGGTATGCGATATATCGAGCAAGAACGACTCTATCAGTTCTCAAAGTTAATGCTGGAGAATGGGTTTCAAATGACGGCTCATAGTGTTGGGGATGGAGCTGTCCATGCTCTGCTAGATGCGTATCGAACGATCGATGAAAACGACTTTAAAGTTTCGGAGCATCGGCCTTGCATTACTCATTGTAACTTCATGAGCCTCGAGGCCATTGAAAGTATGGCAGAGTTGGGTGTTGTTGCAGATTTGCAACCTGCCTGGCTCTATATGGATGGTAGGACACTCTTAAAACAATTTGGAGAAGAACGCACCAAGTATTTCCAACCTTATAAAACGATTTTTGAGAAAGGTGTGATGGTGGGTGGCGGGTCTGATCATATGCAAAGAATTGGTAGTCGAAGAAGTGTAAATCCATACAACCCCTTTCTCGGCATGTGGATAACATTGAGAAGACAGCCTCGGTATATGTCTGAGACGCTACACTCGGAACAGAAGATTAGTCGTAAGCAGGCTTTGAGGTTGTATACGCTTAACAATGCGTTTTTAACGTTCGAGGAAAAAGAAAAGGGGTCGATTGAAGTAGGGAAATTAGCAGACTTTGTGATCCTGGATCGCGATATCATGACGGTAGACATCGATGACGTTAAAGAAACCCAGGTTCTTCAGACTTATCTGGGTGGACAAATAGTGTATGACCAAGGTAAAGATAACCAATTGAGTGGAGAATAGTTAAGCTATGAAACGTAGGACGTTTATTAAGGCGGGATTAAGCACAGCCGTATCTGTTTCAAACGGCCTGTTGCAGGCAAGTGAAACTCCGGTAATTACCCCACGGACGGAAGACGGCGTGGATTGGTATAACGTGGAAAACTGGGGTATTGAAGGCCGAGCGTTTGATGATACGGATTCGTATTTCGATCGCTTGCCCGGCCGCGCGAAGGGTGTGGTTCGTGATGCGGTTTGGAGTTTAAGTCTTCATAGCGCAGGTATGGCCGTGAGATTTAAGACGGATTCACGAGACGTCCATGTGGATTATCGTTTGAGGTCAGCAAATCTAAGTATGGTTCATATGCCAGCAACCGGGGTAAGCGGAATCGATTTCTATGGAAGAACTGAGTCGGGGGAGGATCGTTGGGTTCAAGTTGCAAGACCGACAAGTCAGAATGTCAAAGCACGGGTGATCAGTGGGATCGATACGGGGCCCGATTCCGGTCGGTTATACACGGCTTATCTTCCCCTCTATAACGGGGTTCAGAATTTAGAGATTGGAGTAACTCCGGGGGCACAGTTTACCCCAGTGTTACCACGCTCGGAACTTCCGATTTTGTTTTATGGCACTTCGATTATGCACGGCGCCTGTGCGTCACGGCCCGGCATGTCAATTTCGGCCTTACTTGGCAGGCGTTATGACCTACCTACGGTTAATCTTGGCTTTTCCGGAAATGGAAGGTTAGAGTTGGAACTGGCAGATTTGATGGGTGAAGTCGATGCCGCCGTTTATTGTGTTGATTGCCTGCCAAATCTAAACCCGCCTCAAGTTTCCGAACGAACCGTACCGTTCTTTAAACGGTTACGCAGGCATCGCCCCAATACCCCTATCGTGATGGTCGAAGACCGTTGGTTTACCAATGCGGAATTTTTTGGTGGAACGCGTGGAAGGCACGAAGGAAATCAGAAAGCCTTTCGAGAAGGTTATCAGCAACTTGTCCGTGAGGGTGTTAAAGGTTTGCATTACCTAAAAGGAGAGGAGCTCCTGGGGAAGGATGGTGAGGCTGCTACGGATGGTTCACATCCAAACGACTTGGGCTTCGTGCGGTACGCAGAGGCGTATGCTACGGTTTTGGACCCCCTGTTAAGTAAATAGTGGACTTGCTCGTGGAGGTGTAGTCGTTGATGAAAGTTAAACAAATTCGGCTGGTTTTGCTTTGCGTTGCTGTGCAGGCATGGATGACTGCTGTGTTGCGCGGTGAAGACGAGTTTCCTTTTTTTGAGGCAAAAATTCGGCCGTTACTTGTTAACCATTGTTACGAGTGCCATAGCGTCAAGCACGGTGTGGTGGAAGCCAATTTCAATATGGATACCCGTATTGGAATGTTAGCCGGTGGAGATCGCGGGGTTGCCATTATTGCGGGGAAGCCAGACGTGAGTCTGGTGGTGAAGGCGATTAAATATTCTCATGACGAATTAGAGATGCCTCCCTCCGGTCGTTTGGCGAATGATGAAATACAAACGGTCATAGACTGGATTAGCCGCGGTGCGAAAATGCCGGACGGGGAGGTAGTCCTTGCGTCATCAACAGAAATTGATTTTGAACAAGCTCGCCAGCATTGGGCGTTCAGGGAACTCGTTGATCAGCGTCCCTTAAAACCCGATGGTGAAGTTGTGGACTATTGGGTCAGGCGATCGCAACGGCAGGGGAAAGTTCGGACTCAGGAAGAGGCTGAGGCGACGGCACTCATTCGTCGTCTGTCACTGACCCTCACCGGGTTACCGCCGAGTTACCAGGATGTTCAGAGATATGCTAGTGACCCAAGCGGGGAGGTTTACGCAGAATTGCTATCGGAATATTTGAAACGTCCGCAGTATGGTGAGCGTTGGGCCCGGCACTGGCTGGACTTAGTCCGATATACCGATACCACGGCCAGTTGGCTCAAGAGTACCGCGGGTGCATGGAGGTATCGGGATTGGATTGTTAGTTCTTTGAATGCTGACGTAGCTTATGATCGATTTGTCAGACTGCAATTTGCTGCCGACCAGATGGAAGACGTTCACGCGGATGATCTTGGGGCGCTTGGCATGCTCGGTTTGAGTCCGACCTATTGGAAAGAGCCCCGCCTGGCGCCTGTCGTCCTGGAAACGGTGATCGCGGAGGAATGGGAGGAGCGAATCGATATGGTGGGGCGGACATTTTTAGGGATGTCGTTGGCCTGTGCCCGTTGTCACGATCATAAATTCGACCCCGTAAGCCAACGAGATTACTATGCTTTGGCGGGAGTATTTGCGAATACCCGAATTTTGGACGTCCCTATACTTTCGGCCTCGGAAAGGGAGGATATCGTAGCTGCGGATTCAGAAATTGGTGATCTTAACCGGCTTATACACCGAGAACAATTAGCCAAAGGGACTGCCGATGATAAGTCGATTCATGAGAAGCGTATCGCTCAAGCTGAAGAGAGAATCGATGAATTGAAAAAAATTACAGAGGCAGAATTTGAGAAGGTGCCTGGCGTTGTCGACGCTAGCATTTCAGTGATAGCGGAAAGTGATTCTATGTCGAAGGTAGTCTATGATGAGGGGATGATGGTTGACATTGCCTTACAGCATCGAGGCAACCCAGGAACGAAAGGTGAAGTATTAGGGCGCCGATTTCTTGAATTATTCGATGAGTCAGCAACAGTGTTTGTTAAAGGTAGTGGTAGGTCCGAATTGGCGGATGCGATGTTTCAGCATTCAAGCTTTCTCATGGCTCGGGTTGTCGTCAATCGTGTTTGGGGACATCACTTCGGTCAGCATTTAGTAAGTACCCCTAGTAATTTTGGTTTGCAGGGGGCTAAGCCCACCCACCCCGAATTGCTGGATGCTTTGGCAGTGAGGTTTATTGAAAATCGTTGGTCGCTGAAGTGGTTGCACCGCACTATTTTGGAGAGCGATACTTTTAAGCAGACAAGCCAGTTGAACCAACGATTTTCGCGTGTAGATCCCGAAAATCGAATGTACTGGTCAGTTCGTCGACGTCGGCTTGATGTTGAGTCATGGCGTGATTCTATGCTGGCTGTCTCGGGCCGTCTTGATCCGCAAGTTGGTGGCCCGCCGATTCCACTTACCGACGGAACGAATCGTCGACGGACAATATACTCTCTTATCAAACGACGTGAATTAGATGACGTACTGAAAATGCAC
>Ga0315321_10001031_pt1 | contig 21386 bp, 13 predicted proteins | sample M180m21515metaG_FD_203464 | JGI IMG/M metagenome (GOLD analysis project Ga0315321, IMG submission 203464) | Ammonia-oxidizing marine archaeal communities from Monterey Bay, California, United States - M1 80m 21515 | ecosystem: Environmental > Aquatic > Marine > Intertidal zone | place: USA...
TGAATCAGGTGGGCACCAACCGTGCAACGTACCTTCGTATACCTCAACTTCTGCCGACAAACCAGCTGCTGCATAACTTTCACGTAAAGTGACTTTCGCTTGCGGCGTTTTTTCATCATCATTTTCTGCTATGCAATGCAACATCGCCGCCTGCGTCTGTGGAATTAAAAGGTGTGGACTATCGTCTGCATCTATTGCTAAACCTCCACCATGAAAAGTAGCTCCCGCCCCAAAACGATCTGGAGCTGCGGCAACCGTACGCATTACCATTGGGCCACCCATACAATAGCCAGTAGTACCGATGCGACGATTGCTATCTACCGCCGCCTGTTGATCCAACCAGCTAAGCATGGCGTGGGCATCGGCGAAATGTGTCTCCGCATTTAGCTTGCGCGCCATGGGCAAGACAATTCCTCGTGTTTCCGGCTGCCCAAAATTAGCCCCTTCACCTACTACCGGTGAAACCGCATCACGATAGAAAGGATTGACAACCAGAACGGAATAACCTGACTGTGCAAGACGCTTACCCATCGCCCGAAATGCTGATCGTAGACCAAGAATATCTGGCCACACAATTACCGCTGCATAACTTCCCGTAGAAGGATGTACAAAATAACAATCAGCCACACCATCAGGTGTTGTCACCTTCACATCAGACTCAGTCACGTCCTGAGCATTTGCAACTACTGGTAGAAACATTCCCATACCAGCTGCTGCAGACATTTTGTTAAACTGACGACGACTTATTTCTGCATTATCATTAAGAAACTCATTCACATCTTTCTGAGTATCCGAGTTGCACATGTTGTCCTCCTTCAGCGCTCAGAATCTGAGCTTCTAAGGCAATATTGTTGTATTCTTTACCGAAGCATATGAGAGTATTTCCGGCAAGCATAAAATGCAATAGGATTTTCCTGGATACGTTATGCTAGCTGACAATCAGGGCGAAAACATTTGCATTTATCGGCAAACAGCAGCACGCACTTTCTTCGCCAAGTGCTAATGGCAACGCTTTAAACAAATAGAGAGAAACCCTATGAATGAAGAAAAAATCAAACAGCTCGTCGCAGAGTTGCTCGAAGAAATTTCGCAGAGCGACAGTATTGACACAGAGTTATTAACTTCAGCACAAAAATTAGAATCAGATATTGAAGCTTTACTGAACCCCGAGACTGACAGCTCAGAAAACACAGTAATGGATGATGCCATCGCTCTGGAGGCCAGTTTTGCGGCAAATTATCCGGTAGCGGAGAAAATTATCCGCGAATTGGTAAACACTCTCAGCAGGATTGGTATTTAAATCAGGCACTAAACAAATAGCAGCACTGTTACCGTGTATGCCTTGACCAGAAAAGTGGAGCAAAAAAAAGCTACCTCGATCAAAGTACTGATTCAAGGTAGCCCGAGGAAGTCGATTTTAAGGGGGAGATCGACATGGTCTAGCATGGATTATCACGCCTTCAGAGCAACTAAGCTGGAAAAAGCTTCCATGCTATTTGCTATTACGACACTTCTGTTATTTTAGTTCAGCTAAATTTAGTCATTCTCACTATTTGTATGAACACACCCAGAAATATGGGTTGGCTAATTCTGAAAAAACATTACATACAATCCTGATTAGGAATGAACAGCGTAAAAAAAGGCTGTCTGCCGCAAGCAGCGAGAACAAACCGGCTACTTGAAGTAGTTTCATAGGGTATATTTAGGAGAGTTGTATATGTTTGGAAAAGCGCGCGCTTAAGAATTCCATTTGGTCAGCAAGCACATTGTGATTTGAAAGATATAAGAATTCGTATTGATTCGGAGCAAAGGGAATTGCCAGCAGCTCCATATTTGCCTCTTCTGGCGAGCGGTCGGCCTTGCGGTTATTGCAGCGCCGGCAAGAAGTAACCACGTTGGTCCATATATCCTTGCCACCTTTGGATAAAGGATGCACGTGGTCCCGAGATAAATCACTCAGCGTGAATTGACAGCCACAATAAAGACAGATGTTCTTATCTCGTCGAAAAAGGAATTTATTTTCTAACGGCGGGTGAGAGCCTCCTTGATGAACCTTACCATCACAGGCAACAATACTAGGCAGACGAAGAATTGATTGCTGCCCACTACGGTTATGGCCACCGCGCATTTCGAATACAGTATTACCCAGAGACCAAACCACCAGACCTTTCACTAGTAGCGTCGCCGTTTCTTCTCGCGTTAACCAGCTAACTGGCGTTCCTGCTTTGTTTAACCTCAAAATTTTAGCGCTCATGCACAATCACCTGCAGCACAACTAAAAATAGAGAAACACAATAAGGTTCACACAAACTTATTATCGGCGCAAACGATTTAGACTGAAACTCACTCGATCAAAGTTATCAGGCTTAAGGGGATAAAATAGCGGAATATCTTTTCTTCGTGGAAATACCTAGCCATATCCTACAGGTAACTTAACCCTTCATAGCACGACGCTGCTTATACTTAGCCCAACCACCGTTACTAAACCAGTAGACTGCCTGCAGCAAGATTAGCAAAACAATGAATAGAGGGATGGTACCCAGGTCGGCACCACCAACCTGAAAATAAAATACGGCAGTATAGTATCTATCTTCCACGGGGTGTTCAGCTGTCACTATACCAATATACGTTCCTTTAACATCAAACTCATGACTGGCTGTATAGAAGCCACCTGGCTCAATGCGAGGCGGCTCATAGAAAACTGTCGCTGCCTCCAAGTCTTCTATCGCCAGCACATCATCCAGAGTCGCATATTTACCCACACCATTAACGTCTCGGATAATGCGAAAGTCGATAAGCATTTCGGGCAACAGGCTGTGTAAATATTCCATGACGAACACTGCACGAGACACATCGGGAATATCTTCACAAAACTCATCTGACTCTCTACTTTCTGGTTGAAATACAGTGAAGTGTGCCTGCAGAAAATCAATGTTGATAACACAGAGGTCATCTTCGAAAGCGACACCACCATGAGCGGCTGCATTTCGTGCGGATAAAAGAGCAACTAACAGCATCATTAGCTGCAAAGTTCGACAAAGATTATGAATCATTGTAAAGAAACTGTGTGACCGATGAGGGCACTCACCTTAGCATGTTTATATAACGGGCGCTAAGATCAAGGCTGAACAGACCGAGATTACCAAGGGATAATGCTGCCGTCATAATTAAAAAAGTTACCAGATTGTTGTTGATTCAAATCATCAATGACTTTCATCATGCCTGCCACACTGGCGCTGGTATCTATCAAAGCATTAGGGCCGCCCATATCAGTTTGCACCCAACCAGGATGCAGAACTGCAGCAGAAAACCCTGTAGCAGCTAAATCTATAGCCAAGCTTCTCACCACAGAATTCAGCGCAGTTTTTGAACTTCGGTAGATATAAGAACCACCAGAACTATTATCCCCGATGGAGCCCATTTTAGATGATAGATAAAGAAGCTTCTTATCTGTTCCTTTGAGTAGGTTCGGCATTAACATTTGACTTAGTATAAGCGGCGCTATTGAATTGACCTGCAGTACCGATGCCCACACTTCTGTGTCAGCCTCTCCAAATTGCACACTCTGTGGACCATAGACTCCAGCGTTGTTAATAAAGATATCGATAGCAAGGCCATCCAGCTGCCGCACAAATTCCTGCATTGATTGTTCTGACGCTACATCCAAAGGCAGAACTGTCAACTTTTCATGCTTATTACTAAGCACTTGCAGAGAATCCGCTGCAGCCACATCTCTACAGGTAGCCAATACACGATCACCACGGGCCAGATATCGCTCTACAAATTCCAAACCTATACCACGGTTAGTGCCAGTTATTAATACGGTAGCCATTTGCTCTTCACCTATTCCAATTCGTCCTATTTTAGGAAACGTGCTTTAGACAAAAAGCCATGGTAGCAAATCTGCAACACACAGTAAGCCTCTGCAACAAGAAAGCACGACAAGCCTCTGCCCTCTGCTATACTTCAGTGTCTATCTTAGCTTGCAAGATTATGAGGTGCGTACTAAACGCCGGGATTAGTTATGCGCGATACGTTGATTCCATTAATAGCACTATCAACCGCCCTACAAATAAGCAGTTCTAAAGCCTCGGCTCAGGAACCCGAAGAAGTCATCGTGACAACGGTGGCTCCCGCAGGCGCAACGCTAAACAGAGACAAAATTCCTTTCCCAATACAGCATCGCAACGCGACTGATTTGAAGAATGCCAACCCTTTAAACATCGCTGACTTTCTCAAGCAAAGTTTTACCAGTGTTTCTCTGAATGATGCACAAAACAATCCCTTGCAAGCTGATTTGCAGTACCGTGGCTTTACCGCCTCGCCACTCCTCGGATTGGCGCAAGGTTTAGCCGTCTACCAAAATGGTGTACGTATTAACGAACCATTGGGAGATACAGTTAACTGGGATTTATTACCCCAGTCTGCTGTACAAGGCATCACACTATCCGGTGGTGCCAACCCCTTATTTGGATTGAATAGCCTAGGGGGCTCGCTGATAATAGATATGCAGGATGGCTTTAGTCATCAGGGAACCAGTGTAGAGATAAGTACTGGCTCATTCGGCCGCACTACAGCCAATATAGAAGTAGGTGGTAACAATGGCGTATTTGCCTATTACGTCAATCTGGAAAATTTTCAGGAAGACGGCTGGCGCGACGAATCTGAATCTGACGCAGCAAATTTCTATGCTAGTGTGGCCTGGCACTCAAATTTCACGCAGTTGAACTTAAATTATCAATACGGCAAGTCCGAGCTCATCGGTAATGGTGCCTCTCCAGTAGAGTTGCTAAACCTCGATAGAAAAGCAATTTTTACCGGCCCCGATATAACTGAAAACAATATGCAGATGATGAGTTTCGACTTCAAACATGATGCCAGCCCTAACAGTAGCTTTAGCGGGAATTTCTTCTATAGAAAAAACAACACCGACTCGTTCAATGGCGATGGTTCGGAATTCGCTGTTTGCCAGCTTGGTGGTATGCCACAACTTCTCGAAGGCCTAGAAGAGGATGATCTGGAAGAATTAGGCCTGGATGATGACGATATCTGCGACAACCAGTTTACTAGTCTCGATGCTTTGGAAGACTTCCTAAACCAAACAGCAACCCTGTTAGATTCAGACGATGAATTTAATTTGGAAAGTTTTACTGATGAAATATCAGGCACTAAGCTGCTATCAGACGATGCTATTAATAATCTCAGTGATCGCAGCCAGGTAAGTACAGGTGCTGATTTTCAATGGACATTACGCAAGAAATTTCTTGGCTACAATTCCCAATTAGTGACTGGCCTATCTTATTTCAAAGGTGAGTCAGATTTCGACTCTGTATTAGAGCTCGCCAATTTAAACCCTGTTACTCGACTTACTTCGGGTCTTGGCACTGGCAGCTTTATCGATAGCCAAGCAACTTCTATAAAAACTGAAACAGAGTCCATTAGTCTGTACTTTAACAACACTATAGACCTGTCAGCGGCATTGGCCTTGACTATTTCCGCTCGTGCTAACCATACTGACGTGGTTCTTCAAGATAAGTCAGGCCTGCGACCAGAGCTGAACGGTGATCATAATTTCTCCAGAGTAAACCCCGCCATTGGTCTTACCTGGCGAGCCAGTGATGATCATATTTTTTATGCCTCTTATAGCGAATCTTCTCGCGCACCCACACCCATCGAGCTTGCCTGCAACGAAGGCGTATTTGATCTTGCTATAGCCTTCGCTATAGAGGCTGGTGAAGACCCTGACGATGTTGATCTGGAATGTCGCCTACCTAACGCCTTCTTGGCAGATCCACCACTTGATGATGTTGTAGCGAAGAGTTTCGAATTGGGATCACACGGCTTTATTGACGGCTTAGCTTATAATATAGGCATCTTCCATACTTTAAATAAAGACGACATTCTGTTTCAAACAACCGGAAGGTCCACAGGGCTTTTTGCTAATGTCGATGAAACACGAAGAGCGGGATTCGAGTCCAGCCTACAGGGTCAATGGCGAGCATTAAATTGGTTAATGGCTTACAGCTACGTCGACGCAAGCTTCGAAGATAACTTTCAGGTCTTAAGCCCTAATCATGTATTTGCCAATGACGAAGGAAAAATTACAGTAAGAGCAGGCGACAGAATTCCAGGGATACCGAAACATCAATTCAAATTCTCAAGTGACTACCGCTTTTCTAATAGTCTAAGCCTTGGCCTTGATGTGCTCAGCAATAGTAACCAAACCTTGCGTGGCGATGAATCTAACCAGCTCAGCAAAGTATCAGCGTACACAACAGTAAACCTGCGCGCGCGTTACAATGTGAGTGATAAGCTGGAAGTCTTTGCCAAAGTGGATAACCTGTTGGACAAAGAGTACGAGAGCTTTGGCTTATTAGGTGAAGAGCCAGGGGAGCTGGAAGTACCTGTGATTGAAGAGCTAACTAACCCTGTTTTTCTAGGGCCCGGCGCGCCCAGGGCTGGCTTTATTGGTATCCGCTATTCGCTCTAATTATCCAATTATTCAATTATTCAAGAGCAAGGTATTCGCCCTCGGTTTTCCTTTTTACCTCGTCATTCGTTTTGCACGCAAGAAATTTATGGCACGATCAGGGAAATCAGTAAACACACCGTCGACGCCGGCCTGAAAATAATGAAGCTCCAACAACTCTTCAAAGCTATCTGCATACTCTGGGATTTGGCCTGGGTCTAGTCGATAAGTATAAGGATGCACCTGTATCCCTGCCTCATGCGCTCTTGTTGCCAGCTCAGTAATTTTGATATTCGATTTTCCCGAACCGGAATCAATTACCAAACCTTTCTCTGGCCCAACCCCATCGGCATAAGCTGCAAGTTTATCCATACCTCCTTTCTCAAGCATCCAGGCATAAGAAGGCCCTTCGTCGATCAATTGAATAAGATTTAATTCGATTCCTGCAGTTGGCAAGACCTCATCGTGAATAATTCTTAATTCATCGAAACTGAAGGTTTGCAAAAAGACTTTATCCTGTTTAGTTGTGTAGCCATAAGCCCGGAGCATTTCTACTACAGCGGTACTAATATCTTTCCCTGCTTGCCTGTGGAATTCAGGCGACTTTATTTCAGGATAGATACCGATGTTTTTACCCGTAGACTTGTTCAACCCTTGAATGAGTTCAATTTCTTCAGCCAACGTAGGCACACTGAAGGCAGATTTATCCATAGGAAATCTGTTAGCATAATCTTGAGACTTCTCTCCATTTTCAATACTGAATCCTTCGCTGGCTTTTAGTTGGCGTATCTCTACCAAGGTAAAATCAATAGCGTAGAAACGACCGTCACCGCGAACACGATCTGGAAATTTATCTGCTACGTCGGTAGTTCTATCTAAAGCAATATCGTGTAAAACGATGAGCTGATCATCGCTAGTCATGACTACATCCTGCTCAATGTAATCCGCATCCATCGCATAGGCCATGACTTTGGCCTCCAGCGTATGCTCTGGCAAATAGCCACTGGCACCACGATGAGCGATTACAATTTTTTGTGCCTGTGCCTGGGAGTAGAGTGTTGCCGTCATGAGCAGTACACCGATTGCCTTGCGGGCGTTGAATCGAAATAATGGTTCATCTATTAAAGTTATCTCGGCGCTATCTACGACAAACTGTAGCAGGCTTAACTAACAACAAAAAAATGCTTGATCCTGCAAGTCTAAGCGACCAACACCGCTTTTTATATTACAACAAGTATTGAAAATATAGCGTACTGAAACCTTTGCTTTTTACTAGGAAATCGATACAAGCTTGTCACTGGTTCCGACCCTATTTGCCGTATTTCATCATAATTGCTGCGCAATTCGCCTTTATTCAGGCCGAGTACTGTCAGATTAATGCGTTGTAATTAGCAACATCTAAATAGGTATTTGCTTATGGAAGCTGTGGTGAAATTATTTAAGAAAAAGCAACATTATTTGTTTATTGAAGAGGAGAGTTACAAGTGGGCGCCACGCAAGTCTGCGCTTAATCGTCACTTGATTACAGTGTCGTTGCTATGCCTTATGGCCGCATTCTTATTTAGCACATTACGCTGATACGGCCATTTAACGCGCTTTAAGCACAGCCTCCACCAATAGAATCTGCTGGCCTCGGCGCACTTCGAGGTGCACTAACTCTCCGGGTATCGACTGCCGTAGCAGATCAGAGTAGCCCTGCAAATCACTCATGGCCTGACCATTATAGTAAAGCAATATATCGCCAGCTTGCAGCCCTGCCTGCGCCGCAGCGCTATCTGGAATGACATCGCTAATACGTATGCCCAGCCCTGAATAAGCAAAATCGGGAACCGTTCCAAGGCTGGCTGACCTCTCCCCAATAGCACCAGGTGGCACTTGCACGGGAGCCCCCTGCAACGTCACTCTTAACGGCTTGCTGTTATTAGCTAAATAGATAATGGCTTCTTCCAGCCACAGAGCGATATTCAACATACCGGCAAGATCAAGCTTGTCCGCACTATCACTCAACTGGTGATAATCTTCATGGGTGCCAGCAAACAAATGGATAGCAGGGACACCAGCATTCAGAAAACTTACGTGATCGCTGCTTGCGATAGTATTCGCCGGGAAGGTGGAACTCAGGCCAACGGTAAATCCAACGCCTTGTGCCATGAATGGCCACTCATAGGCGCTGTCAGTCGCAAATACTTGCAAAGCCCGTCCCTGTAATCGGCCTACTGAATCGAGATTAACCATCGCATAGATATCTTCGCTGCTGAAATCAAGTGGCGGGTTGCTTACGAAATATTCTGACCCCAGCAATCCCGCTTCTTCACCAGTGAAAGCCACAAATAGAATTGGTCTCTGCGGTGTGAAAGTTTGAGAAAGCTGGGTGGCAACTTCTAACAACACACTAACACCTGCGGCATTGTCATCAGCACCTGGATAGTAATGCCCTGACTTAGGGTCTAATCCCAAATGGTCGTAATGTGCGCCCACCACAAGCGGCGAATTGCTGAGCTCATGATTCGCACCAGGAATCATGCCCACTACGTTAGCCATTTTCATTGTGTCACGATCAACGACGCTTTGAGTCCATTCCTGAATGTAAGTACCGTCAAGTGTCATCAACCCAGCACTGCGAAATTGCTCAGCAATATACAAAGCCGCTGCATCGAGACCAGCAGAGCCCAGACCTCTCCCTTGCATTGGGGCAGCACTCAGCTGCCGTGCATGCCTGTGTAAGCGCTCTGGCCTGTACCTCGCGGGCAAAGCGGCCAGAGGCTCAATCGCCGGCAATTCATCGAAATCAATGGCTGTCTGCAGATCAGGTTTTATCCACTGCATAGGAGAACCTAGGCTGGACCAGATGCCTTTCATATCATTGCTAGGTTCATCTCCAAAGAAACTGAGATAGGAGTATTTCCCATAATGCGGTAATTTCTCAATCATGCCCTGCATGGCAATCATCTGGTCTACATCAATAAAGCCCAGAGCTAATTCTTCATTAGCCGGATGGCGTGCGATCAGTACGTTGCTGCGGCTCTTATACACAACATCGCTACCCTGAATGTTAATCGCTACTGGCGAAGCCGCTACTCCATAGGACTCACTCGCTATAAAAAATTGAGAAGCAAAGGGATTATCTCGACCCAGTATCCAAACAGATTTATCCTGAGGTAGTTCAGCAATATCTTCAGCATTGAGTATTTGTGCATTTACTCCTGTGGAGAAAGACTCAGCCATTTGCGTCCAGTGCTGCCTATTATTCTGTGGCAATATAAAACTGATTTCCTCCGCGCCAAATAGTTCTCCAATGGTTGCAGGGGTTTCCTTTCGGTCTAAGGTTCTAAAAACATCAAAATAGGGATCAACAAAAACGGCCTGTAATTGATCATAATTATCTGCCATTACCCCTTCCAACCTTTGGCTGAGGTCGATATTATAAATTTCCGGAACGTCACTTCCCTCATAATAAAGTGCAACTGGCACTCTCAAACTGTAAGGGTCTTCTGCCTGGATCTGGGCAAACATGATTCTCGCTTTATTACCATTAACTTCCTCTACCGACACCGAAAGCTCGGGAGAACCTGTTCTATTCACCCATTGCTTAAAAAATGCGGCAAGGTCGAGATTACTAATTGCAGAAAAATGTGTTGCTATGTCGTCAAAGGATGCACGCTGAAATTTGTAATCTTGATAAAACTGGCGCAAACCATCGATGAACAGCTCATCGCCAAGCTGAACACGAAGCATATGCCATAGCATTAAAGTCTTACCATAACCTACAGCCTGCGACGCCGCTGAATTTCTTGAGGTGAATTCAGATAATGGGAAATCGCTACCATCGGCTACATAGTTTCTGTATCTAAGCAACATTTCCTTACGATATTCTGCGCCTAGGCTGTCCATTTCCTTAAACAGATGATCTGCAAGATAGGCTGTCAGTCCCTCGCTCCAGTTACCCGTTTTGTAATCAGGATAGACGCCGTTGCCCCACCAGTTATGGAGTATTTCATGCGGGTAAGATGATTCCAAAATAAAAGGAAAGCGAATGATTTTCTCTCCGAGCAAGGTAAACGATGGCATGCCATAACCGGTCTCCCAAAAGTTCTCCACCAGTGCGAACTTACTGTAAGGATAGTCACCCAATAATGGTTCATACAGCGCAAGGTAACGCTCAGTCGCATCTATGTACTTTGTTGCAAGGTTTGCATCGGCCGTCCGCAAGTAAACGAGCACCTCAACATCATCAACTTGTTGCGCATATTCAGTAAAGTCAGCAGCGATTAAATACACCTCTTCCATGGGCTGGTCACTTTGCCAGCTACTGTGGCCCAGATGATCGCCTTGACTAACTGCTGTCCAGTTGCTTGCAGGACCTGCGAATTCCACCTGCATATCAAAACTAACCAGATCGCCACCAAAATCAGGAATCCAGGCGCTGCCTTTATTCAGATAAACACCCTGCTTACTGATAATTCCAGAACTCTCCGAAAAGCTTTGCGCATATTCAGCACCAGCCTGCTCAGCGTTTTCAAAAATAGTACCGCTGTATACTAATAATGCCTGGTCTGGAGTTCTCCTCGCTGGTCGCAAGCTATATTGAATAGTTTTGGCAGCCGAACCCCCTGCATTGTTTATGCCGGGCACATTAACATCGGCTTGAAAATTCTCGGTGCGCAATCTGCCTGAATTATTGCTGATATTGAGATTACTATTCAGTGAAAAACTCAAGGGGGAACTGAGCATAGAATCTGGGAAGCTGATAGTGTCTTCCACAGTAATGAACTGATTAAAAGGATCCAGAATAATTTTTAAACTATGATGAACAAGATCAGGCTTGCTACCCGTTTCCTGGATTTCTTGACCTAAGGATTCCACAACAACTAAAAACATACTGCTAAGCAGAATGCCTACTAGGCTAATCCTTCGGAACCATTGAGTTATTGAAATCATTTTTACTGATTAGGCCTCAAAGCATATTCTCAAAAGCGGTGCTTACAGCCCCAACAATTCCAAGGCCTTTTTATGATCCCAATCACCCATGTGGATTTGAGATGTGCCATCCGCTGTTCGAGTAGTACTCCAAGCCAGTTTGCTTCCGTCTGGCGAAAATACTGGGAGAATATCGGTGCCAGCGGTATTAGTAACGCGCACAGGTGGATTCATTCCTTCCGTGTCGATAATAAATAATTCAAAATTTGAATGTCCAAGAATATTACTGGAGTAAATAATGTAATCTCCACTTGGATGATAGTAAGGACCCCAAGACACCATAGCCTCTGCAGTAAGCTGTCGTTGGTCACTGCCATCAATATTCATGGTCCAGATTTCAGCGCTATTACCGTCTGGATTAAAACGCCGCCAAACAACACGAGTATTATCAGGACTAAAGAACGGGCCACCATCATAACCAGGCGAATAGGTTAATTGCCTAACATTTGAGCCATCCGCATCCATCAGGTACAAATCCATGAAATAGGACGCATCATCTCCAAATAACTTTTGCTCAGCCTGGCTTAATTTACGCTGGTAAGCTGCACGATTCGACGCAAACAGTATCTGACTACCGTCAGATGAATAAGAACTTTCTGCATCGTAACCATCACTATTAGTGAGGTTAATCAGATTATTACCATTACTGCCTGCCTGATAGATTTCATAGTGACGGTCATAGTCCCAACTGTAAGCGCGATTAACACCACTGGCACGAATCGAAATTTCTTCTGCTTGTTTTGTCCTAGCATCAGGGTCTTCATGAGTAGAGGAAAATATGACTAGGTCTTGGGTTGGATGGATCCAGGCGCAAGTAGTTAAACCAATTCCAGGAGAGACTCTCCGCGAGCTCCCATCGGCCAGGTTCATCATATAAATCTGATAAAAAGGATTATCACCATTAACTTCACTCTGATAAATGAAATATTCCCCATCCGCGCTGAAATAACCCTCACCCGAACGAAGACTGTCATCAATCAATAAACTCGTATTGGAGAGCAACAACTGTTCATTATTGCTTTCCATGAAGCGGCTATCCGGGGCTGGAGTCTTGTATGTCGCTGCAGCCATTCCATCTTCTTTGCCTACAAGCGCAGCCTTATCCTGCGACCCAGAGGCAAAAGCCAAAACACTCAATTGCGTTAGAACTAGCATTGTAATAGTCACAAGCCAGCTCATAATAGGTAATTTGAAGAACCTATTCATAGTGAAATCTCATAGTAAAATCTAAATTTATTTTCTATTGAAGCATCTAATTAAGACGCGCAATCAGGATTGTATTTAATTAATTAAAGCTAAAATTTTGCTGCTGAGGAAATACGCCAAAAAGGCCACCAGTATGCACGAATACCACGTTACGAGCGCCTGCCAGCTTCCCTTGTTCACCCTTGTGCAACTCAGACACCATGCCATGAAAGGCTTTTCCTGTATAGACTGGGTCCAGGAAAATACCTTCGCTACTTGCCAACTCGGCAATGGTCGAAAATATCTCAGGGCCAGCTATTCCATACCCAGCCCCTAAATACCCCTCTACAGTTTTTATTCGCAGGTTTTCCAGATCAAACTCCTGTTTGTATCGTTGTTTCCAGAGCGTCACATCCTGCTTAATCTTCTTGTCAAAATAGGCTGCATTATCGCTGACATTAAAAGCAATCACCTGGCTCCTCATCTGTAGTAGCTGAGTACCAACTAGCAGACCTCCTTGAGTGCCACCGGAACCGGTTGCGGTAATTATATACTCAGGGTCTATATTGAGATTATCAAAATCTTTTCTAAGCTCTTCACTGGCTGCTATGTATCCCCAAAGGCCAATCTCGTCACTAGCTCCTACCGGAATGAAGAACCCTTTGCGCCCCTGCGCTTCATAAGTTTTCTGCAAGTCCTCCGCCAGAGATTCATGATTACGCCACTGGGACTGAGGTAGGTAGGTAATTTCAGCACCGCTTAAGTAATCCAATAACAAGTTGCCCTCTGCTACCTTCGGCTTCTCACCCCTCAGGATAAGATGAACCTTTAAGCCCAGGCGCGCTCCAAGAATGGCCGTCGCACGACAATGGTTAGATTGAATACCTCCACAAGTGATTAAAGTATCACAGGACTGTTGTTGCGCCTCCGCAATACAAAACTCTAATTTACGAATTTTATTACCGGACACTTCTGTGCCAGTAAGTTCATCGTGTTTTACCCAGACAGTGACATCGTCGAAACGGCGGGAGAACTTCTCCAGCTTGGTAATAGGTGTAGGTAACCGTGCCAAATCAATTCGTGTAGGCCATTCGATCATGCTAAAGAGCCTCTGACTCATTCTTCCAGTTGTAAAAAAAAACGGAATAAGAGCAAGTCCGATTCCGTTTCTATATGGCTATCAATGCAACCTCCAGTAGAGGAAACAACAATAGTATTTGAACTTACTTCTTCGCTGCGTCGTAAGTTTCTACAACAGCAGGTGCCTCTGCTTCGCCATTAGCCAAAGGCTTTAAAGCCTCACTGTACAGAAATAAATCCGTAAGCACGGCGCGCAAGTGAATAGAGGCGTTAAGGTTATCCACGACTTCTGAGCCAATTTTTTCCTGTTTCAGTATAAAGCCCAGTGCAGCGCCGGCATTGCGACAATCATTTGCAATAACCTGCTCAAAGTCATCTTTGCTTCCGGAAAAAGCAACCTCGATATTCTTCATCGCAGCAGCAACTCCTTCAATGACGGGCCTTGCGTGCGGACCTGGTCCTGTCTCCGCTTGCGCTGGCCGACCTTGAGCAGCAAATGCCAACAGAAATTCGTAACCCGATTCAATAGCTTCTATATCATCTTCTATCACAGCGTTTTTCTCTTCTATGTGATTGTATATTCGGCGATTCCAATCTCAGCACTTAGAAAATGCTGCTCTGGCTAGTCAGCCTCTTTAGGAGACCAGCGATTGGTATCATGGTTGGCTGTCATTTCATCTTCCGACATCCAACCCGATATCATAGAACGCGTGTAGAATAATTTTTCTGGCCTCAACGAAAAATAAATATGCGTCGCCACCAAGGCCACTAATGCCAAAGTAGACAGGCCATGCAACAAGAACATCAAGCCCAACTGATCTTCCGGCATACTATTTGTTCGATCCCAAAAAGGCGTATCGATCTGTAAAAGCAACAATATGCCCGTGGCAATTACTGCCAGCACAATAACCGTTACCGCCCAATGCATACCTTTCTGTTCAAAAGAGTACTTGCCCGGCTTCTTCGCAGAGTCAAAAGGTTCAGCAAAATCTTTAGGAACAAGGACTATAGATTTAAAATCTTTCCAAAAGCACGAGCGAATAATATGAAAGATCACAAAGAATGTGAGTAATAAGCCAGCAATCCAGTGAATCTGCAACCAGGCTATACGCACTCCCAGAATTGGTGCCGTGCCGGTTACCATTAGAGTTAAAATGCTTGCTGCCATCACCCAATGCAAGAGCCGATCAATAGCCGCATGGCGAAGTACTCGTCGCCCTTCTGGGGAAGGCTTGTCAATCTTCTTGTTAGCTAAGGCAGCCATAATGATTGCATGGGCTGCAAGCAGGACTAAAACAGCTACGGCAACAACCCAAAGCAAATCCCATGAAACACCGAGGATAACTTCCTCGCCCCATACATCGCGTTTATAGCGGACAATTTCTCCCACTCTACTATCCTCTTAAGTTTCTTGTATTTTGCTCAGCTAAGTTGAAATGAATTGAGAACTCTAAGCTGGATCACCCTCTATGACTGGATTTCCCATTCTAGCGGCACTTCAAAAAGACTGTAGCCCAGGAATCTGGCCCCAAATCTACCAACAGACACAAGCCCCGTGGACCGAAATTCTGTATCACCAATTTCTAAATCTGAATGGAACTAATTCCTATAATATTGCTTTTCTTAATTGGCAAATTAGCATCGGCTACAGTAAATCACCTGCTGCTTTTTGGCAAGCGTCAGATTACGTGGACAGTGTGTATTTTAGGCCTCTTTCAGGACACTGGATAGGAATAAGCAGGGTTTTGACAATATGCTGCCACTCCTGTTTAAGCCAGGATTTCGTCAATCTTGACATATTCTGAAGCGGTGGTATTGTGATCGGCCCTTTCTGCAATGCTCGGTTGTTGCACAGCCGTTACGCATAAAGGCGAACTGATTGAATAGTCAGGTCCTATCTGGACAAATTCAGCAGCGTTATACCATCCAACCCGAGAGGTAAGGCCTCAATGGGGATGGAGTTACGGAATAAGAAAAGAACTAGAAAGCTACTACCTCACGAGAACTGATTGATTATGAGCAAGGAAAATCGAATCCCGTTACAGTTTGGGTATCCTGAGAAAACAGGACTATATGACCCGGCTCAGGAAAAAGATTCCTGTGGAGTTGGATTCGTTGCGAACATTAAAGGACAACCCAGCCACCAAATCATGCTGGATGCTTACCACCTAAATTCGCGCATGGATCACCGCGGTGGTTGTGGGTTTGAAGCCAATACTGGCGATGGCGCAGGCATTTTGATGGCCTTACCCAACAGCTTCTTTTGCAAGATCGCCAAAACCGAGTTCGACACAGACCTGCCAGAAGCCGGTCAATATGCTGTTGGCAATATCTTTTTGCCTCAAGATGAAGGTGAACGAGAACAATGTCGGGAAGTGATTCAACAAATCATTGCCGAAGAGAATCAGATTTTAGTCGGCTGGAGAGACGTGCCAATCGATGCCAGCGGTGCTGACGTTGGCCCTGCGGCCTTGATGGCACAACCAAAAATTGAACAACTGTTTATCGTTGCACAAAAAGATTTAAGCCAAGAACAGTTTGAAAGAAAGCTGTATATCATTAGAAAGCGGTTCTCCCATCGCCTACGCAATGACAGCTCATTAAAAGAGGCGAACCAGGTTTATGCGTGCAGCTTATCGACAAAAGTTATTGTCTATAAAGGTATGCTCACACCGGGACAGCTATTCCCTTTTTATAAGGACCTGACGGACCCCAGTTTTGAAACCCATATGGCAATGGTACATTCGCGCTTTAGCACGAATACTTTCCCATCTTGGGACAGGGCCCAACCTAATCGCTTCATGAGCCACAATGGCGAAATTAATACGCTGCGCGGGAATGCGAATGCAATGGCGGCCAGACAGGGCCAGGCCAAAACTGATGCCTTTGGTGACAAGCTGGAAAAGCTTTTCCCCATCATTGATGAGGAATCCTCAGATTCTGGAAGTTTCGATTCAGTACTTGAATTCATGCTGCTCTCAGGCCGCCCTCTACCGGCTTCGGTGATGATGATGATCCCGGAATCCTGGCAGGCTGACGTCAACATGGCTCAAGCTAAGAAAGATTTTTACGAATACCATTCGGCACTCATGGAACCATGGGACGGACCTGCATCCATTGTCTTCTCAGATGGTCATTATATAGGCGCAGTCCTAGACCGAAACGGACTCCGCCCTAGCCGCTACTATGTAACTCACGATGACAAAGTCATCATGGCATCGGAAGTCGGGGTTATTCAGGTTGATCCAGCCAATGTAAAACTAAAAGGCCGCCTACAGCCAGGAAAGATGTTCTTACTCGACTTCGAAGAGGGCCGTTTGATTCCTGATGAAGAACTAAAACAGAGTATTACCAGCCAAAACCCCTATGGAGAATGGTTGGCAGAACAAAAAGTGACTCTAGCCCATGTCACCAGAGGTAGCGTAGCCCATTCATTGGACGGCGAAAACATTATGCAACGCATGCAGGCTTTTGGTTATACAACCGAAACCATGCAGTTCATGCTAATTCCTCTAGTTACAGAGTCTCGCGACCCTTTAGGTTCGATGGGAAATGATTCTGCCCTGGCCTGTTTATCCGACAAGCCGCGCATGATCTACGACTATTTCAAACAATTATTCGCACAAATTACCAATCCTCCTATCGATTCGATTCGTGAAGAGGTCGTCATGTCCCTGCAGTGTTTCATCGGCCCTGAAGGCAATTTGTTACAGACTACGCCAGAACAAGCGCACCGCCTCAGCCTGGACCATCCAATTCTGTCCAATCAGCAACTAACTGATATAAGAGACATGGATTACAACGGCATGAGGTCCAAGGTAATCGACATTACTTTCGACTCCGCTGAAGACAACGGCTTTAACAAAGCACTCGATAGAATTTGTGCTGAAGCCACAACGGCAATAGACGATGGCTTCTCATTTGTGATCCTTTCTGACCGTCTTATCTCAAGCACCCGTATTCCACTCAGCGCATTGCTTGCCTGTGGCGCAGTGCATCAACACCTGATTGGCTTGCGCAAGCGCATGCAGATTGGTTTGATTATTGAGACTGGCGAGGCCAGAGAAGTACACCATCACTGCCTGCTTACTGGCTACGGTGCTGATGCCATTAATCCTTATTTGGCCTTTGAAGCATTATGGCAGGCACAGCAAGAGGGCTTGTTGGGCGCAATATTTTCCGATGAAGACGCTCTAGTTGCTGCCTATAAGAAAGGCGTGGCCAAAGGCATGTTAAAAGTCATGGCCAAAATGGGTATCTCCACACTGCAGTCCTACAGAGGTGCTCAAATTTTCGAAGCCGTTGGCCTGGCTGACGAAGTCGTCAAGCGCTGTTTTTTGGGAACAGCATCACGCGTGCAAGGTGTGAATTTTGATGTTCTCATCAAAGAGTCACGTCGGCGCCACGCCATAGGCTTCCCACAAAGGGACAGCGATCGAATTCCTGTATTGCCAAATCCAGGTGATATTCACTGGCGCTCCGGTGGTGATGCGCATATGTGGAACCCCAACACTATTGCCAATTTACAGATAGCCGCACGCACAAATAGTGCCGAAGCCTATGCTGCATTTGCCAAGCACTCCAATGAAGATGCTACTCGACGCTGCACGTTTAGAGGTCTTCTAAACTTTAACCACGATATTAACGAGCCTATCTCAATCGATGAAGTTGAGCCGGCCAGCGAAATTGTAAAGCGCTTTGCTACTGGTGCGATGAGCTTTGGCTCTATCTCTGAGGAGAGCCACGAATCACTCGCAATTGCCATGAACCGGCTGGGCGGCAAGTCCAATACGGGTGAAGGCGGTGAAGATCCAGAGCGATTCAAGGTAATGGAGAATGGCGATTCCAAACGTTCTGCCATTAAGCAGGTTGCCTCAGGGCGATTTGGCGTAACCGCTTGGTATCTAACTAATGCGGACGAATTACAAATAAAAATCTCACAGGGAGCTAAGCCTGGAGAAGGCGGTGAGCTACCTGGCGGCAAAGTTGATGAGAAGATTGCACGTATTCGTCACTCGACTCCAGGGGTTGGACTTATCAGCCCTCCGCCACACCATGATATTTATTCGATCGAAGACATTGCGCAACTCATACATGATTTAAAGAACGCCAATCGCAAGGCACGCATCAGTGTAAAGCTGGTTGCTGAAGTTGGTGTAGGTACAATCGCGGCCGGCGTTACCAAGGCCAAGACTGATCACCTGGTTATTGCCGGTCACGACGGTGGTACCGGAGCGTCACCTCTTACTTCGATCAAGCACGCGGGCCTGCCCTGGGAGTTAGGTGTTGCTGAAACACACCAGACTCTTGTAATGAATAACCTGCGTTCCCGAGTGGTATTACAGACCGACGGCCAGCTGAAAACTGGGCGTGATATTGCAATCGCAACCCTACTTGGTGCAGAAGAATATGGTTTTGCTACAGCACCACTGATTACTCTTGGCTGTATCATGATGCGTAAGTGTCATTTGAATACTTGTCCGGTCGGCATTGCAACTCAAGACCCGGATCTGCGCAAGAAGTTTAAAGGAAAGCCGGAGCACGTCGTCAATTACCTGTTCATGGTTGCCGAGGAAATGCGCAACATCATGGCTGAACTGGGCATTCGTACCGTGAATGAAATGATTGGACGAGTAGATCTGTTAAAAACAGATGATGCCATCAACCATTGGAAAGCAGATGGCCTTGACCTAAGCAGCATATTGCAGCCGGCAAAAGTTGTATTCGAAGGTACCGAATTTTACAAGACTATGGACCAAGACCACGGACTTGATCTAGCGCTAGACAATGAACTGATCCGTCTTGCTCAGGTTGCACTCGACACTGGAGACAAAGTTGAGATTGAGACCGAGGTGATCAATATAAACCGTGTCGTCGGCACCATGTTATCCAACGAAGTCACCAAGCGCTGGAAAGAGAAGATGTTGCCGGAAGATACCATCAACATCAAACTGTCGGGCTCCGCCGGGCAGAGTCTAGGCGCATGGTTAGCCAAAGGTATTACATTAACGGTCGAAGGCGATGCCAATGACTATGTCGGCAAAGGCCTCTCTGGTGGAAAGATCATCATCTATCCGCCAAAGAATTCAACATTTAAAGCCGAAGAGAACGTGATTGCTGGAAACGTAAATTTATATGGTGCAACCGGTGGTGAAGCTTATTTCCGTGGCATAGTCGCCGAACGATTCGCCGTAAGAAACAGTGGTGCAAATGCCGTGGTAGAAGGCATCGGCGATCATGGCTGCGAATATATGACCGGCGGGCGCGTCGTCATACTCGGCAAGGCCGGAAGAAATTTTGGCGCTGGTATGAGTGGTGGTATCGCCTATGCGTGGGATCCAAAAGGCGAATTCCCTAAGCACTGCAATATGGGAACATTCGAACTCGAGCCACTAGAGAGCAACGAAGACATCTTAGAAGTTAAAACATTAATCAAGAAACATTTTTTATACACAGACTCACCCGTAGCGAAAGGCATTCTGGACAATTGGGAAGAGTCCCAATCTGATTTCATAAAAGTCATGCCAACCGATTACAAACGCGTATTAAGTAACGCAGTATAAAGAGACAAGCTGGTAGGAAGTTACATGGGCAAGCCGACAGGATTTAAGGAATTTACTCGTCAGACCGAACCTTATCGCAATGCGATGGACAGGTTATTGGACTATGAGGAAATTTATACTAGTCATAATGACGAGCTTTTGAAAACCCAAGGTGCGCGTTGCATGGATTGTGGTGTTCCTTTCTGCCAATCTGAAAACGGCTGCCCAGTCTACAACCTCATTCCCGAATGGAATGATCTTGTCTACCAGAACCGCTGGAGAGAAGCACTAGATCGTTTACACAAAACCAATAACTTCCCTGAATTCACTGGTCGCGTTTGCCCTGCTCCTTGTGAAGGCTCTTGTGTCCTTGGCATAACCGAGCCCGCTGTTACTATTAAGAACATCGAGTGCGCCATAGTCGATAAAGGCTTCGAAAATGGTTGGGTTGTCGCAAATCCACCACAGCAGCGTACTAACAAAAAAGTAGCAATTATTGGCTCAGGCCCAGCGGGTCTCGCCGCTGCCGCACAACTCAACCTTGCTGGCCATAATGTCACTGTATACGAACGAGACGATCGTATTGGTGGCCTATTGATGTATGGCATACCCAACATGAAGCTTGAGAAAGATATTGTTGATCGCCGTGTCAATTTGCTGAAAGAAGAAGGTGTTAATTTTGTCGTCAACGCTGATGTTGGTGGAAACGGTGACAATAAAGTAGATCTTGAGCAGTTATTCAACAACAACGATGCACTGCTACTTGCCACAGGCGCGACTACAGCGCGGGATCTCAACATCCCTAACCGTGAAGGAAATGGCATCCATTTAGCGATGGATTTCTTGCGTAAAAACACCAAGAGCCTTTTAGATTCCAATCTGGAAGATGGTCAATGCTTAAGCGCCAAAGATAAAAAGGTCATTGTAATAGGTGGTGGCGATACTGGAACAGATTGTATTGGGACTTCACTGCGACATGGCTGCAAGTCTTTAGTGAATTTTGAAATCATGCCTGTTCCTCCCAAGGAAAGAGCTGCCAATAATCCTTGGCCACTGTGGCCGAAGATCTACAGAGTAGACTATGGTCACCAGGAGGCGGCAGAGAAATTCGGGAATGACCCAAGAGTTTATTC
>Ga0315321_10001032_pt1 | contig 21385 bp, 44 predicted proteins | sample M180m21515metaG_FD_203464 | JGI IMG/M metagenome (GOLD analysis project Ga0315321, IMG submission 203464) | Ammonia-oxidizing marine archaeal communities from Monterey Bay, California, United States - M1 80m 21515 | ecosystem: Environmental > Aquatic > Marine > Intertidal zone | place: USA...
AAGACTAAAATCAATGCCTAATTGTTCTGCGGCATCACTAGCTTCTTTGCTCGGTTTTAAAATATTGGTCAGCGTTGCTTTTAATCCTGTCACTGCTTCTGTTGTTGCAATACCTTGAGTGGTTAGAGCAGATATAGCACCTAATGTTTCTTGAAAAGACAAACCTGCCGTAGATGCTGTGGCGGCTACTTTACCGATACTGCCAGATAACTCTCCTACTGTGGTTTTACCTGCTTTCATTGCTACAAAAAATGCGTCCGATACTGAAGAAGCATTTCCCATTTCTATGCCGTAAGCATTTGTAATACTGGTAAGACCATCCACAGCAGTCGTAACATCAGTGACACCGCCTATTGCTAGTTTGTTTGCCGCTGTGAGCAAAGATGTTGCTTCTTCTGCGCTACTAGCACCTGCCGATATTGCTTGATAAAAAGATTGTGCTTGTTGAGTAGGTGAACCGCCGAACTGAGCCGCTAAATTTTTAGCTTCTTGAGTAAGTCTTGGCATATCGGTGTTATCACTGAGCAAAGTATTTACTTCACCCATAGCGGCACTGAACTCATTGGCTTGTTTCGCTAGTCCAGATAACGCTTTTGCACTGAAAGCCGCCGCAACAACAGGAGCAAAAGCTCTCAAAGCACCAGTAGCGAGTCCTGCACTTTTTTGCATACCGCCAAGGTCTTTGCTTGCAGTTCTTACACTTCGGCTGTCGGCTCTTATTTCTAAAGTTGCTACATCAACCATGCTTTTACCTCAAATTACTATTTCTTAGAGCGAGTTTAATCTGGTCATCTTCTGTTGCTTCATGCTCTATTGATCTATACGGCGCACTTACTACAGCATTGTTATATCTTTGTGCGCAAGAATCATAAATCGCTGACAGTTTTTTTATCGTTGTAGACTCCCACATTGTTAGGGTTATACCTGTCAAATTACACCAACTACTAATTTCTTGCCACGTTAACCCTGATACACCCATTTCGACAAGCAAATCTATAATGTAAGAAAAAGGCGCAATTTCTGGCATCATTGGGTCAGGGTTCGACTCAATTCTTGCCTTCGTTGCGCCTTTTGCTGTGGTAGTGAGCCAAGCCCAATACCTTACATAATCTTCAAGTAGCTGGCTGATTAAAAAACATAATTAGCCCTATCTGCCGCCGCTTCTAACACTTGCTCGGCGATCCATGATCTTTTATCGTAAATCATCAAAGCGTTGTCCTTGTTACATTTCAACGTCTCTTCGTTATAAACAATGCCAGACCATGAAACTGTACATTCAGCAAGAATCTCTCTTAATGAGCGTTCTACTTCTGCCGTTGGTACTTTACCGTTCCTGTACTTGTTAGCATTTTTGGCTTCAAGTCTTTTTGCACACTGAGTCCATTTTGTTGAATCTTTGCCAAGAACTTTTATGGTCAAAGTCTTGCCATCTTCAGTCTCTAAAATTTCCCCTGTTACTGGGTGGTGCAAATCAACAGCGATGCCAGAGTTTGCGGCTTCTTTCAGATCAAATTGCGCTAAATCCATTTTTAGTCACCTTATGTAGTAGTGACTGTCGGCCTCGTGCGCTCAAGTTGTATAGTCCTCTGAACTATAGCATCTGCGCCCCCAGCGACAGTATCAAAAGAAACAACCTTGCCTGTAAAATAATCATCAGTTGCATCTCGGTAAGTTACCCTGATGGCATAATCATTATCTGAAGACAGAGCCGCGAGTACGATAATTTGCCCAGCATCATCATCATCTCGGTTGATAGTAATGCTATCAGCCTGATTATTAAATGTGCCTTTGTACTTATCGGTTGAGCGTTGCGCGATTGGGTTAGAAGTAACAACCACAAATGCTTGTCCACCTGCTGTCCAATCAGTTACCTGACCGATAGCGGTGTAAGTGACTGATGGATAGCCATTAGTGGCATCATCATCAAATTGAGTTGGAAGACTTGCCGAAATACTTATCGTAGTCTCGGCTAGAGTTTGGACTGCGTTAGGCATAAATCACCTCGTTATAAATGCTAAATATGTTATCGAAACTACGATGGTATACCAAGACTGTTCAACGATACCAGCTTGGCGGTTTACTGAGCGTATTGTCGCAGATTGCGAAGAATATGCAACGGTACTCCCAATTGGGTAATGCGCCATTATTGCCTCAGCTTTTGTTTTAGCGGCAATCGCTCCTGTTTCTACAGGATAACGCAAAATAATTCTGAAGATACCTGACGTTTCATTCATGTCAGCAAGCGTCAGTGCATCTATTGGATTTGGTAAATTGATAAGTTCAGCATATTCAGTACCCGATACTGGTGTATAAGGCATATTTTCATGGCTTATAGATAGCCCAAAATTGCCATCAATGTAAGATTGAAGAAACGCTTGATCTATTTTTATACTCATCGCGTCTCTTTCCGCACTATCGTTTCAATTCTTGCCATGTTTTTAGCCACCATGCCGTCTTTTTGCTCGTAGATACCAACATACGGCAAATTATTCGTAAGATAAGTGATTGTGCCAACGCCTACTTCAGAAATCATATCTGTTATTGTTGCGCTACCCGACTTATCTTCTCGTTTAGTCTCTGTTCGTATAGGTGTCATTGTACTGGCTTGCCAATTTCCTCGCATACGACCTGTATCGACTCTGGTATCTCTTATTACGCCACTAAATAATTCTATTTGAATGGCGCGAGTTGCTTGATCAAGCGTCGATCCTGTTTTTTTTGCCCATGCTGATATATCTACCTTCGCCATTATCTTCTTGCCTGCACAAAATAAACCAAAGCAATACCTGCCGGCTTTGACTCTGTTACTGAAACAATTGACCAATCTTCACTTTCTATAGTGATTTTGTCTGTTGTTAATGGCTGTACGGTTTTGTCTAAAATTATTAACCTATCACTGGATAAAATACGAGTACCATCCACAAGCTCGTTAGCGTACTTCTGAACGATTATTTTTGGACTGTATGTAACCGTGCTCCCTGCAACAACATCGCCTGTGACAGGGTTTATAGAGCCTCCTGTGGTGCGTTTAATTGTACCGACAGCACCAAACTTCGTTAAAAGTTTAGAAGCAGTTGCCGCCATGCTGTTGTAAAAAGTTGCACTCATTAGCCCATCACCAGAGGTATAGTCGCTCCGTTATTTGTCATCAAAGCCGCCAACAATGCCTGACTTCTGGATCTTCTTGCAATCCTTTGACTGTCAGTTAATGCGTATTCAACTTCTACCGCGCCAACTACCACTTCTTTTTTGACACCTACTGAACCAGATTGACTGAGATTGTACAAATCTTCACCAGCATTAATATCTAAAGCAAGAGACATTTGACATTGTTTGACCAATGTTGGTATTTCGTCACTTTGCCAAGAAAAATTTTGTATATCGGTAAGCCCATTTCGCGGATACGATAGTGGTTGGTATCTTTGCACCATGTCACCCATAAGTTGAGACTCTTTAGTCGCAATATATTGTGCCGCTGATATTAATTGAACTCGATAAGTATCAGTATCATCTACAGTTATACCTAAATCACTTGCATAAGCTATATATTCAGCCGCAGTGACATAGGTATTGGCATTTGTGACTATTGCGCCAGTTTCGACTATGAGAGTTGCCATTATCTTTTCCTTGATGTTTTCTTAGCAATTTTTTTCGGCTGGCTTGATACCTTTTTGCCTTTTGCTAAATCTTCTCTTTTCTTTCTGTTCGTTGCACCTAACTCTTGTGGGCTTAATGCTTCTCTTGCCTTTCTCGGTAAATACCTTTCACCTGTTGCCTTTTTTCCTTGCGTAGAATTTTTGCCTGATCCTGTGCCCCAATCTTGCTTCGTCCACTTTGTAAGACTTTTCGCCGCTTTAGTTTTTCCTGTAGTGTAACCGCCGCCTGCTTTTTCGTACTCTTTAGCCAATAATTGAGCTTTTCTAGCACTCCATTGACCTGCTGACCCACCTTTTGTACCGCGCATTACCTTGTTCTTAAGTTTTTCGCGTAGGCTGGGCTTATCATATGGACTTTTAGCCATTACTTACCTCTCGGCTTGCGTTTCTTTTTGCCTTTGTTATACATAATAATCTCCTACCATTTAACTTTATCTGACCAATATGCGGCAGACATTTTGCCTTTCGCAATGTTTTTAGCATGACGCGCTTTGAACGATGCCCTTCTGGCGGCATTCGCTTTTGATTCGTTTTCTCTTTTCGGTGAACCAGATACACCTTGTTGACCAAATCGTATTGTCTTTGTTTTATCACCTTCTTTGGCAACAACAACATGACTTTTGGTTGGGTGTTTTGGAGTTCGTTTGGCTTGGTTGTATTTATCCAAACCTAGACGAGTTAATCGTGGGTCTTTTGCCATGATAACCTCGGTAGGAAAAGGGGAGGTTGCCCTCCCCCTAAGTATTACTCACCTAATAGGACAGCGGCAAAGTCTGGCTTCCAAACTTTGTATCCGTACAAACAAGCAACATCAAACATTGCTTTGTTATAGCCCTTATATGCGGCAACCTCGAAGACCATTCCAGACACATCGTCTTGAACTGTGAGTCTATCAGTTGCGGCATCACCACCATTAGGCTGTGCCATTGCTCGCATACCAACTTCAACTGCGGCTTTATGGAAAGCAACATTTCTTGCTCCACCATCAAGTACAGTGATTGCAGTAGCTGAAGCACCTATTGCTACACGAAGACCCGGCGCGCCTATTTCAATAGTGCCGCCACCAGATACGTCAGCGTCCCCACTAGTAACAACGTACTTGTTAGTGTCGCCAGCAAAAGTAATGACGTCACCGACAACAATAGTACCAGTACCTGCAGAAGCCAATGTGAGAGTAGTTGCGCCAATCGCGTAACCTGCATCATCAGTAGTTGCACTTGAACCAGTCCCCTTTGTTACGCTTGCAATACCTGCAGACTCTTTAATCATCATTCCCTGAAGATCAAGCAAAGTGCCTTGTCGTAGTAACTCATCGTTACCAGCTTGGTTAGCAGATGTTAATGAAGCCAACTGACGGAGTCTTGTACCAGCGTGGCTGTTCATTACGATAGTAGATTGACCATCGTTAACAGGTGCGCCATTGTCAGCAAGAATTTGTCGCAAGTGTGCAACGTCATTAAAGTTACTACCGAAAGGTGCTGTACCTGCTGTGCCGTGTGCACGTGATGCATACTTAGCAACGTCAGCGGCTACTTCGCTTTCAATTTGATTTGAGATTGCTCTCATTGCTTGCTTGATTTGATCACCGTAGATGGTTTCGAAACCAGAGCCATTGTTGACGTGCTTGATGTCTTCGCCTGTCCAAGGAATCTTGACCGAAGCAGTTTGCGATAGCGTCATTACTTTGCTATCTACTGTTTGGTCAACGCCTTCTGGGATAGTCATTGACGGTGTTACTGTTGTGACAGCTTGCGAACGAGTTGCGAACGAACGAATTGTATCGCCCTGCGCCGCTCTTTCTGTAGCGTCTGAGTTGATTGTTGCTGACGGAATAACGCCTACAAGTTCACGACCAACGATGTCTGCCGCTTTGTAGATGTCTGCCGCTAAGTCAGTTAGAACATTAGCCATGAGATTTACCTTTTAGTCATCTTTAACTTTACCGCCGCTTTGGACGAATTGTTTTCGTTGCGATTGGTTCATTTTATTAAAATCTTCACGAACCACCTCATTGATACTAGCCCCACTAGTCTCATTGCCACCTGTACGCCCTGCGCCGTTGGCTTTTGTCCCAACTATAAGCGGAGCAAATGCCACGCTATTTTGGAATTCTGCTTTAAGCTCATCAATCGTCATCGCTGATGGCTTCCCGTCTTTGTCCAGAACAACCGTTACAGGTTGACCGTCTCTAAAATCTGCCTTCAATCGCATTTGTAAATGTGGCAACAATACATCAGATGAACCCTGTACAGCTATTTCTTGGGCTATCTTCAGTGCAGTTTGACCGCTTGTTAGATTAACGATAGTGCTAGACATTTTTGCCAGTTCTTCGTTTAACTCTTTTTCGCGTGTCGAATACTTTTCTTGCCAACTTTTATCTAATGCTTCTGTGTCATTACCCTTTTTTGCCGCCTCAAGTCTAGCAATCTCCGCTTCTTCTGCCGCTTCTTTTGCCTTTTTTGATGCCGCCTTTTTTTCGGCTAACAACTCTTCAACTTTATTTTTCAAACCAGTTAAGTCTTCATTCACTGGCTTAGGTATACCATCTACTTTTAACTGATACCCTGTATCGGTTGGCTCGTATAAGCCCTGCAAAGTTTCGTCTATACCTTCTAAAGTTTCTACCGTAAAGTTTATCATTTTATCACCCTGTGATTATTAAGCCCTGCTTATGATTCGGTAATTGTAACTTGCAAAAAATTAATGTCAATGCTATGTGAGATTCGCCTTTGCGAATGCCGTTGGCTCTAATTCTTTCATTTGTTGCAAAGTCATTGGTTTAAAGTTTTTACCCAACTGCAATTCAGCAAACTTTTCTGAAGATAAACCTCCGCGCCGCAACAACGCGCCTTTTGTTTTGCCTATCGCATTGTTTTGAAAATCTGCTGGTTGTTTTTTCAACCAACCATAATACGTTTGGTCAGCAGGTACCGAGGTTACACCAGATTCTCCTCTTGCTGATCGCGTTGCCCCTTCTTGTAAAGACTTGAACCTCCTGTCGAGCACTGGAGCCATCGTGCTTCTACAATTCGGGTGGATAGGTGGTCTTGGTCCTTTATCAACTGGATATACTGTGCCATCAAGACTTCTGCACGTTGCCGATGTACGACTGTCTAATGTGCTTACCCACTGAACGCCTTTTATTATGTCAGAATTATCTTGCCAAACTTGTTCTCTTGCTTGAACGGCGGCGTGTTGTAAGGCTGTGCGTGTGATGGTCTTTGCGGTGTTGTTTACCTGATAGAGTATGCCGTTGGTATATTTTTGCGCTCTCGTACCTCGGATATTTTGCAAAATTTGATTTGTTGTCTGACCTTCGTAATACCCTGCCGAGATTGCACCTGCAACTCTATCTAGCGTTTTCTTTGACATATCTTTTATAAATGGCTGGAGCAATTTGCCATTATCGGCACCAACCATAGTCAATGGGTTATTAAACACAGCAAACTCAAGGGCGGCGGCTGTTGGAATATTGAAGTCAGCCTGTATAACTTGACCCAAGGACTTCCGCTCGAATCCAGATTCGTAATCAGCCAAATCTACCGCTTGTGCAGAAACCTCAGAAGTGAACTCATCAGCTAAGATATTTAAGTCCGAGCGAACCGAAAATAATAGTTGATTAAGTCTATCTCGGCTAAAAGTTGTAAGATCACGCCCTGCCAATCTACCAGTGATAGTCGTATTAAGGTCTTTTAAAAACTTATCAGCTTTATTAGCTTCACCAGTTTTAAGCCTTTCTAAATAAACTTGATGTCGAGTCGCTATATTTATCAACTCTTCTGGAGCTTGCGCCATCAGTCATCCTCGAGGTCTGGCATACTTTCTTGCATACCAATCTCGTCTTGATAATCTTCTAGTGACTTTTCGTTATTCACCAAACCATGTTTTTTCTTCCATTCGTACAAATCACTAATCGGTAAGACACCTTGTAAAAATGAAGCAACCATAGCTGTCAACATCTGCGGTGTTGTTTCTGGTTCAATGAAATCTTGGCTTATTGTGTACTGATATTCAGCCTCTCCGCTGACACCCATGAATTGCCCTGCCATTTTCAGGGCTACGGAATACGCTTCGGAGACGTTGTGTGCTATCAGGGAGAGAACCGAATGCTGTGCCATTAACTCACCATCAACCTGTGATGCAGTTTTCGCAACTGAGCCTGTCTGCATATACATAGCACCTAGCCCAATCATCATGGTAATTTTGTCGTTCATTGCTTCACGAGCCAGCATATTTGGGCTTGCTTGTGCAAAATCAAAAACCTCACCGCTCGGTACACCGATTAATCTGCCAGAACCAATCCGCATATTATTATCTTTCATCAAATCAATTGTTTCTTGATTAAGACCCGACATCCACGGTTGAACTTGACCAACTGTAAAAACAGAATCTTCATAGATTGCAGAATTGTTAAGATGCCCTACGTTAATTTTGGCAAGATCATACATTGGTGGGTGGTCTACATGAGACGTATTACATTCAGAACCCACGAAAACAAAGGGAATATAGTCGAGTGAAGCACCAGAACCATCTTTCGGGGTTGTCTTTAAATGAAGTGTCCATTCTTTTTTGTCATTTAATCGCCATTCTTTTTGTTCGTAAACGCCATCAGTAAGACAGAGCTCTATAATTATTTCAACAGATTGGTATTCGTAACCGTCCATTGACTCATTAACACTGCTTTGTAATGTGATGAGAACAGGTTGTAGCTTTGAACCTACCCTTTTCAATTGCCAATTTATAATCTGTCTGGCATCAAATCGTGTGATCGTGGCAAATATATTTTGACTATTTATGTCTGCGCGAGAAACTTCACCTTCAGTGGTTGGGAAATCAATTAATAAACCACTTCGACCAATACGCAATACATCACGCACCACATCTTGCGATTGCTGGTAAATAGAAGCCCCTGCGCCATCTACGTCATAATTTACATAAGATAATTCATCAGGAACAGTAATAGACGGAGTTTTGGCGAAAGCCTTACCGATTAAGCCTCTGCTTGTGTAACCTGCTACAGCAGAAAATACAGCACGCTTTTTGAAAGTTTTATTTCTTTCGATGTTTTCAACAGAAGTATCAAGCCGATCTAATTCTAAAATGTATTTATCAAGATTTTTTGAATCGCAAATATCATTTATGAGATTCCACTTTTCGATATTTTCTGTGTACTTTTTGTTTTTTGAGTCAATAGTCATCGCGCCATACCCATGTCTGTTACCACGATAGGTCTACCCAGTGACCACTTGCGGTGTAAGAAGTAACCTACAGCATCGACCCAGTCATCTATTGCAGGATGTTCACTAAACTTTTCTGGTGCGCCCTTCACATATCCTTGCGACTCTATCGCGTCAGTTAAATTCGGGCATTTGTCTGTGTTTATAAGCAAACGATCATGGCTCAATAGCCCATTTACTGCGTTAACTCTATCTCGGATTAACGGATTTGCTTTCGGACAGTCCACAGCATAACCATTCGATCTTATTATATCAATATCTGAACCAGTTGCGTTAGTCGTTCCGCTTTTACCAGATGCGTCAGGATAGCAAGTAATTTTTCGCCCTTTTTGCGCATACTTGCTTAGTCTGAGGCAAAAATCCCTAGTATCTACGCAAACAAATTCATCAACAACGATAGGATTGTTGTTTTCAATCAAACAAATTAGTACACAACACCCACCGATATTGAAGTCTATGCCAACGTGAAGCATTTTGTCTTCATCGGTGAGCTCTCTGTTTGTGTGGTGCTTTTCTCGTTTAAAAAAATGATAAACTTTATTCGCAGAAAGGCTTACAAATTCACCTTTCAAAAACAAATCAGCAAGCACTGGGTCGTAGTTGTCTAATATTTGCTGAACGTAGCCTTCGGGCAAAAAGGGGTTTGATTGTGTAGGCGATTTTATGACAGTGTAGCCATCTTGTAACGATTTGACCCATTTTTGATATACGAACCCACTGTAGCCCTGATCTGGCGTGGTTACACAGCCAATTGTATTACCTGCTGGGTAGGTTGTTTTTTGCCGATTACGCTCAGTTATTTTTCGCCAAACCAGAGCCGCCTTATCTTTTGGTAAAGTATCTAACTCATCAACGATACTATGCGCTACCTCGTACGCAACGATTCTTTCTGGTCTATCATATGATCTAAGAATAACCATTCCGTAGCCATGAATAGCAATCGTATACTCTGCGCGATTAGTTTTATACCCAAGACCAAGTGCTTCAAGTTCTTCTTCGAAACCAGTTAATGCGCGTAGTCTCAACAAATCGTAGGTTGGCATATAGTAACCGCCATTCGTGCTCGGGTCCGAAAGCATCAAACAAATCAGTCTCGATATACCTGCTTTGGTCTTACCACTACCCAATCCCCCGACAAGCGCAGGGTATTTTGATTCGCTACAAACGAATTCTTCTTGGGGTTCAGTCAGGGACAGTTGCACGAACGATCTGTATTACGTTATCTGTGCTGGTGGATATTGTAGTGGTGTCTTGTTCTTTCCAGCCTGCTTGTGTCTTTAAATAAAATATTGCCGCTGTGACGTTGCCATTTTGTGCTTGGTTGACTAAATTACCTGCCACACTTGCAATAGCTTTTCCCTTGCCTTTTTTATAAGCATCAGAAACTTCGGGCTGACGCTCCTCGATGGCACGAAAAGTTGTTTCCGATATACCAAAATAATCTGCCAACTGGCTTTTAGTTAAGACAGCAGATAAACGCTCAACCATTATTGTGTCTTCGTCATCGAATACTTTTGTTGGTCTGCCGCCACCTTCACCTTGATTGCCTATTTTCATAATCATCACTTTTTGCTCAATCTGTTGCGTAGTTCGGTTGAAGAAAACCTGTGCTTTCTAGAGTTAAAAAATATGGGTATATGTAACTTATTGCCTGTAAATGCTCTATTCCTGTACTCTTCACCGACAAATCGTATATGTATAGGCTGTGTGGTTAATATCGCCATTAAGTCTTGTTCGGTGCAATAGGGTATAACTTCGTCAACGTATTTGCTCCCAGCAATTTGAATATAACGCTCTACAATACTCTGAACTGGTTTATTTTTTTCTGGTCTTTCTAGCGACGGATCTACTTGCAAGCAACAAATTAGATAATCACAGTGCATTTTTGCTTCTCGTAACATGGCAACATGACCTGCGTGCAGTAAATCGAAGCATGAAGCTGTGATACCTACTTTAGGACACATATTTTTTTACACTCATACCGTAATTATTTACTTTTTTACCAGTAACTACTTCTTGATTTTTAATCAGCTTTTGTTTTTTAAAACCAGAATAGTCAACATGATGATGCCATCTGTTATAACGCCATGTTAATTTTGAAACATCAGGATGTACTTTAACTTGCATTTGGCTTTTAGCAATCGTTCCTGTATCTGCGTACCTATCGCCTTTCTGAACGATGCCTTCTTTGTGATAGAACTCTTCTGTATTGCCGCCTTTAACAACTTGAGTGCCAAGTTTTTCTTGCAAAAAAGCATAAAATTGTACGGTACACCAGCCTGCCTTAAGCATATCGAGCGATAAAATAGTATCTTCGTTATATCTGCCGCGCCAACGGAAAGACAAATCATTGCGAATAAAGTTACAACTATAAATTCTAGTATTTGTTATAAATGGTGGAAATTTCGTTCTTGCAGGTGCGAACATCATGTAACACGGACCTGCCATTGCAATATTTTTATATCGCAAACAAAAATCTTCCATCGCGCGCCAGAATGCAGAATTTTCTACTTTAATCCTTTGATTTTTATTCAATCTACGAAATGAAGCGATGTTATCGTCCATGACCCAGTGATGTGTAAAGCCATTTTTTATTGAATGTTCCCAAGCAAAATTTCTTGCAGGACCGGGTCCGGTGCTTTTTGTTAAACCATGCTCGTCACACAACTCGTATTTCTCTTTGTACGTCATATCCAGCGGTAATATAGTCGCAGATAATTTCATTTCTCGAACTGCGTTTTCGTAATCGTTAACTTGATCTGGTTCGACCACAACATAGTGTTGCACGCTCATCAGTGTAAGAGCTTTACTGGTGATCATATACTCAGCGCGACCTTTACTGGGCACATATAATGGAAATTGTGGGTAGGTGTCAGACATACCGCTTATCTTTCAATACATCGTTTTCTTTTTGCGGAAACCAAAAAGATTTAGTTTTTCCTGTATCTTGCACACCAATACGAGCAAAAAATTCTTTGACATCTTCTTCTGTATCAAAATGCACAATAACGTGACGCATAGACTGTGCATTTGGCTGGTTAAACTCAGGCATATCACTCCATTCTTCGTGTGCGTCTACCTCGCCTTCTTCTTTTTCCAGAAAAATGTTGCTGATTTCTCCGCTATCAAAGCCCAGCGTACTGTAGTCAAAGTCTAATTCTGCAAGAGTTTCCAGTTCAATTTTCAACAGACTTTCGTCCCACTGAGAATTCAAAGCAAGTTTGTTGTCGGCAATAATATAAGCCTTTTTCTGAGCCTCTGTGAGTTCGGTAAGTTTTATTGTTGGAATTTTATCTATGTTTAACAAATCTGCGGCAAGCACGCGACCATGACCTGCTATAATCATGTCTTGATCGTCTATTAGAACTGGATTGGTAAAACCGAACTCTTGTATAGAAGATGCAATCTGCTTGATCTGTGCATCTGTATGCGTGCGAGAATTATTTACGTAGGGTATTAAATGAGATATTGGTTCGTATTTGATTTTTAGCACAGTCACCCCCAGTGATGCGTTTAGCCTCTAGCTTGGGGGTGATGTTACCAGTTTTTTTTTGTTATGCAACATTAGCCATAATTGCTAGTCTTGCTCTCGGTCGTTTGCCAACTTTTATCGTATCAAACTCATATATTAAATTAAGGTCGAGTAACTCACGCACTCTTGGAGTGACAGAATTTATTTCCCACCCGAGTTCTTTTGCTATTTGATGCCTTGTAACCTTTTTTTTGCGCTTAATCACACGCATAACTGCTCTTCTGGCAAGCGGCAATGTGTCAATGATGTCTTTATAAGCGATTATTGAGTTATTGTGCATGGTCATCTCCTTATTCGTGAAAGTAAGCATTTTTTATATCGTCTTCATATCCCAAAATCTCTGCTTTCGCAAAGGCTCTGAAAATCTTTAGGTAGGCTGTTCGCAATTGCCAAGCATGATGATGGTCAAGGCAATCGACGAATTCCATTAAAAGTTTGTCTAGCTCTTCGTATACATCTAGCTCATAGGTTTGGGCATAATTCAGTGCGTGTTCTAAAAAATGGCGATCATTTTTGCTCATATGCCGCCATGTAATATCAAGCACCTCGGGGGCTGGGTCTACTTCTTCGCCTTTAACTAAAGCAGGTAAGTGCTGTCTAAGTATCTGTGAAATTTCAAGGCTCATAGTCTGTACTCCGGCTTACATACTGATTCAAAAATTTCACGATAGTCAGGATGCCCATTTTTATTGTGATGCCACAATACTACATTTTCGCAGTATCGCTTTTCGGCATCTTTAGCAATTTGTAGTTCAGATGGCATACCGTTTAATTGAGAAATTAAGTAGATAGATGCAATCGCTAGTATTCCGTAAAATGCGTTCATGCTCTAAGCCTCGCTACTGGCATTTCCATGTGATTAGGTATGAATATACAGTCTGTAATAAAATCAATAATTTTATGGTCGTAGAAACGCACCCATTCTGTTTCGTATTCACCCGATTCTTCATTGTAGTTTGATTTTCTGTGGAAGCATTCAATGGTTGATGTAGCGCAATCTATGTCGTATCGAAATTCCGTATCACCATGCATCTCGTGACCTACGGTTATTTCGGCGCGTGGATTGCCTTTGATAAAAGATTCTGCGCTGACCTTGCCATTTTTTTCCATTTCTTGTAATTTTTCTGCCGCTCCAGTTGGGTAATTGTCGTGATGTACATAAATACAAATGTCTCGACCTGATAGTGCATTGTTGGTGAAGTTATAAGTGCCTCGTGTTGCCATGTTGTTTCTCCTTGATAGTTTTTGTTATTGCTTAGACATTATTATTGGCAATTCTCAGTGTGTCAAATTTATTTTTACTTAATTCAATTTTAAATTGATTTAACAAACATTCAACTTCACTTTCGGTAACGTAGTATTTCTCATGGATATACTGACTGTCTTCTAGTGTATGAATGATCTGTTGGAATGAAGAGCGAACCATATCGTTGAGTAATCGTTCTGACTCATCGCTAGGTTTGCATTCAGGGTGATACGTGTCGGTTGAATATTGATTACAGGCTAAGCAGTTCATAGCGTTTCTCCGTCATAAAGTAACTTCTCAACACGATGATATTTAGCAAGTGAAGGCAACAAAGGAACAACAAACTTTTCAGCATATTCTTCTTTAGTTAAAACCGTCAAACCGCTTTCAATAGATAAATAGCAAGCTCCATTTGTATCTACGATGTCAAAATTAAATTTATTCATTGATGTTTCTCCTTTTTGTTTTGGTGGGCATTCAAAGGATTTGCCTATATTGAAGCCTTTCGTGCTTCGACTCGTAAGGGGAACGGTATAGACTAAAGTTCAACTATTTATCTTAAAGCTAAATCCGTTTACCGCGAATCGCAATTAAGGGAACGTTTCACCGAGGTCGCACTATTTACCTTCACGATGATATAAACAAATCCTTTCAATGTCCTCCTGAAGCCCCCCGAAGGGGGCGGTTGATTTAGTTTAATGTATATATTTCTAATTCTTGGCTTACATTAAATACTGCTTTTCCGATTTCATCATCACTTAGAATGTCGCCGTATTTCAAATTTAACTCTTCTCCGTAATTCATTAGCCCAAGCAAACTTACTTCGTGATTTTTGGATAATTGAATTTTTGCATAATCTTTAATAGCTTCTGTAGACTTAGCGAAAAAATCATCTTCACACTTGGGGTGAGCATACCTGTAATCATTATCTAAACAGGCGTTTTCATCATCGGCTACGTATTCATCACAATATTTACAAAATGGCATTTTTAATCTCCTGAAGCCCCCCGAAGGGGGCAGTTGGTTTACTTGGCTTTTTTACCATTTATTGTTATGGCTGATGCAGTTTCTATCTCTTGCGCTTTGATGCCTTTAACGTGCCATTCGCTTCTGGCTATAGCCATGAATGTTTTTTCACCGCCATTGGTGCAGAACCATTCCTCAGCATCAGCATCTCTGTTAAGTGTGATTATATCGCCTTGTCGTATGAACATATTTATTTACCTTTTTAGTTAATGTTGGGTACATGATATATCTTTCCCACGCATTGTCAAAGGTTTTTTTACAAATATCTTAATTATTTTGTCATTTTATTGTAAGTGTATGTTTTTATTATAGAAAAAATATCAATTATTTTCGTAGATTGTCTTTAAAAGCTTGAATTTTTTGCTGTAAATCTCAATTTTGGGGCTTCTTTGCTCTCCGCATTGTGTGTCAAAAGCGTAGATTTTGGCATCGTCTATCGCCCATTCTTTGCGATGATGTTCACTCAAATTCGTATGATTGCCATCGTGATCATATTTGCAGACCATCCAACAATTCCATTCCTCGCACCAGTCAACAACAACTTTTGACCAAATCATTTTTTTTTCTTTATTCACCTGCACCTCCAACACCGTCAGCGTCTATGAAATTTTTTGAATACATTACGATTTCTGGAAACGTGAACTCGCCAGCACAATACTCCCAAATATCCCAGCAGTCATTGTGTAGAGTGATCTCAACAACAAAACCATCATCGTAAAAATCTGCTACTTTGGCACAGCGTTTTTTGCCAAGTGCTTTTTTAAGTTGAGGTATAATCATTTCTCGCCCTCCTGAAGCCCCCCTAAGGGGGCGGTGGTTGTAAAGTTTTTATTTAAGATATGTCACACCTTTAATTTTTGCGTTCAAAGACTGTTCAATCTCTTTAAGAAAAAAGTTTATAGAACTTGATGCTCCTGTCGCTCTACCTTTCCAATATTTTGCCATTTTCAAATCTTTACTTTGACAAGATTGCTTTACGTTCTCAGTAAACTGTATTAATTCTTTTTGAGATATTTGTAATCCTTTGGTCCAAGTATCAATGTTCATATTTTTAAGCTCCGTATTTTTGTAAAGTTTCAATTGCATCTTTTTTAGTTTCGTATGGTGCGTCGTGGCATTCCCAATCACCATCGAAATTAAAAAATGTTCGCCACCCCTTGCCCATGTCAGAATCGTTAGAAAATTGAAGTTGAACCAATGTTTCTGGTTTGATGCCTTGAGTATCAGTAACGTTAACGTCATAACCAAATTTGGTTCTTTTTGTTTTTGTTTGATACCTCATGTTTGTTTACCTTTTTAAATGAATGTAGGGACATACTAATCCGTACTCACTCAATGTAAAGATATTTTTTACAAATAACGCAACTATTTTTAAATTAATTGATAAGTTATTGTTTTGTCTAAGGTTAAATATTCAACTTTTTTCGCATTTCTGCGATTCTTTTGCGTATTTCTTCGGGTGGCAAAGGGTCTTTGGTCGGTTTCACGTGGAACGTACGATGGCTTTTATGACTCACTGTCAATCGGCATATGTTCCTAAAATGAGGCAAAGTTAGAAAATCGAGATGGTCTTGGCAAGCTCTGATGCCATCAAGATATTCTTGTTCAGTAAAGTCTTTAGTCAGTGACCGATGCCAAACTTTCATCTCTGTACTCCCGACAGGATCAGTGACTTTTTTCATTGCCTGTAAGATTCTCCAGCCCTTCGCCATAGTTTCGGCTGAGATATTCTCTGAGTTTTTGGTCTGCTTGCTCTGATTTACTGAGTCGTTCAACTTGTTGATAAGCGTCTGCGCTGACTTCATCGTCGAATCGTTCATTCTTAAGGTACCTCTCTACTGCTTGGAAATTAGGTGAAAATTGCCCTGCGGAGCGTAATTTCATTTTTGAATCTGCTTGTCGTTGATAGCTTTTTATAATGTAATCTACATCATCTGCATCAATCTGCATTTTCTGAAATACTTTATACGCTTTGATTTTTGAGCCTTTTTCTCCAAGACTTGAATCGAAAGCGTCCCATAACCTTTGAAATTCTGTCGAGTATTTAGTTCTGTTCATGCAACCTCCTGTTAAATTTTCTTTTTTGTTTGTGAAAAATATCTTTAAACTGAGTGCGTAAAACCTTAAAGGAGTTTCACCCTGTTTTCTTCTATCGCGCTACAGTTTTTGGTGTATCGAATATGGTGTCTATTGATCTATATTAAGCATTAACAGATCAGGCATTTTCGCTCTCAGGTATCGCCGTCTCGTGGGTTTTATTATTCCCACGCCTCATGCCCACCAAAACTGTATCGGCGAATCAGGTTAGCTTGATCGAATGTAAAGAAATGGTAGAATAACCCAGTCGGGTATCCGTTCTCACCTTCTCTCACATCGGATTTTAGGCTTCCCACAGCCACCGACTTTCCCATTTAAAAACAAAACCTCTCTAAAGTAAAATTTTATTTTATTTTCTCTAAATATTAAAAAGATTCTTTACTTATTGCCAAGAATATTTGATAATGTCTGCTCAATCAATAAAAGGGAGAAAACAATGGAAACAAGTAATGAGGTAAATGAGTTAGCTGAAGCATTATCTAAGATGCAAGGTGAGTTAGGCAAAGCAGAAAAGAGTGGTAAGGGTAATTATGGCAAACACGCGAAAATCGAAGATGTCATAAATGCCTGCAGAGTTCCTTTGGCAGATAACGATTTGAGCGTGGTTCAAGTCCCACGGAGTGCTGAGAACGGCATTAGTTTACAAACCCGAATCATGCACAAAAGCGGACAGTGGCTACAAGATGAACTGACCATGGCTATCACTACAAAGGCAACGCCGCATGAATATGGCAAGCTGATTACTTACATGAGGCGATATGCATTAGCGGCTATTCTGGCAGTTGCGCAAGAAGATGATGACGCCCAGTCAATGCAAGTCACTACAGAAAAGCAAAATAGTGACAAGCCAATAGATAAAAGTCGAGTTATAGCTATTCAGAATTTACTCGATAACGATCTAGATCGTATTGGTAATTTTCTCAAGGCTTGCAATCTCGATAATCTGAGCAAAATTATGCAATCTGATTACGACAACCTTGTTGAGAAAATAACTGCTTCTAATAAAAAACGTACGGAGGATAAGTAATGGGTAAAGTAATAGACGCAAAAGAAAAGTTTACAAGTAGTAAAGAAAAAGATGATAATAAGCAAGTGAATGATTACGAAGTTAACAGTGCAACAATAGCGATGAAAATGCTAGAAGAATTAAACAGCTATTTTATGCCAAAAGGAGAAGACTATGAAAAATGAGTGCCCTGTAAGTATTGACGAATTGAGACATGATGCCCAAGAACATCAAGTAACAATCGAAGAAGATCCCGATGTAGAGTTACGAGAACCTGCTTCGGAGATGAGTGAAGAAACGCAAAGGCAATTTGACTGCATCCAAGCTCTCGTAGATGATTGGCGCGAAGAAAACACAGACCCTTATTTATTAGGCTGTAAGTTTTTTTTCTACATGAATCAAGAGTTGAGCCTTCAACTGCGTGACATCAAGAAGCAATTAACATGATTATTTTGGATTGTGAGCAAGGCTCGGAAGAATGGTTCAAAGCGCGGTTAGGTGTACCAAGCGCAAGTAATTTTCATCGAGTCATAACGCCCACAGGAAAGTTATCTTCTCAACTTGACAGTTATGTGAATACTCTGGCTAGTGAAATTATCACTGGTCAGCCGTATTCTACTTTCACGAGTGATGCAATGCTCAGAGGTACTGAACTGGAACCTATCGCTAGGAATAACTTTTCTTTTTTAGAAAGTGTAAAAGTTGAAGAAGTAGGTTTTTGTATGCGAGAAGATATTAAGGTCGGTTGTTCACCTGATGGGGTTATTGATGAGCGAGAAGGCTTAGAAATTAAATGTCCTTTGGCACACAATCATCTTGAATACTTGCGACAAGGCGAATTACCTGCGAAATACATCGCTCAAGTTCAAGGGTCTATGTATGTAACAGACTTCGAAGTCTGGCATTTTTACAGCTACCACCCAGACTTTGCAGAAAATCTATCAGTAGAAGTATATCGCGATGAGGTTTTTATAACCCAATTAAAAGATCACCTTACAAGAGTTACTGACTTGATTGGTGAATATGTAGAAAAATTTAAAAAAGGAGATGAAAATGTTAAATAAAGTACAGCTAATCGGTAATTTAGGGCGTGACCCAGAAGTAAAAACGACTGCCAAAGGCAACGAAATGTGTACGTTCAATCTTGCAACTACTGAAAGGTGGAACGATAAAAATGGTGATAAACAAGAACGAACAGAATGGCATAGAGTTGTTTTGTTTGCGAAACTTGCTACTTTGGCAAACGATTATTTACACAAGGGCAGTAAAATTCATTTAGAAGGAAAAATTCGCACCAGTAGCTACGAGAAAGATGGTGAGACAAGATACAGCACCGAAATTTATGGTGATAGTTTTATTTTTTTAGATTCTAAGAAGTCTAACGATGCACCAAAGGCAAAGGTAGATAGTTTTGATGATGATATACCTTTTTAAAAAAGCCCCTAAGGTGAGCGTGCCTGTAGGGGCTAAAGGTACTTCAGGAGAGAAACAAATAACAAAACAAAGTTAAGTTACAAAACCAGATTATCAACAAGGAGAAAGAAATGCAACAAGCAAATATCGGTGCAAGCGTTATCGAGGCGCAATACATTAAAAGAATATCTACCGCTGAATTAGCCAATATACTAGGTGAAAGCAGGCAGTCTGTTTATCATTTGAGAAAACAAAAATCAGCAGGTATTCATAAAGTGCAAAGATTGGCAGGTATTTTTGAAATGCCTTTAGTCGATTTTATCAATTTAGGGTTTAAAAATGACTAATGACGATCAAAAAAAAGCTATGAGTGAAAAAATTGCTGAACAAATAAAAGAATATTTGGCAAAAGGTGGGAAAATTACTAAATTGCCAAATCAGGCTTTTTCGCAAACGCATGATACTGAATACGTTAAATTACAATTAAGGAAACGTAATAAAAATGGACCATCTTAGTTGGCAGATTAACTCAGAGCATAGCTTGCAGTGCTTCATAAAGTTTATTACCGAAGAATATAACGAAAAAAGTGTTCTTACGGTTACTTGGCAGAATGGCAAAAAGCGAACGAATCGGCAAAACAATGCTTTGATGCTTTATTGTCGATTACTAGCAGATGCTTTAAATTCTGCAGGGCTTGATATGAAGCGAACTTTAAAGCAAGAAGTGGATATAAGTTGGACTCAAGAATCTGTACTTGAGCATCTTTGGAGACCGATACAGAAACTCACAATAAACAAAAACTCAACAACTGAAGCGAAAACAGATGAATACAGCAAAGTTTATGACGAGCTTAATAGGCACTTGAGCCAAAAATTTGGAATCAGTGTGCCATTCCCCTCGAAGGAGTACCACTATGATTCTCGACACATACCGAAGAACCGTTGAACAGGCTAATCAGCAACTTTTAACTGGTCTGGAGCATTATGATAAACGCGAATTGAAACTTGTGTTTAACAACCTCATGAATATGCACAGAGATATGTATACTCAGTATTTAAAATTCTATTCGGAGCATTTAGATGATAGTAAGCATAGAGGTGAATGAAGAAGAAGCAGAAGAACTAATTTCTATTGCTGAAAATTTAACTGGTTCAATAGAAGATTTGAAAGATTTGATCTTGGAATTAAAGGGCATCATTCGTGAACAGAAAAAAATGTCTTGAAACCATACAGTTATTAGCACGCATAGCCGCCGCTGATGATAATGGTTACGTTCAGTGCGTATGCTGTGGCGTAATTAAGCACTACAAAGACGGAATGCATGGCGGGCACTACATCGGAAAGGGTCATAGCTCATATTGGAGTCTGCAAATTGAAAATGTACACCCACAATGTGCTTCCTGTAATATCATGGGCATGAGGTACGGAACAGCCGCTATAGAGTACACTCGCTGGATGCAGGATTATTATGGCGATGACTTTGTAGCTGATATGCTTTCTAAGAAAAAACAACCCATGAAGCATTATAAGAAAGATTACGAGGATATGTACAAAGAATGGAAAGAACTCATTAAGTATCACGAATCGAGAGTCGGACAATGACAGTTTTTAAATATGCTCAAATCGATAATAAATTTTATAAATTAATGAGTCATGATGAGTTAATAACATGGGCTGAGAAATTACCCGAGTTTGAAGACAAAGACTTTATCGGCATTCTAACTCTCATGGTCAATCACAATATTTTTTTAGATTTCATGGAAGATAAATTAGAACTACAAGAAGAATTCGACAAATTTTTAACGGAGCGATACAACGAAAAAGGAGTAAAACATTGAAGCCAATAATGCCGATGACAAATGATGAGTTACAAGAATGGATTATAAGTAGTGCCGAGAAGTTAGAAGGTGATGATTTACGCGCAGTCGGTACATTTATACGTACCAATAATGATATAGCTGGTTTTTTTAACGATAACCCAAACATCAAACAAGCGTTTATTGATCATGCGGAGTCTAAAAAATGAGCACGTTAGAAAAACAAATCGGCGGTAATCACTACAAAGACATGAAAATACAACCGATTGAATTCATTGTAGCTAACGATATTCCCTACCGAGAAGCTAATATTATCAAATACATTTGTAGGCATCGGTCGAAGAATGGCAAAGA
>Ga0315321_10001035_pt1 | contig 21364 bp, 19 predicted proteins | sample M180m21515metaG_FD_203464 | JGI IMG/M metagenome (GOLD analysis project Ga0315321, IMG submission 203464) | Ammonia-oxidizing marine archaeal communities from Monterey Bay, California, United States - M1 80m 21515 | ecosystem: Environmental > Aquatic > Marine > Intertidal zone | place: USA...
CGAAGAAGCTAAGAAGGCGCCAAAAGCAGCCGAGCAAGAAAGAGCGAAGCCGTGAAAGATAATGCCAGTTATTATGACGAGTTCGCCAAGACCTACGAGGACCGGCGCGGTGGGGGCTATCACGCCTGGCTCGATGATGCTCAAGCCAACTTGGTAAGGCGGCATGCTCGAGGCGGTCGCTTACTTGAGGTCGGCTGCGGAACCGGCTTGATCCTGGATCGTCTCCGGCGTGACTTCGATCAGGTGGTGGGTGTCGACCTGAGTGAGGGGATGCTCGAGCACGCTCGCGCTCGCGGGCTGACGGTTGAACAAAGCAGCGCCGAAGAGCTTCCCTTTGAAGACGAGTCCTTTGACATGGTGTGCAGCTTTAAAGTGCTCGCCCATGTTCAAGGCATACGAAGCGCCGCTTTAGAGATGCATCGTGTGCTCAAGCCAGGTGGACTAGCGATCGCCGAGTTTTACAACCCACGCTCGGTTCGAGGCGCTATTTGGAGTTTGAAACGAGGCGGTAAAACGGGTTCGGATGGTCAATCTGAGCGTGATGTTTATGTCCGCTTTGACACGCCGAGGCAGGCTCGCGCTTATTTCCCTGAGGATATGGAAGCCGTCGAATCGTACGGATTGCGGGTCATCACCCCCTTGCCGGTCATGCATAAGATTCCAGTGCTTGGTGGCGCACTGCAGAGCCTTGAGCGTGGACTCGCCAGGCCGCTGGCCTCCGTGGGCTCCTTTTACGATCTAGTGCTCCGAAAACCGTAAAAGATTTGCTGGCCGCTGGGTGGGCCGATAAGTCCACACGACGTTAAGGAGTCCGCCTTTTATGGCTCGTCGTTCGCCTCAGTTACGCTTGATCTCGTTGCCGCGGGAGACCGTGCCGCCCTACGACCTCGATGTCGAAGTCGATCGAGTCCATGATTTGGCTTCGTTTAGCGCCTTCGTACGTGAGCTTCGCAGCGATTATCACGACGCGGAAGACGAATGGTCCAACGATGACCTCGAGCAGTTTCTTAGCGGTTTGAGCGGAGCCTCTGACGACCTCAAGGCGTTTCGTGGTGGTTCAGAACGTGCGGCGTGGAGAACCTTCGCTCGGCTGCTCTTAGCGGCAACGGTTCGCGAGTAGCTCGGCAGCGCCCCGAGTCATCCCAACACGTCGCAAAAACGACTGGTTCGCATGAAGATCCTCACCCCCTAGAACGAGTTTGACTGCGAGAAGCGGAGTCTTCTTAGAGGGGTTGAACGGCGACGCCGGGTGGGGGTTCGAGGCTAAACAGTTCTGGGCTTGGAGGCTCGCCGCTCGATTCAAGGTCCTGCATCCGTAGCGCGACTTCATCCTTCGCCGTCTTGATCACAATCTCGCGAAAAACGCCGCGGCCCGTTGGGTCTTTGAGGGTCAGTTTGAGGTCTTCGTCCGGAAGCTCCCATTGCCAATGTTTGGGGCTAAAGCGGGTCACACGAAGACGTCCAAGCGTTGGGTGCTCTCCCGATAGTTGCTGGGCTGAGCCCTTGGTCCGGTAGGTCGTCGCGGTCTCTGGCATCGGTAACTTGCCGCGCAGCAGGTCCACCGCAATCTCAGGCTCTACGGGCAACGGAAGCAGACGACTCATGGTGAGGGGATTGGCTGGTCCCGTATAGAACCGAGGTCCTTCCATCTCAAAAAGCGACACCGTCTTTCCGTTGCACGCAAAGGTCGAGACGGGAGAGCCGCCTGGGCCTCTGACTTCAAGCAGCAGTTGATCGGGAGCAGAGATGATCAGCCCCAGCTCGCCTTTGAGTCGGCCTTTGCCTCCAAAATAGGTGGCGCTTAAGGTCGAAAAGAAGAAGTCGGGCGCTTTGAGTTCTGCCGACTTAAGCGCCCCGGGCTGAGCCGCCTTTGGTGTTTTCCAGGTGGCGCATGAGCTCACCAAAGCCATCGAGATGGTCAGCATGAGAATTCGATTCATCGGCCCTCCTTAATCGCCTGCCAGGCAGCGTTTAGGTAGGCGTCGTCACCAGCCTGATCCGCTGCAAGCCCAAGCTCGCGTTTGGCGCGCTTGAGATCCCCAAGTTGCGCAGCGAAGCGAGCCTTCGCTACACGAACCAAGGGGGCACTAAAGGAGACGCTAGGAGGAACCTTTTGCTTCACTGGGTGCACAACGACCGCCGGCTTTGTCGTTTGACAAGCGCCGATCAAAACCGCGCAGGCGGCGACGAGACCGATACGAATCAGTGTGCCAGCTCGCGGGAACGACGAGCAGAGTTCTCTGTCGTGGGTACCAGTTTGAGCGCCGCCTTGACGATACCCTGACGGTCTAGACCCATCTCGGCGTATTGCGCCGTTACGTTGCCATGTTCGATAAACTGATCGGGTATTCCGAGTCGAACCACCGAGTTGCTGAGTTGATGGTCGCTGAGCAGCTCGAGCACTGCAGCGCCAAAGCCACCGGCGAGGACGCCCTCTTCGAGGGTAACAAAACTCATCGAGGGCTGGCTTGCGAGCGACAAGATCGCCTCTTCATCAATCGGCTTGATGAAGCGCATATCCAAGACGTTTGCGGTCACTCCTTGGCCAGCGAGTAACTCGGCGGCAGCCTCGGCTTCTGCTAGCATCGGCCCAAGGACCAACAAGCTCACGCTCGCCTCATCGCTCGCTTTGAGCCAGCGCGCTTTGCCGAGGGGCCAGGGCTCAGGGTGCGAGTCGATGGCGACGCCCGTTCCCGTGCCTCTAGGGAAGCGAAAGGCTGAGGGGCCATCGACGCTCAGCGCAGTCGCTAAAGCCCCGCCGAGCTCATTTTCGTCACTCGGCGCCATGCAGACCATATTCGGGATCATGCGCAGATAAGTGATATCAAAGACGCCCTGATGAGTGGCGCCGTCAGCGCCCACTAAACCGGCTCGGTCCATGGCGAAGACCACGGGCAGCTCTTGCAGCGCCACGTCGTGAATAATCGAATCAATAGCTCGCTGCAGAAAGGTCGAATAAATGCCGCAGACCGGACGAGCTCCAGCAGCTGCTAGCCCAGCCGCAAAGGTCACGCCGTGGCCTTCGGCGATGCCCACGTCGTAGAATCGATCAGCGAAGACCTTACCGAACTTACCCAGCGAGGTGCCGTCTGGCATCGCCGCAGTGATCGCCACCACTCTGGGGTCGCGCTCGGCTTCGGAGATCATCGCCTTGGCGAAGACGTCTTGGTATTTTGGCAGCCCACTCTTTGAGGGGGCGTTGACGGGGTCACCATTTTCATCACGCTCGAAAGCGCCCACGCCGTGCATGCACAGACGATCACGCTCCGCGGGTGCGTACCCTTTGCCCTTGGTCGTCATGACGTGAACTAAGACCGGCTCGTCAAGCTGACGTACCCGCTCAAAGACCTCTTCCATGGCGGCGATGTCGTGCCCATCGACTGGGCCGATGTAGGCAAAGCCTAAGCCCTCAAAGAGGATCCCCGGCGTGAGCATCGCTTTGGTGCTCTCCATGGTGTGTTTGAGCATCGACTTGATGCGATCGCCCTGCGGGATGTTCGCAAGCACGCCTTTGATGCCCTCTTTGACGCCAAGATAGGTGTCGCCGATGGTCAGCTTTCGGCTCAGCCAGCTGCTCATCGCCCCAACGTTAGGTGCGATGCTCATGTCGTTGTCGTTGAGGACGACGATCAAACCTGAATCAAGATTGCCGGCGTTGAAGAGCGCTTCAAAGGCAAGGCCGCCGGTCATGGCTCCATCACCGATGACCGCCACTGCGCGCCCGTCATGTCCAGTGATCCGGTTGCCTTCGAGGATACCGAGGGCAGCAGAGATTGAGGTCGATGCGTGACCGGCGCCAAAGTGGTCGTGCTTTGACTCTGCTCGGTTGAGAAAGCCGGACGCACCCTCAGCCTTGCGTAGCTTTTGGAACAACTCCTGACGCCCGGTGAGCAGCTTGTGCGTATAGGCCTGATGACCCACATCAAAGACCAACGCATCCTTGGGGCTCTCGAAAATACGATGCAGCGCAAGACAGAGCTCCACCGTGCCGAGCGACGCGCCCAAATGCCCACCGTTTCGAGCACACACCTCGATGATTTCATCACGAACGGCTTGCGCGAGCGCGTCGAGTTCATGTGCCGGCAAAGCCCGCAAATCGTCCGGTGTCTTGATCTGATCGAGCATGATCAGTTTCCTTCCGCTGCCAGCTCGTGGCGCGAGCCATCTGCGAGCAACTTCTCCATTCGCCCCTCTAAACCGGATAGCCTGTCTTGAGCTTGACGCAAGAGTTGGTGCCCTTGCTCGTAGAGCGCAAGCGCCTCTTCAAGCCCCATCGGCTCGTTCTCTAGACGCCCCACAGCGCCTTCAAGTTTGCTAACCAATTCTTCATAAGCTTCTTGTTCAGCCATGATCTTCTCCTTCGATCCGTGCACGGCGCTGACCATCAGCGAAGTGCAATGTGACCTGCTGGTCGGATGCTGCATCGCGCGCCGAGGTAATCGGTTTGCCCTGTGCATCCGCAACCAACGTGTAGCCACGTTCTAACACCGCTTTGGGCGAGGCAGCCTCAAGTCGCTGATCAATGCCCTTGAGCTCTTGTACGGCACGTTCAAGGCGCCGAACCGTTGCCCGCTCTAAGCGATTGGTGAGCAATTCCCACTGGCCACGCGCTGACGCAAGGCCTGTATAGGGCGACATTTGACCGAGACGCTGCGTTAGCGACGCAAGCTGCTGGTGACGATGACGCAAGCGCCTCGCCGGATGCGCATCAGCGAGCCGTTCGGAGCGCTGTGCGAGTGAACGTCTAGCATCACCGATGCGATTGTTGGTGGCGCCGCGTAGGCGATGCTCCATCAGGCTGATGCGTTGCGTCTGCGTCTCAAGTCGCTGCCTGAGCGGCCGCTTCAAGCGATCGCCCAAGCGATCCAGACTGGACCATAGCGCGGCAAGGTCAGGAAAGATCAGCTCGGCCGCGTGGGTGGGGGTATGAGCTACCGCATCGGCTGCTCGTTCGCAGATCGGATGATCAGGTTCGTGGCCTACGCCAACCACAACAGGGGTAGAACACCCTGCCACCGCCCGAACGAAGAGCTCCTCCGAGAAGGGCAATAGGTCAGCCGATGCGCCGCCGCCACGCACGATCGCAATGACATCACACAAGCCGCTCTCATCGAGCCGTTTGAGCGCAGCTGCGCAGTCCTCTGCAGCGGTCGCGCCCTGGACCGTTGCTTCGGCGAACAAAATGGCGATGCCTGGTGCGCGCAGGGCTCGGGACCTTAGAAAGTCTCGAAATCCGTCCGCTTGAGCTGAGCTGACGACGCCAACTCGTTGGGGTAGGGAGGGGATCTGTTTCTTCAAGGCAGGCTCAAAGAGTCCCTCTTTAGCGAGTCGGTCCTCAAGAGCTTTGAGCGCTAAGGCTTGCAAGCCCTCGCCAGCCGGAAACATCGCATAGGTTTCAAAGCTGGCGCTGCCGTTTTTGGTGTAGATCTGTGCCCGTCCATTGATCAGCACCTGATCCCCTACAGCGGGCTTCCACGCGAGCGCCCTGAGACGGTCTTTCCACAGCACACACCGCATCGAGCTGCGACCATCGCTGAGCGAAAAATAGGCATGACCCGAACGAGCGACGGTCCATTCGCTGAGCTCGCCCATCACTTGGACAGCACCAAGCTGCCGCAAGACCTGGTCCCAGGCGCCCACCACTTCGGTCACGGTGATCGCCGCTTGAGGTTTCGCGGCTTGTGGTCCCGGGTGGGTGAGCGGGTGATGCTTCATGAACCCAGCGCAGGTGCGTGGCGAGGGCGACGATCGAGGCGAGCCCCATCAAGCATTCGAAGGCAAAGGTCGGTGAACGATAGACCAGAGAGTTCGGCGCATTTTGGCAGCAAGCTGGTCGCCGTCATTCCCGGAAGTGTGTTCACTTCGAGGAGCGTGATTCGGTCTTCATCGACGAGAAAGTCGACTCGGCAGCCACCTCGGCAAGCCAAGGCTTCGACCGCTTGCTCCGATAACTCATGCATGCGCTGGATCACGACATCGCTGCAGCGAGCCGGCGTGTGGTAACGGCTAGCACCGGCAGTGTATTTATTCTTGAAGTCGTAAAACCCGGTCAGCGGTTCGATCTCGGTCGAGCCGAGCGATTTGCCCTCAAGGACTCCGACCGTCATCTCGACACCCTGCACGCGCTCTTCGACAAGAACCTGTTGGGCTACTGAGCGCAGCCGGCGTAACGCCGCCAGACGGTCATCACCCGCTTCGAGCAATTCGATACCGACACTCGAGCCGCCTTCATTGGGTTTCATGCACACGGCGCGATCGCCTAAGACCGATTGAATCTGAGCGACCGCGTTGGAGTCGCCAGTTGAGACACAGACTCCGAGCGGGACCGGAAGCCCAGCTAAACCGAGGATGCGGTTAGCGACGTCCTTGTTCATGGCGAGTGCGCTCGCAAGAACGCCGCTGCCTACGTAGGGGATACCCATCCACTCGAGCATCCCTTGAAGACAGCCGTCCTCGCCGTATACGCCGTGGGTCACCAAGAAGGCGACGTCAATCTTTGCGGCTTCGATCCGCCGCCAGGGCGCATCATCGCCAAGTTCAATCAGATGGGCGTCCAGACCAGCGCCTTGAAGCGCTGCGAGCACGCCTTGCCCACTCGACAAGGAAACCTTGGCTTCTTCGCTGAGTCCGCCTGCTAAAACACCGATGCGCCGTTCACGCCACATACTGTTCTTCTCCTGCCCCAAAGGGGCAGATAGAACTCGGCACGATCCGGGTCAAAGGCAAAAGCGCTTCGGAGAACTATTCGAGTCCGAGCATGCGGCGAACTTGCGGCGCTTCATCTGAATTGGGTGCCAGCCTCAAATACTCCATGTAGTGCTTTCGGGCCTCGGCAGTCTTTTGAAGACTGGCGTACGTAATCCCTAAACCACGGTGGATCTGAGCATTCTTTGGCGCCTTCCTGACGGCTTTGAGCAACAAGGGAAGGGCCGCTTTCGGTTGGTTTTCAATGAGGCGCTGGTTGGCGCGGGCCAGCAGCTGACGAGCGCTCAGGTTGGCGCTGGCCGTCCCTTTCGAAGAGGATTTAGCGGCCGATTTTGCCCTGTTTGTTGAGGGCCTTCGGACATCGTCTTTGGAGTTCGCCTCGGCGAGGCGGTCACGCATTTGGCGAACTTCTCGACGTTCCGGCGCATAGATCTCTGCGCTGCCTAAGTGACCGTTCGCCTTCTTGATTTGACCTTTATCAAGAGCCGCTGCTGCGAGATCGAGCTCGAGCCGAACAAAGGCATTACGCACATCGTCGCGATGACGCTCCGCCTCGTCAAAGTAGACTGAGTTTTTCGGAATTGCTTGCAGGTCTTCGAGCGCTTCCGACCAATTTTTAGCGGTTTTCTTGGCTAAGGCTTTCTCGAGACTTTCTTTGTAGCGACGTTCGTTAGCGAGCACTGCTTTGAGTGAGCTGACTTCGCGGCTTGGAATTTCGTTGGGTGCCTTCTCTAAATGCCTGAGCGCTTCAGTCCATCGTTGGGCATCACGCAAACGCTGCATCGTTTCTTGCCAGGATTTGTGCTCTTCGGCTTTGGCGGCGGTGTCCCGTGACGCGGTCTCGGATCGGCTGTCTAAAGCCCACCAGGCGCCTGCAGCCAATGCGGTCATCATCACCATCAGCAACGCTGTGGGCATCAAGTTGTTGGCCGGTCGACGCTGCTTGCTCAGCAGCTCTGCAAACTCAGGAATCTGCCCAGGGGCGAAGAACCGCAGCTGAATATGACCCATGTCGATGCGATCGCCAGGCTGCAGTCTCGTGTTGGCGTAGTTCTCACCGTTGACCTGGATCCCATTCGCCGAGCCGACATCTTTGATGATAAACTGATGGTCTTGAACTTCGATCGTCGCATGGTGACGACTGATCGAGCGGTGATCGACGCGCACTTCACACTCGACCCCGCGACCTAAACGGCAAGGTGATCGATCGATCGTATATTCTGTTCCTGCGAGCTGAGCTGATACTACCACCAAGCGGGCAGGCGGGCCATTGAGCAATCCTTCAAAGCTCTCTTGTCCGAGCTGGCTGCCTAACCCTGCGCGCAGATTGATCACCGCCGTGGGGTCTTGGTCGTCATCATCGTCATCGTTCATGATCGGCGCAGCGACTGCCATCGCCGGTTTGCGAGCACCCGGAACGGTGTGGTCGATTTGAGTGACCTGAGAGTCCTCGGGTTCAGCGGCACGAATGCCCTCACCCAAAATTCTCAGTTCGTAATCGCCAATGCTCACGACATCACCCATCATCAAAGGTGTGCTGCCATCGAGCCGTTTACCGTTGATGTGTGTGCCGGTGTAGCTTTCGAGGTCTTCAACCCGGAGCTTTTCGTCATTCGAATACAGCACAGCGTGCTGTCTTGAGACGTTACGATCGGTCAAACGGATCACGTTGCCGTCTTGACGGCCTATCGTGATCTCGGAGCGCGTGATCGGGATAACGGAGCGATTTCCTTCGTCGTCCTCGATCTCAACCTGAAAGACCAATTGTCCCTTCCTTCATCCGGCAATGCTCAGACTCCGTGCATCGTAAGCGCGTATAGGGCTTGTGCACAATCTTTCCGATCACGGCGATTGACCGATATTTTTTTGATCCACGAGAGCGCAACCCGCCGAGGTCCATCGACGCCCTGCCTGACGGCATGTAAATTCGCTGGGTGAAGCGGGATGAGGGCCATCGGTGGTCAGGCCTTTACCCTCTAAAATCGAGCCATCGGGCAAACGCAATTTGCCGGTGGTGATCAGAACCACATCACCGTTGCTCAAATAAACAGCGGTTTGGACGGTCACTTTACCCATCGTGCGATCACCCAGAACTTTAACCCCCGCGACACGCTGCAACGCTGCAGCGATCAACTCGGCTGCGCTCGCAGTTTTTGAATTCACCAGAATAACGAGGCTTGAGTAGTTCGCCATTTGCGCTTTCGCTCGGTGGCGTACGGGCTCACCGAAGCGTCGCTCTTCGATCAACAAATCGGTATCGCTAGCAAAAAGGTCCGCGAGTCCGAGGGCGTCTGCGACGCTGCCTCCTGGGTTGTCGCGTAGATCGATGAGCACTGGAAGGTTCTGATTGAGGCTAGGGCATACCTTGAGCCATTGCCTGCCGTCACCGTTGAAGCGCTTGATGGTCAAACGCACGACGCCGCGATCCAGCAAACAGGCAAAGGCTTGTTGACCCGACGGGGCCTTCGACTTGGGAAGTCGCCGGGACCACGGATCGAGCTCTTTGAGCATCCCGTCGATTGCTCGACGGGCAAGGGTGTCGGGCGTATCGCCGTACAGGTGATCTTTAAGCACCGCAGCGAACACTCGAGCGACGTCGCTGACCGAATCGTAAGCCTGGGGCGTAGCGGCAGGGGTTGAGAGCATGAGTGCCAGGGCGATCACTGCTTTGATCCGCCGAGCTGCCCTTGAAACCAGCGCGTGGGGTTGACCGCTAGGGCGTCGCTTCGCAGCTCGAAATGCAAGACGCCTGAGTCTCCAAGCAAACCAATCACCGAGCCGGCTTTGAGATCATCGCCGACCATCGCTTGGGTCTCAGATAAGCCGCCGTAAATCGTTCTCCATCCCCGTCCGTGATCGATCACCATGGCTAATCCAAGCCCTGGTGAGCGCCCGACGAAGGCGACGCGCCCCTCCGCCGCCGCCACCACCGGTGCGGTCGAGAGGCCCTCTAGATCGATCCCACGATTGCGCCACCGAGTGAGCCGATCTTTAGCCTCTTGCCATCCATAACCTTTCACGACCTTGCCTGCGACGGGGGGAACGAGACCGCCTCGTTTTAAGCCGCGATGAGGTACATTGAGCATGGGTTTGACCTGCGCAAGCCAAGCTGCGAGCGCCAGACGTTGTTGCTCGAGCGCTTTGGCGTGAGCCTCGGCCCGTCGTCGGTCTCGACGGACCTCTTGGAGTCGAACTTCCGCTAAACGCCGCACTTCGGCGCGTTCATTGAGCAAGCTATCGAGGTCTTCTTTGAGCCGCTTTTGACTGTGCCGAATGGTCTCGACCTTGCTGACGGCGTCGGTCAACTCAAGCGCGCTGGCTTCTGCTCGACGCCATAAAGCGCCGGATCGCGCGACCCGTTGTCGCTCAAAGGCTCGAAGCAACGGCTTGTCGACACCGACATGGTTACCGCGCAGTAACAAGCCCAGCGCAGCTCGAGCCTCTTGACGCGCTTTAGCCGCAGTCTGCTCGAGACCGCTCGACTGCGCCTCGAGTTCGTCTAGGTGTTCGTCGGAGTCTGTAAGTCGCTCGGCGGCAAGCCGAGCCGCTCGCTTGGCTTCGCTGAGCGCAAATTCGAGGTCCTCTAAGGTCGCGACCATGCGCGTTTCTTGCTCAGCTAAATCTTTGTCCGAAGCTCGCCGTTGGCTCAAACGGTCCCGTAAACTCTGCAATTTTTCCAGAGTGATTCGGACAGCCTGCTGGTCTTCGATTGGTGCCAAAACGGGTTTGGGAGGTACACTAAGAGCGAGCAGCAGTACGACCGTCATTGCTCAAGCTCCGGTCGTTGAATCTCGGTGAGCATGCCCAAGCCGGTTCCTGCCACTTGAGTCAGCGCACCAAGCGCCATCAATCGGAGCGCCAAGCCAAAGGGTGTCGCCACCGCAAGGTCTGTGGAGTCTCGCATCCACGCTCCGAGCGCCGAGCTCATGCAGTAGCCTCCGAACCCAGCCAGCAAACCCACGACAATTCCAGTGAGTAGAAGCGGTCCAATCAGGCGGTCGCGTGTCGCGCCGAGGAGGCGTAAAACTGCAATCTCTTCTCGCCTCAAACTCATGACTAATCGCCCGAGCGCAACCCCGAGGATCACGATGGTCAGCGTCAGCAGTAAACTTAGTAAATGAGCTCCCAAGTGGATCTGGCGGACGCGAGCTCGGGTTCGCAACAGCTCACGCGCCCCCGCATCAACGGATTCGACTCCAGGCGCTGCACGCAAAATAGCAATAGCCGCTGGAGCCACTTGACCGCTCGGTGGCGGCGAGAGGTGGATCGCGCTCGGTAAGAGCGCCTTGGGTATCTCTTGCGCGGCTTGTGGGTCTCTGAGCTCGCTCGCCAAGCGGCGACGAACCTCTTTCGCCTCGAGCAAGCGAGCGCTCTGCACCGAGGGCAATGACTCGAGCCGAACCAAGAGACTCTTCATCGCGTCTTGGTCCGCCTCTTCGCTCAAGAAAGCCCAGACTTCACCTGCTGGATCAAGACGCTTGAGAATTTCATCGGTGCCTTCAGCGTGAGCTCGTACCCAGCCGATGCAGCCTAAGCATAAGGTCAGCGCAAGCAGCCATGAGCTGTGCGTCCAAGGCCGGCGCTTGAATCCTAGTAAGGCTTCTCGAAGACTCCAGATCATCCGGTTCGCCGCTCCAAGATACCCTCTTCGAGATGGTAGGTTGGGTGAGGGAAGCGTCTCAGGATCTCGCTGTCATGCGTGGCGACTAAAACTGTGGCGCCGCGCGAAGAAGCTAAGTCGATCAAGCTGAGCACTTGTAGGCTCAGCGCTTCGTCTAAGTTGCCCGTCGGTTCATCACAAAGGAGCACCTGCGGATCGCCAACAAGAGCCCTCGCAATGGCGACTCGCTGTTGTTCGCCGCCAGACAACTGAGGCACCCGCCGTTTGGCGAGATCACCAATACCGACATCGTCTAGTGCCTCCATCGCTCGGCGTTGGGCGAGTTTCCGCTCAATACCGCGCAGCTCGAGGACGACTCTGACGTTTTCAAGAGCGCTGCGGTCACGCAGGAGCCGGAAATCCTGGAAGATCACCGCAACCCGTCGGCGGACCATAGCTAAGGCTCGCGCATCGTTTGGACGCAGGTCATGTCCCGCAACCGTCACTTGGCCTTCATTGGGTTGATCGGCTCCGTAGAGCAATCGCAGCAGAGTCGACTTTCCTGCTCCGCTTGCGCCCGTCAAAAAGGCGAAGCTGCCTCGTTCGAGTTTGAGATCGACTCCATCGAGCACAGGACGCTGCTGTTGCGGGAAGCGTCGCGTCACATTCTGCACTTCGATCATAGAGCTCCCGCCTGCGTTGTCCCTCGTGCACGGGTAGCGTGCGTCGCGCCAGCGCGCGAGGTCAACCGGAAGGGAGAAACGGAGGAATCAACGCCTCAATTTTACCGCGCAAAAGATTCCACTGAACGGGTGTTCAGCGGTAAGGCCAAGGGTTTTCAACAGATCGCAAAACGCCGGTTTTACGGGTGCTGGGGCCGCGGCCGCACTGGCTGGCCGTAGTTTCAATGACTTGGGCCCGAAACGTTATGCTGTGATTAAGCGCACAGGCTAAATTTTGTGGCCTCAAATGAAGTCGTCATTGCCTAGATCCAAATCACAGGCCTATTGACTGGCCATCGGGGCCGTTTGAAAACCCCGATTTGGGACCTCTTAGAGACACCCCCACTGGAGTTGCGATCATGACGCTTGCAGAGCTTGCACAACACCTCACCCGCGAAGAGATGGTAGCTTTTGGTATGTGGCCGGGACCGAGTGAGGACGACGAGCTGTACATCGATGACTACTGCGTCTCCGAAGAGATCCACTAGCGCATCAAGCGAAGCAGCTCCTCAAGGCGCTGTAAGAACACGACACCTTCAGCCGCTAGGACCTGGACTGTGGTCGCTAACCCCAACGCAAAGAGCCAAACGCCGGCGATCGCTTTCGCCGGCAAACTCAAGAAATAGGCCTGGATTTGAGGTGCTGTTCGATTGAGCAGACCAAAGGTTAAATCGGTCAAAAATACAGCGACTAGGATGGGCATGGCGAGCGCCACCGCCACCATCAAGATGCGCGCCGCGCTGAGCATGATTAATTCGGCAAATGCACCGATCCCGGCCGCTTGAAACTGAGGCATTTCCGTGACCGGTAAACCGACAAAACTGGTGAACAAAGCCCCGAGAAAGAAGCGGTGCCCGCCGATGCTCAAGAAGATCACGAGAAAAAGTTGAAAACTCAGATTACCAAAGACGGAGCTGCGCTCTTTGAGCTCAGGAACCAGCGCAGTGGCCATGTTGGTGCCGCGCAGTAAATCGACGAGACGGCCGAGCATGTCGGCGATTAGAAAGAGCTCCATCAAAACAAAGCCAATACAAAATCCGATGAAGACTTCTTTGAGCATGAGCACCAAGAAGGCGATGGGAGTGGTCGGCGGAGCGACCGTGTTGGTGGCTGCGACGATCGGAAAGGCGAGCAAGGTCAGGAGCACCGCCAAACCCATTTTGACAGGCTCTGGGGCGTTCTTACCGCCCAGGAACGGCACCATCACGACCACCGGCAAGAGGCGGCCTAAAATCAGCGCAAAGAGGACCATCTGCTGGGTGCTTTGCTTGCTCAGCAGCAGCTTATCGAGGACCCAGCCTACGTCACTCATCGAAGCAGTGGGACAAAGCCGGTAAAGCAGAGGTGAGCGAACTGAAGCAAGAACCCGCCGACCCACGCTCCGGTCACCGCAAGCAGCAAGAACACTGCGATCACTTTGGGCACAAAGCTCAAGGTCGCTTCTTGGATCTGAGTCGTGGCGGAAAACAGAGCGACCGCTAGACCGACGACGAGGCTCCCGATGACGGTTGGAGCCGACGCCAGCATCACCAACATCAGCGCCTCGTTGGTCACCTGCAGGACAAATTGTTCAATTTGGCCAAACATCTATGTGTACCCCAAGACCAAGCCCTGCGTGAGCAAATGCCATCCATCGACAAGGACGAAGAGCAAAAGCTTGAACGGTAGGGAGATCGTCGTGGGCGAGAGCATCTGCATGCCCAAGGCCATCAAGATATTACTCACCACCATATCGATGACTAAGAAGGGTAAGAAGATGATGAAGCCGATTTGGAAGGCCTCGGTCAGCTCGCTGACCACAAAGGCAGGAATCAGCACCATGTAATCATCGGCGCCAATTCCAGCGCGCTGTCCTTTGGGACGCATTCGCTTTGCGAGGGTGAAGAACATCTTTCGGTCTTTCACGCTGGCGTGGCGCTTGAGGAACTGTCGCATGGGCTCAGCGCCGACCATCATCGCTTCTTTTAGGACGCCAAAGTTTTTCCCTTGGAGCAGGTTTTCGCCGGCAGCCTTTTGCGTGACCGCTTGAGCGTCAACGTACATGCGCTCCATCACCGGACTCATGGTGTACACCGTCAGGATAATAGCTAAGCCTGTGATCACCGTATTTGGGGGGATCTGTTGGGTGCCGATCGCTTGTCGAGCGATCGACAAAACGACCGCCATTTTGACGAAGCTGGTGACCATCATCAAGACGAAGGGAACCAGCGCCAAACCCGCCAGCGCGGTCATTAAGATGAGCGGACGGTTGGCGATGCTGTCGTTGCCCATCAACTCGGCAACGTTGAGATTTTGAGCGATGACGACGGGTGGAGTCATCAGCGCACCGAAGACCAAAAACCTCATTCGCCTTCAGGCTCCTTTGCGGGATGAGCTGAGTGCAGATGGGCTAGATGCGTGATGGCGCCGTCATTAGTGCCGACCAGACGCCGCTCGCCCTCTACATTGATAATATGGACCGCCGCTTTTGGCGTCAGCGATAGGCTCTCTTCAAGCTCCATATGCTCGCCGCGTCGATGGGTTAATCCGGGGAAGCGTTTCAGGAAATGGGTGAGCAAGAGCATGCCGCCCACCACTAAGATCAGGACCAACATCATCCAAATGAGCATCCAGCCAAAGGAGGTTCCGGTCGTCAGCGGCACCTCAGGTGGTGGGATGGGGTTGGTCGCAGCGATTAAACCGACCACTGACTCACTCTCACCCCGAGTTCGCCATCGATATTCAGCAGCTCGCCACGCCCGACGAGTCGACCGGCTAAGGTCAGGTCGACCTCAGCGCCGACCGGCTTACCCAGGCGCAGCACCGAACCGACATCGTAGGACGAGGCATGCGCTAGGCTGAGTCGAAGACGACCAAGCTCGGCGGCGAGGGTTAACTCGACGTCTTCTGCTAACACTTGGGATAGATCCGTCGTCTTCTCGACGGCGTCACCCTCTGCGTCAGCCGCTTCGGGTTCAGGACTGTTCACTGGCTCGCTCATCACGGCCTCCATTAGATCGAGTTCGACAATGCGAAAGGCACCATCCGTTGTTAGTTCACAATCGGCTCGGCGCGCTGCGCCAGGCGCTGCGAGTGCGCAGCGTCCAGTCAGCGATCCGTCATCTGCCACCTGCAGCTCAGCCTCTTCCAAAATCACCACATCACCAGGCTCAATACTGAGCAACTCTTCCTCGGTGAGCGATGCGACCCCGGCGCGTAAGGTCAGGTCAAAGGGGAGCGCATAAAGAGGGCTTCTCGTCGACACCTTGCGGCTGGTGGGCTGAGCTTCTGGGCATTGATGGAAGCGAACTTGAATCTGTCCGGCAACCATCTCGCCGCGACCCGCTAAGGTCACCACGGGGCCCTCGCCAGCGATGTCTTCCGGCGGGCTCGAGAGTTGCGTCAACACGGGTATCGGTAGAACCGATACGGCTTCGCGAAGCTTCGTCATCCAGTCCAAGACGAGATACTCAAAGATTCCAAGCTCCACAGCCGTCAGTGAGCGCGCTGGGCGCGCCTGATCCTGCGATGCGCCCAGAATCTCATCGACCGCTGCGAGCGCAAGAGGCCCCGCCACGCGAACGGACAGATCCAGGCCATCTCCACGCCAGCGAAAGCCAACGCATTGAGCTTCGGGCAGCGTCCAGTCACCGGTAATGCCGACCACCGCCGGCAGGTCCGAGCAGCCGGGCGGTTTAGGCAGTAGCGCTTGGTTCTCACTAAGCAGACCGGGCAGGCGTTGACGCAGCGTGCTTGTCAACTCGACCTGATCGCTTGTCAGGGCGGTAAGTCCGTCCCAGTCAAAGCCCTGTTCCATGGGCGATTGCCCTCCCGTGCGCAGGCGCAACGCGCAAGGCACCGGCGCAAGCTAGTGGGGTCAGCCCAGGCCGTAAAGGGGGTGGGCGATCAATCGCGGTTAACCGTCCTCAACTTTGAGCTCATCGAGGTCGAGTCCTTTGTGGCGAAACACCGCAGCGAGCTCAGTGTGGTGAGCAGCGAGCATTCGACTGCCCTCTTTGTTGTCGCCGCTGATCGCAATGCGGACCTTGCCGTCCTTTGCCTGAATTCGAAGCCTTAATCCGGCGAGCAGGTTGCCGCCAAGTTCGATCTCAAATCGAGCATCACCGTGCTTGTCGATCCCCACAAAAACTTTGCGAGCAAGCGCTTCAAGCAAGGCCTGGGGAATCTTTGGCCCGCCGGCTGCGCCGGGTTTGCCTTCTGTTCGTGCGCCCGCCGCGCCGACGCCATCGATAGCCGCCGTCGTCGCGCCTGCGACCGCGCGCTGAGCCCGTGCGCCGCGCAGCTGCGTCTGCCGATCGTCTTGGGTTTCACGACCACGCTCTTGTCGCTGAGTCGTCTCGCTGCCTTGGCTTTGTTGGGCGCCGCGTTGGTTGACCTGTCGAGCGGTCTCCGAGCCTGCTCGTTGTCGCTCTTGGCTTTGCGTTGCGCGCCCCTCGAGCTCGCCCTTAGAGACCTGAGCCTCGCCGGCTCGTTCTTTGCCCGTCTGACCCACCGCCCGGTGAGCCGCAGCACGCTGCTGTCCTAGGGTGGATTTTTGCTGTGCACCCGCTTGGTGCCGAGCGGCGTTTAGGACGGCGCGAGCGTCGCCTTTTTTAGCCTCTTTCTTGGGCTGTTGAGCGAGCTGTTTTGGGGTCTGCTTATTTTGGGTCTTAGGATCTTGTTGACGTTGAGCTGTGCGCTGGTTTTCGCCCTGTTGCTGAGTCTTTCCGCTTCGGTCCATCGCCGACTTGAAAGCGTTCCTAGTCTCATTGCGCGACTTGGTATCACGCGCTTTGTCCTGGCGCGCGGCGTCCTGACGCTTGGTATCAGCACGTTGTTGGTCTCGGCGACGGATTTCAGACATACACGACTCGACTCCAAGTTCTTTATCGGCTGCCGCGACTAGGGGATGCTGACGCTAAAACTTTGGCGGTTAGCAGGGTTCGGAAAACTACCAGAAGCTCCACCTTCATCGGTCAGTCGTGAGCCCCACGAGTAGCTCGCTCCATGAACCAACGCCGACTCGTTATTGGCTGGATCAGGGGGGGCTTGGTAGGCGTCGTCAGCTTCGACCCAGACGACCGGCCGCAGCCCATGCGTGAGGTGCCAAACCAAAGCGATCGCTTCATGCGCTCCATCACCGCTGGCAAGGTGCTGACCGCTACCATTGACGATGAGCCCGCCAGGCAGGTCAGCGGCAGCGAGGCTGTCGTTCGTGGGATCAGCTGCGGCAGTTCCAGCCCAAGCGCCATTGCCTCCACCGAGCACTAGGTAGCTAGTGTCACTTTGAGCGGCGATGCTACACCCTGCGGCGAGCGTCAGGTTGTCCCCCGTAGCTGTCGGCGATGTCGTCCAAGTTTCCACCAATCCGCCAGGGTTTAACCGTGCGCCATGGACCTGCTGGTTGGCTCCGATACCCGGCACCAGGCGGTAGTCATTGGTGCTTCCCAAGCGAGTGACTTGGAAGGCTGCGGTCACGGTCGTGACCGTGTTGGTCGTGATCTGTTCTACGGTCCATTCGACAGCGATCCCTTGCGGCTCATTCACGACGTAGGTGAGCAGCTGGTCAGCTCCGTTTTGACACCACAAGAGCGCGCGGCTGCTCGTCGCACCCAGGGTGGTGAGCCGCACCGCCGAACAGGTGGGAAAGCTCGGGATATCGCCGAGATCATCCCAGGTGACCGTTCCGCCCGTATCGCTCCCTGAGAGGTGCTCGCCGTTGGTGGTCACCCGCAGCCAGCTTCCGTCGGCGAGGGGGGTCACTCCATCGCTCGCTGACCATGCTTCAGCGACATCACCGACCACCATCTGCTCGGGGGTATTCGTCCACACGTTCTTGTCGAGATCGAGGATGTGAACGTCAGGAGAAAGCCCTAAACCAAACCAGTACACCTCGTTGTTACGCCTGACCGCTCGGCCGTGACCGGATGCCATCGCGTTGTCCGGCGGCCGCCATGCTGGGAAATTCGCGCTAAAGTCGGCTCCACTGGCAACGCTTGCTGACAGCGCGCCGCTGTCCCAAATGACGCCGTTTCCATTGTCGTAGACGCGGATCTCGAGGCTACGACTCTGGCTGATTTGATTGGTGTCTACATCGAAGCTGTCGTCGCTCGCTGCGTTGAGGGTGGGCCATAGTTCATTAATAGTTGCCGGGTCTTGGTCGTCGCCAGCCACGCGAGGGTTCGACGGCAACTGTGGAGCCGCATTGACCTTACTTAGGTTCGTGGTCCCCGAGCTGGTCCTGACTCGGCCGCAGAAGCTCTCTTGGAGCGACCAAGCACAACTTAAGTCGTTGTTTTGACCTAAGCTGAGCGTGTTCGGTTCGGTGATCGTGTAGGAGCCTGTTCCCGATGTCGAATCGCTTTGATTGGATAGGGTGCCGCATGCAAACTGACCGGTGACCAGCATCGAACCCCCGGTTGTCGCTGTCCGAGTGCCGGTCATGACCGGCTGGTAGTCAGCGAGGCCTGAGCTTTTGTTGACCACGCTGGTGTCAAAGCTTGGACTGGCGGTCCAGCTTCCGTCGACGAGGTCGCCGCGCAGGGTAAAGCTTGCTCCCGTCACCTCCAGATTGCCGACCGCATCGCGTGCTCTTAGCGTGACCGTGTACTCGGTATGGTTTGCCCAACTGTACCCTGCAGGAATCAAGGACCAAGCGCCGCTATCGATCGCAACGCTCGCTTCTTCACCTTGGGCTGAGAACCCGGCCGGGAGCGGAGCGACTTGGACGTTCACCGCTACGGTATCAACGGTTCCGCGCAGCCCTGCAAGACCCGCATCGGCTGCGTTGAGACAGCGGAAGGTTTGCGGTGCGTCAAAGGTAGAAGCGAGGATCGGCGAGGCGAGGGCAGGCGGGGTGGCCGGCGCCGTAGCATCGACGACTAAGACCAAGGCAGCGCCCGCAACAAAGGAGGTCGCATTGCTGACGTCGTCGGCGCGTGGCCTGACCGTTACTTCGTCGCCATCAGCAGCCCCACCTGGAACGTCGACCTGGATCGTCGTCGCAAAATTGACCGCCCCGTTACCCGCCGTGGAGCCAACGGTGGTGGTGTTCCCCCCAGCGGTCACCCGCAAATGAACCGTTGCGATGCCTGAGTTCGGATCGCTGGCGCCGACGTCAAAGATCACGGACTCACCTGCTGCGACCGCAAAGCGCCCAGGACCTAACACTCGGTTGCTTGCAAGTTGCGGTACGGCCGTGATGTTCGCCGGCTCGATGTCATCGACGATGGTGAGCGTAGCCGAGGCGACCGCGGAGTCATTACCTGAGACGTCTTGAGCTTGAGCGCGAGCGATGACTTCTGTGCCATGCGTGAGCGAGCTGGTTGCCGATAGGGCGGTGGCAGCATCGGCGTCGGTGGGGGCGCCGCCGATGACTCGACTGGTCGGCGAGAAGCTGCCCTGAGACGGGTCGGCTAAACTGAAACTCACGCTCGCAACGCCGGATGAGGCGTCGGTCGCGTTGGCGCTCATGGTCGCCCCGTTGGTGAGGCTGAGTTCGGTCGGTGGGTTGTCCCAGATCAGGGTCGGGTTGGTCAGATCTCGGAGCGTCACCGCAACCGTTTGGCTGCCATCAGCACTGAAGGTGCTTTGGTCAGCGACCGTGACGCTGACGTCCTGACTTCCTAAGGTTCTGCAGTTTGCCGGGACCGTCCAAGTGCGCTGTACGACTTGCTCGGTGGTCTCTCCAGCGAACGTGACCGGATGGGGCGCAGAGACGCTCCCGCAAGGGACGCTAAAGGATAGGCTCGCCAAGCCGCTGCTGCCGTCGGTGACGGTCGCTGTGAGCGTCACGCTGGTGGAGACATCGACGGTGGTCGAGGACAAGGCGAGCAAGGTCGTCGGCGCCTCGTTATCCCGGAGCGTGATGAGATGCTGCACCGGAGTCGCGGAGTTGCCTGCGACGTCCTGGCCGCCAAGAGTCAGGGTGATGACCCCCGGTGGGCAATCCTGCAAGTCGGTAAGCGTGAACGATGGGTCGGATAAAGAAGGGGCTCCGCCTATGGTCAAGCTCCCGCCATCGCTGACGGTCCCGCAGCTGGCGCTCAGGGTAGCTCGAGCCACACCCGACCCCGCGTCGGTGATGCGAACGGGGATGTTCGCTGCGGCGCCTGATGTATTAGTGACCGTTGGCGGCGAGCGAAAGCTCACGACAGGAGCCGTCACGTCGACGATCGTTAAGCTCAGCGTTGCCGGATCAGAGGTGTTCCCCGCAGCATCGATCATGCGCACTTGGACATCTTGGACCCCGACGGCATCGCAGCCGCTTGGAACCGTCCAGCCCTCATTCACTGAGATCAGATTTTTCGGCTGATTGTTGAAGGTATGGGGACCAGAGCTCCCGCAGGGAACGGTGATCTGAGCCGTCGCCAATCCTGAGCTGACATCTTGACCACGCAGTTGGAGCTGCAGGGAGTCGCCGGTATCGATTTGAACGGGTAGAGGGTTGTTGATCGCGACCTGAGTAGGCGCTTCAACGTCTCGCACTGCTCGGGTCGTTGCCGCCGGCGTGGTGGTGTTGGATTGAGCCGAGCCGTCAATGGCTGAAGCCACCAAGTTAACCGACAGCTGATGCGCCGCATCAGAAGCGACCGGCAGCGCAAAAGTGTGCGTGCAGACCCGATCATTATTGCAGTTGTGGGTCAGCGTTTGGTTGAGCTCAGAGGCGACCAAGCGAAGCGTTGCGATCCCGCTTGAGACGTCGCGCGCCGTGACCCGAACCGAGCGGTTTCCGCCGGTGTCGAGTTGGCTCGGGACCGAATTGATCGAGACTTGATCAGGAGCGTTTCGATCGACGACGGCGAGTCGAAGATTGCCAGTCGCCGTGAACTGAGTCTCGTTTCCCTCACCATCGGTTGCGGTGAACACGATGCTGTACTGACCTTCGCTCGCTTGATTGGGGATGGTTACCGAGAACTCTTGCTCTTGGCTCGAGAAGCGGTTTCCCTGTCCGTAGTTAACGGTTTCATTGCGTTGGTATTGGTTGTTCGAGTTAAAGCGATTAATGCTCGTGGCGTAGCTGGTTTGGGCGACGACTCCGCCGATATCTTGAGCTCGAATGCGCAACGTGCCGGTGCCGCCGACCGTCCCCTCACTGACCTCAAGCACGGTGATGATAGGACCCGCTTCGTCACGAATGGTGGCGTTGGCGTTGACCACGCGCTGGTTCGAGCCAGCGGCTTGATCGGTGACCGTGACAGCGGCTTGCACAGGCAGACCGTTCCCAATCGATCCAGGGTCGGCTGCGACCGTCCCCGTAAACACAACGTTGCCTTGATTTGAGATGCTCTGATTGGTCCAGGTGATGTGCTGAACATTAGCGACCTGAATCTGAGCGATACCGGTTGAGTTAGCGTCG
>Ga0315321_10001037_pt1 | contig 21357 bp, 15 predicted proteins | sample M180m21515metaG_FD_203464 | JGI IMG/M metagenome (GOLD analysis project Ga0315321, IMG submission 203464) | Ammonia-oxidizing marine archaeal communities from Monterey Bay, California, United States - M1 80m 21515 | ecosystem: Environmental > Aquatic > Marine > Intertidal zone | place: USA...
CCGCGCCTATTTCATCGGCATCCCTCATGGCCTTGAGACCGATGCGACGGGTCAGGCCGCCCCATTCACGGTAGTAGCTGCGCAGCGGCTTAATAAACTTGTTCATGCCACGAGTTTCATTGTCTCTGCAAAAGCGGTGCATGATGCGGGTAACGTATCGAAGCTGTTCACCCTTATCGCCAAGAACTTTTCTGCCCAGTAAATCCAGCGCCTGGATTCCTGTGGTGCCCTCGTACAGCATCGAGATGCGGGTGTCTCTTACGATCTGCTCCATGCCCCATTCGGCGATATAACCGTGGCCACCGAACACCTGCACGCCGTGATTGGCTGCTTCGTAACCGGTTTCGGTAAGAAATGCTTTTGCGATGGGAGTGAGAACACTCATCACGGCGTCGGTTTCTTTACGGACTTTCTCGTCTTCGGTGCTGTGCAGAACATCGCTTTGTAAGGTGCAAAAATAAATAAGAGCACGGCCACCCTCGGCAATCGCTCTCTGAGTTAGCAACATGCGTCGCACGTCAGGATGGACAATAATCGGGTCGGCGGGTTTCTCCGGATAAACAGGCCCGGACAGTGCGCGCATGGCCAGTCGTTCACGGGCATAAAGATTGGCACCCTGATAACTTAGCTCCGCTGCTGCCACGCCCTGCATCGCGGTTCCCAGTCGGGCCACGTTCATGAACGTGAACATGCAACGCAGGCCTTCGTTCTCAGGGCCAATCAAATAACCTTTAGCGCCATCGAAGTTCAGTACGGCGGTAGCATTACCATGGATTCCCATCTTATGTTCGATGGAGCCACAAGTGACATTGTTTGACGAACCATCCTGCGGGTTCATCTTGGGTACGATGAAAAGAGATATTCCTTTTGTGCCAGCGGGTGCGCCCGGTATGCGTGCGATAACAATGTGAACAATATTTTCCGCCATGTCGTGATCGCCAGCGGAAATAAAAATTTTGGTGCCGGAGAGATTGTAACTGCCATCGGCATTTAGCTCGGCTTTGGTTTTAAGTAAACCTAGATCGGTACCACAGTGCGGCTCGGTCAGGCACATGGTCCCGGTCCACTCTCCACTAACCATCTTGGTCAAATAGGTTTCTTTTTGTTCTTCGGAGCCGTATCTGGAAAGCGTAACCTTGGCTCCATGGCTAAGACCTGGGTACATACCCCAGGCCCAGTTTGCAGTGTTAACCATTTCAGTGAGAACAGTGCCAAGAGATTCAGGCAGGCCCTGACCTCCGTACTTAACTTCTCCTGCAAGGCTGGGCCAACCTCCTTCAACATACTGTTGATAGGCTTCCTTAAAACCCGGTGGAGTTGTCACTTCACCATTATAAAATTTACAACCCTGATCCCCGGTTTGATAAAGAGGGGCGAGAACTTCTTCGGCGAATTTCGCACCTTCACCAATGATGGCATCCACCATGTCCCGGCTGACGTCTTCGGCGCCGAGATCCTGATAATGTTGCTCCGCATTCAGAACTTCGTAGAGTGCGAACTGGATGTCGCGTACCGGGGCTTTATAGTCTGGCATATCTCTCTCTTGCTTAATTACTGTTGCTAATACTTGATGGGTTTCATTTTAATGTAACTACAGTGCTTGATATAGTAATTAAGTGGATAATATGGTGATAAAACTGTGAAATGATGTAATCAGCCGCAATCAGGCAGAGACAGGGGGAGGAAAAAACGAATGAAGCTATATCACTGCAAGGGAGCACGCTCTTTACGTCCGCTCTGGGCACTGGAGGAGATGGGGCTCGATTATAAGTTGGTAACTATGGAGTTTCCTCCAAGATTCAATCATGAGGGTTACTTGGATATTAATCCGCTGGGTACAGTCCCCGCGTTTATAGACGGGGATCTCACCATGACGGAGTCGTCAGGGATTTGTCAGTATCTGGTAGACAAATACGGACCACACCCCATGGGGCTGAATGCAGAGCATCCTGAATACGGTCAATATCTAAACTGGCTTCATCGCAGTGATGCCACCCTTACCTTCCCGCTGGCAATCGTCTTGCGTTACAGCGAGCTGGAACCGGAAGAAAGAAGAATTCCCCAGGCGGTCGAGGATTACAGTATCTGGTTCATGGCCAGACTCAGATCGGTGGAAACGGCATTGGAGGGCAAGGAATTTTTGGTAGCGAACCGATTTACCATTGCAGACATCGCTGTCGCCTATGCCCTGTTTATGGGCAAACGTCTGGGGTTGAATGAAAGATACAAGCCTAACTGCACAAGGTATCTAGACGCGATGATGGAAAGGGAAGGGTTTAAACGAGCTGACGAAAAAGTTTAGTAAATCGGCTTCTTTTTAAAATTGACCGTGTTATACCCGGTGGGAATTAAAAAACAGAGAAACCAAAATAACTTTTGCAAGAAAGAGCAGAAGAATAATTGTGCTTTGTTTGCTGGCTGACTTAAAACAGTTAGCAGAGGACATTGTCGAGTTGGAAGAACAAACAAACCTGCTAATCGATCAGTGGGCGAGGGTAAAAATAGATCTGCAGGACTGCAAGGGCTCCCTGCTGGGCCGGGGCTACTAAACCTGATTAGCTTATTAATGTAGTCGTGCTATCCTGCCTTAACCACTCGGCATTGAGGTTAAGGCATGCAACTAAGCAAAGAATTTCTCGAAGATCTGGAACTGCTAAACCTGTTTAATCTGGAAAGTACCCAGGGCGGAATCAAGATTCATCATCAGGCAGCTCCGGAAAGAATAGCAGCAGCAAGGCGACTGTTTGAAAAGGGCATCATCACATTGGTAGATGGCGGCTATCTCACTCACCACGGTATAGAGGCGGCGCAACATACCCAGGCACTTATTGAAATTCTTAAAGAAGATATTTCCTGAAGGGCATTACTGGTTTCTTTTAGAAGAGTGCCCCAAAGGCTGAACTCGCTGATAGTTGAAACAAAACCAGCGACAAAACGATCGTAGTTTTTGCACCAAGCAACAAAACCTTCTGTCCGGGAGAAAGCTGCGCAAAGGTTCGCATGATTGGCAAGTATAGGTATTGATATCTGTGGTTGCTCATAATTCCTCCGCTTTCATTGAGCTGTCTCGTTATTTGCTGTTTCGTGTCCATGGCAAGCATTCTGATCCAAAGAAATTTGACGTGCAGTAGCTTTTCCGTAAACGAGGGCCAGAGCTCGTTGACTGGCGAAACATAGTGAACCACAGGTGTTTCGCCAAAAACCGGGGAAAAGCCGCAGCTTACGGAATTTCAGCAGTAGGTCAGCGTTAATCTCTGTAGTCTGCACCCATCGATTAAAAAATCTCAGTTGAATAGAACAGGCAATGACCATGAAAAAACACGAAGCAGAATCCAGAGACGTAAGAAGAAGTACAGCAATAATCCTGCTGGCAGTAGCGGCCTTTATTATTCTCTCAAACACCGGCTTTCTGGATTTGATCGGAATATCCGGGCTAATTTCCTGGGCATTCAGAACCATGTTTAGCCTGATTCCCGCCGGAATCTTCGCCCTGGGTGTGCTTTGGATAATTAAATCCAGAGAAGGACAGCGACCGGTAACGGGCGGAATTGTCGCCTTATTCGGATTGGTGTTGCTTATTTCCCAACAAGGATGGTTCGGGCTTGATTTCGGGAATATGTTCGTCCCCATGTGGTTAGTGATTGTTGCATTCATACTAATGAACCCCAGAGATATCTTGCCCCGACGTTTCAATATGAATACCGATGAAGTGAATGAAAATGATACGGACGGCGCTATTCAGTTGGTGGCGTTTATGGGTGGCGGCGAACTGGATTACACGGTCCAGAACCTTCGCGGAGGAGAAGTGTATTCAGTCTGGGGTGGATATCAGCTAAATTTCTCTGAAGCCGACATGGAAGGTGATTCCATGGAGCTGAATGTCTTTTGCATCATGGGTGGATGTGAAGTTGTAGTGCCATCAAACTGGGAAGTGGAGAAGCGCGGAGCGGTATGCATAATGGGAGGGTTTAGTAACAAGACCAGATGCATGGCTGAAGAACTTGAGCTACCCAGAAAAACCCTAATCATAAAAGGATTCGCTTTGATGGGCGGTGGCGAGATCAGAAACTAGAATCAGCAACCGCCTACACTTAATTGCTTTTTCAGCTTCGCCATTCTAAACATAGACAACCATGCATCCATTTTTTAATACTACCGGGAAAGTTTTTTTCCTGCTTTTAAGCTGGTTCGCAGTAGCGGCAACAGTATCAGGTTTACTTGGCATAATCCTGAATGCAGGTTTGCAGGAAAGCTTACTGCTATTCGTTCCACTGTATTTTTTGATTCTGGTATTCATACTTCCCAATTATTACGCCTGTCGAGGTCTGCCCATCAGAGAGACTCCTTGGCTACTATTGCTTGGGACCCATTTACTAATCATGGGCGTGTTGACCGGGCTATGGATGTTAATAGGAGATGCCTATACCGGTCTTCTGAATTCACTGGTTTCGGAGCCAGGATGGCAAAGCCTATTCGATACCAGCCTCTATATTAATTTGGGCATTGTTGTTATCCAGTACGAGATAGTGGCATTAATTCACTACCTCTATCTTGCGCTGGAGAAAACAAAGAATTTGGAGCAAGCGGCACTAAAACAAAAATTATTGATAAGTCAGGCTGAACTGCAAACTCTCAAGGCGACGGTTAATCCACACTTTTTGTTTAATTCACTGAACACGCTTTCCAATATTGCACTGTCGGCACCGGAAACGGCGCACCGTTTTTGTTTATTAATCGCAGAATTTTTACGCTACAGTGTGGCCTATAGCAAGAAGAGCTCCGCCACTTTGTCCGAGGAGCTGGAGCACGTACAAAATTATCTGGGAATAGAAAGAGAGAGATTCGGTGATAGATTGGAAACCCGGTTTGAGATTGAAGAATCCTTAATGGATGTTACTGTACCGCCACTGATTCTTTTTCCCGTGGTAGAAAACGCCATCAAGCACGGTATCGATAGCTGTATGGAAGGTGGGTTGCTGGAAGTGGTAGTGCGACAACAAGCAGGCTCTCTAGTTTTCGAAGTTTGCAATCCGGTGGATCAACTGGGCAGGAAGTTAAAGGGAACCGGCCACGGTCTGTCCTCTGTAAAGCAGCGACTACAAACCCGCTACGGTGAGCAGGCATTGCTAAAAGCCGAGCGTGATAACGGCAATTTCAAAACCAGCATTTATTTGCCTTTGCAATGTGATGATGAGGTTATTCCCGAGTGAATTCGGATACTAAAATAACAGCAATAATCGTTGATGATGAGCCACACGCTCGACAAGGGCTGGAACATGCTCTGGCGAGCTTTGATGATATTGAAATTGTTAGCATCTGCGAAAACGGCCTTCAGGCCGTGAAGGCGGTTAATGAGTTAAATCCGGATCTTGTTTTCCTCGACATTCAAATGCCCAAGCTGGACGGCTTCGATGTGCTGGAATTATTAGGCGAGCAAGCACCCTGTGTAGTATTCGTTACCGCCTATGACGAGTATGCCCTGCAAGCTTTTGAAGCGAATGCCGTAGACTATTTGTTAAAGCCTCTGGATCCTGAAAGAGTTTCCAAGGCAGTGGCCAAAATTCGAATCCGCATCGGTTCTGAATCCGCACCCCGCTACGATGGATTAATAGTAGATAGAGAGAAGGAAAAGGAGTTGCTGCAACGCATATTGGTGCGTGATGGTAGCGATGTTCATGTGCTAGCTGTAAATTCAGTGTGTTACATCGAATCGGCAGATGACTATGTGGCGATCCATACCGAGGATGCCACCCATATAAAACTAGACCGGTTAAATAAACTGCAGGAAAAACTGGACCCACGGCAATTCTGTCGCATCCACCGTTCCTGTTTGCTAAATATCAATTTCCTATCCAGAATCGAGACCGAAACAAAGGACAGCAAGATTGCCATTCTAGAAAGCGGCAAGGAATTGCCTATTAGCCGCAGTGGCTATTCTGATTTGAAAAAGCTTCTTTAGTCTCTCTCTAAATTCCATCTGACTAGCCCTTCGGGCTCTCCAATCCATACCACCCTGAAACCTCACGGTTTCACTTTACATTAGGTCATATTCTGGCGTTACAATGGCCGTCCTGCATATTGCAAAACATTTACGGAAGTACTGGCCTCTAGGCTTCTCAAAAAGATTATGGAGATCTTTGTTATGTCACTGACACAAACTGTTATTCGACATAGTTCGCGACTGATGTTCGCACTTGTCATCACCTTGTTTATGGCTGCCGAAAGCTTCGCTCAGGTACCCATTATCCAGCCAGGCGCTCCTGGTCAGCCCAGCAGGCAGATTTCAGTTGAAGAGGCTTCTGATCTAGCCGGACTGGAAGTTACCGAAGCAGATATCAAATTCATGCAGGGCATGATTTCCCACCACGCCCAGGCCATAGAAATGACAGCCTTGGTTGAGTCCCGCTCCAACCGGGAAACCATGCAATTAATGGCGCAGCGAATTTCTCTTTCCCAGGATGACGAGATGGACATGATGCAGGACTGGCTCGAAGAGCGTGGCCTGGAGGTTCCATCCCGAGATGCCCATCACGAGGAAGGCTTCATGCGTATGGCGGGCATGTTAACTGATGAAGAGTTTGCGGAATTGGAACAGCTGGAAGGCTATGAATTCGATACCCTGTTTCTGCAACATATGATCGATCACCACGAAGGTGCTGTCGAGATGGTGGACAACCTGCTGGATCAAAGAGGCAGTGCTCAGGATTCAGTGCTTTACGCATTTACCACCGACGTAACTTCTGACCAGACTAGCGAAATCGAGCGCATGGTTGCCATGCTGGCAGGCTTTTCTCCCGACCCTCGCGTAAATCTGCGCGCAGGTTTCGAGGATGCCGGTGAAGCCGCATTGAATATGCGCCGCGTAGCATCCATGCCCAAGCCTGATGGCTTCTTTGATCCTGCCAATCCTTCCGGTATACCGGCGAGTGCAGATGATGACGCCAGTGAAACTTTGCAGCCTGATGGTGACGATGCGGATGATACGGAAGAACAAACAGTTGGTGACGTTGCTGCCAGCGGTGCTCCGGAAACACCTACAGCAGAAGAAGAGGAAGACGAAAACTCCGAGCCTCGGCCAAGCCTGCTTAATTTCGCCAATACTGATTTGACCTTCGCCGGCGATGTTCTGGTAACCGGTAATTATCACGGCTTTAATGCTTATAACATTAGTAACCCTAACCAGCCCCAGTTGTTGAGTTCGGTGGTTTGCCCTGGTGGCCAGGGAGACGTTTCCATTGTCGGCGATTTGTTGATTCTGTCGGTAGAGCAGACTAGAGGTCGTCTTGATTGCGGACTGCAAGGTGTAGCTGAACCCGAGAGTGAGGAGCGATTCAGAGGTATACGAATCTTCGATGTTAGTGACTGGAGCATGCCTCAACAGGTTGGTGCAGTACAAACCTGCCGCGGCTCCCATACTCACACCGTAGTATCAGACCCGGATGATCAGGGGAATATCTACATCTATGGTTCAGGCACCAGCTCAGTCAGGCCTGGTGAAGAGCTTGCCGGCTGCTCGGATGAATCGCCATATAAGGATCCGGATTCGGCCTTGTTTCGAATCGATGTAATTCAGATCCCTTTAAATAATCCTGAAAATGCACAGGTTGTTAATCGACCTTTTATTTTCTCCGATCCGGATTCCGGCGTATTGGCTGGATTATGGGAAGGTGGAGATCACGGTCCTGATACCCAGAGGACCAGCCAGACAAATCAGTGTCACGATATTACGACCTATCCGGAAGTTGGTTTGGCAGCAGGCGCCTGTTCCGGTAACGGTATTTTGATGGACATCTCTGATCCAACAAATCCGATAAGACTCGATGAGGTTATCGATCCAGGTTTTGCCTACTGGCACTCGGCTACATTTAACAATGATGGCACCAAGGTATTGTTCACCGACGAGTGGGGTGGCGGTGGCCGACCACGCTGTCGTGCTTCCGATCCTCTTACCTGGGGTGCTGATGCTTTCTACGATATTGTCGATGGCAAAATGCAGTTCCGCAGCCACTATAAAATGTCCGCTCCTCAAACCGACACTGAAAACTGTGTAGCCCACAATGGCTCATTGGTTCCGGTTCCGGGCAGGGATATTTTTGTACAGGCCTGGTATCAGGGTGGCATCTCGGTAATCGACTTTACCGATTCTTCCAACCCCAGAGAGATTGCTTTCTTCGACCGTGGTCCAATTCATGAAGAAGAATTAATTCTCGGAGGTTACTGGTCAGCATATTGGTATGCAGGTTCTATCTACGGAACAGAAATCGCTCGAGGTCTTGATGTGTTTAATTTGGAGCCAAGCGACTTTCTTAGCGAAAATGAAATCGCAGCGGCATCCTTGCCTGCACCGAATCTGGTTGTTAACGCACAAAAGCAGGAACGATACATATGGCCGGCAGCGCCGATAGTGGCCAAGGCCTATATCGACCAGCTGGTGCGTAGCGAGCAGATGGATCAGAATGCAGCCGATTCCCTGAATAATCTTCTTGATCAGGCCGAGACTCTGCTGAGCAATGGGCGGAATAGTAATGAAGTGGCGGGCAACCTGGTTGTTACTGCCGACAATCTGTCACGCTCCAGCGATGGCAGTCGCGGTATTACCCGACAGCGTTTTGTGGAATTGTCTTCTACACTGGTGGGTATTGCTGAGCAAATCTAGCCTCAGAGCCAGGCAATAAAAACGGGGATAGAGTTAATACTCCATCCCCGTTTTTATTTGGTTTTCCTTGCAGCTTGTTTATAGCGCTAGTCATTTTCAGCTGCTGCCATTCTTTCCTCGGCGCGGTGACCCGATAGAATATTCATCATGCCGTAGTTTCCTTCGTGGCATGCATATTCGTAAATCTTGTCGGGAGTGTTATCGAAAATAATTTCCCGGGTATAGGGGGCAGTGAATGCTCCAGGGTCGTCAGAAGTGAACTCATACTGCAGGGCGCTCTCACTGATTCGGGTCAGCCTTTCGGTGTTAACTTTTCTCACAGTCTCAGGGCTGGTTGAGCTGGCTTCGGAATAGTTGGTGGTCTCAACAACAAGAGTGTCGCCATCCCAGTAGCCTCGAGAATCGCCGTGCCACAGTTTTATTTTCTCGTCGATATGGGGCTTCTCCACCAAGGGGATAATGCGCACGTCGTGGGCCATTTCCTGAATGATAGCGACAGTGTCTCTAGTCTGCACAATCTGCCAGTAGCTGTTGTAGCCGGAACCCAATCTTGGCGCACCGAATGAAACACATCTCTCTCCAAGGGGGCGGTCAGTCCAGGAATCGGCAGGGTGAGCCTGCCGGTGTTCTCTTAACTCTCTCGCCGCAGTAATGGCCTGCTCAGTCCGTGGTGGAAACTTGCCATTGGGTGGGTCGGTGATCTGGGATGTACGGCGGTGAATAGTACGCTCAGCCATCCACTGGGAATCATAGTTTCCTGTGCTTGGGTCATAGGAAGTAATCTCACCACTGAAAGCAGCTGCCAAAACTCCTTCGCCGAACAGGGCATCCGCTCCGGCCGACTCGATCTCTACGATACGCCTCTGCAGAAAATCCACGTCTTCATCGGTGAGATAGGTTTTATCACCAAAAACATCGGGACGTTCAACCGGGGTGATTGTATTGTTTTCCCATACACCCTGAAGGTCTGGATGACCGTCGATGGTTCTACCCAGCTGCCAGTCGTCGGACTGGGCCAGCAACTGACCGGATGCGAGTGTGAATGCGAGAAACAGACTGCAATTTCTTAGTATTTTATTCATTTTGCGAGCCCTTTTGTTCAAGGAATACATCAGAACTCTAACCAATTGCCCAGAATTATCAAGCCATATAGCTAAAGCTCCCATTTTTGGCGTCTCACCGACCTTCGGATGAGCTGATGGCAACGGGAGTTCAGCAGTTTTTCCTCGAAGCAGATGTGTAATACACTCTGACTCTGGCCGAATTCCGAGATTCGGCACTCTTCAGAAATAATTATTGTAAAAAACAAAGGTTTGCTCAAACATGACACATAAAAAGCACGAATCAATTTCAGTAGCCGTTTCACTGTTGATGGCAGTTTCCCTCTCCATTAGCTCGACACTTGTTAGTGCCGAAGAACAATGGCCTGCTGAACCACCTGCGGAAGCACCGGCACACTGGGGAGCAGTATCGGCAAATTTCGAGGAAATCCCCTATCCCTATCCTGTGCAGTTTCTCGCGCTGAATCGCTTCGGCGAAGACATGAGAATGGCCTACATGGATGTGCCTCCGACGGGCAGGGCCAATGGTCAGACAATTCTCTGGCAGCACGGCATGAATTTTTATTCGGAAGCCTATACACCTACCCTTGGCGCGCTTAGCGCAGCCGGTTTCCGGGTTTTGGCAGTTGACCGTATCGGCTACGGCAAGTCTTCAAAGCCGGTTATTCCCTACAACTTCAATTTCGTAGCGGCCAATATGAAGTCCTTGCTGGATGAGCTGGGAATTGATGAGGTAGCAATCGTAGGGCATTCAATGGGAGGCATGGTGGTTAGCCGCTTCGCCATGTTGTATCCGGATATAACTACCCACGTGGTTATGGTGAACCAGATCGGTTTGACGGACCAGCGTCAGAGTCGACCCTGGAGCGACCCATTCGCGACATCAGCCGGAATTTCTAACTACCGATCAATTCTCGCCGGCCACCGACGCTATTTCCCTCAAGATTGGCCACCTGCCCATCTCGAGTTTGTGAGAAGACAGTTTGGTCAAACCCTCAGTGGTGAGGCTCCACGTCTGGCTATGGTGAGACGTCTACAGGGACAGATGCTGTACAACGATCCGGTTGTTTACGATTGGCAGCACATTACTACCAAGGCACTGGTTCTGGCAGGTGAAGAAGACGGTCTGGTAGCGGACTTTCCTACTCTTGCCCGTCACGTAGTGAGCGAATTACAAAACGGAGCGCTTTATATGTATCCGGGAATCGGCCATGCACCACAGATCGAAATCCCGGATCAGTTTCATGCAGATCTGATTGATTTTCTACGCTCGGATCCGGACGAGCCGGCTAGCGAGTGGAGATAGACAATACATTCCGGCAAATAAAAACAATTAGAAAAGGAAATACAAAATGAAAGCTTTGGGCCGAATCATTGCCGCAGGCATTCTCAGCGTAAGCACTATGCAGCTATCAGCTCAGGGGCTGACGGGAACAGAAAATGGCGAATGGCGCTATCTTGGTGGAGATGCAGGTAATACCCGTTATTCGCCTCTTGACCAGATTAACGCCGACAATTTTTCCGAATTAGAGCAGGCGTGGATTTGGCGCAGCGACAACTTCGGTCCGAATCTGGATTATTTCTCGCGATCGACTCCGGTATATGTCGATGGCATGTTGTATACGGTTGCTACACCTAGGCGGCAGGTTATAGCCATGGACCCGGCCACCGGCGAGAATGTCTGGACCTTTCGCGAACCGGAAACTATTCGTCACCAGCGTTCACCCCGTCAGGCCTATGGAAAGGGAGTCGCCTATGCCGAAGTAGACGGTCGCGGTGTTGTCTATATCACCACGCCCGGTTTTTTCCTTTGGGCACTGGACGCTAAGACAGGACGACCGCTGGAGAACTGGGGCGGCCCGCAGGTGCCTTTGGATGGCTTCGAAGAAAGTGGTGTAATCGATCTGATTCCCAAGCTTGTGGAAGATTGGGGCCCCTGGCAGGACTATGTTGTGGCCGGCGGGGAATACGATGCAGACTATGGTATCCCCCGCGAATTGGGAATGGTTACCGCATCTGCGCCACCGATTGTTGTTAATGGCGTAGTAGTAGTTCTGGTTGGCCATCAGCCTAGTTACGGACAAACCCGAATCGAAAATGTGCCCGGTGACATCATGGGCTTCGATGCGGCCACAGGAGAATTCCTGTGGAAGTTTCATTCCATACCTCGCCCCGGCGAAATAGGTCACGAGACCTGGGAAAACGATGCATGGCGTTGGTCCGGTGATATTTCTACCTGGGCTCCTGCGTCTGCCGATCCTGAATTGGGATTGGTGTATATGGTGACCAATGCTTCGACTGTTCAGACTTATGCAGGTCATCGACCCGGAAATAATCTGTTCGGTGGGTCGGTACTCGCTCTTGATGTGCAAACTGGAGAGCGTCGCTGGCACTATCAGATTCATCGAAGCGACCAGTGGAACTATGATTTACCAACTCCGCCGATGCTTATGGACCTGACGGTTGATGGTCAACGTATACCGGCATTGATCCAGAATACCAAGCAAGGTCTGGTGTTTGCCTTTAATCGGGAAACCGGACAGCCAATCTGGCCTATTGAAGACAAGCCGGTTTTGCAAACAGAAGTACCCGGTAACTGGACGGCGGCAACCCAGCCTTATCCAACTTGGCCGGAACCGGTTGATCCCATTATCACCGATGGCATGACTGAAGATTTCTTTATTGATTACACCCCTGAGCTGAAAGAACAGGCGGCAGTAATCCTGAATGGTTATAGGCTCGGCGGACTTTATGTTCCGCCATTGCCTAGGGACCATGACAATGACTTTATAAATAATATTGGCTGCATCGGCGCGGGTAATGTTATTCCCCATCCTCCGGTTGGCGACCCAAGCACCGGGTTGATGTTTAACTCCCATGCCCGCAACTGCTTTGCTCCGGGTTTTATGCGGCCAACAAATGGCATAGACAGAGATAACCCCAACTATCCCGAACCGGGTCAGGGCGGTGCTACACCTAATAGCACGCCGACTACAGGAACAACTGTTTCTGCCTGGCTACCGGGTGGTGGTGGCGGACTGCCAACCATCGACGGCCTGAGAGTGTTCAAACCTATGGACAACCAGCTTACAGCGTATCAGATGAACACCGGCGACAAGGCCTGGTCAATGCCTGTTGGAGAGACGCCGGATGCCATCAAGAATCACCCTCTGCTTGAAGGTGTAGATGTACCCAATAGTGGTGGAGTAGGTTGGTCGATCCAGATGGTGACCGGTGATTTGCTGGTGCAAACCAGAGCGCTTAGTGAAGGCATGGTGCAGTTCGTTCCCGATGCGCCGCTGACGCTTAATGCCAGAAACAAATTTACCGGAGAAATTGTTGGCAGTGTGGAATTGCCGGCCCCCGGGCAGTACGGAATGATGACTTATATGCATCGCGGCAAGCAGTATATTGTGGTGCAGATAGGAAGTTCACGTACAGATTTCCCAGGCGCACTGGTGGCGTATCGATTGCCGGATTAAATATCAGCTAACAAAGGCGAAGAACTAAAAAGGGGAAGATCATCTAATGATCTTCCCCTTTGTATTTTTTTGAATTGTTTCCTTGGCTATTTTTTCGTCTAGAAAGTCCCGTTGATCTTTAAAGAGACTACCCTGCCGCGAGTACCACACTGATCTTCAATCTCTTCGATGATTCCGGCAGAGAGACGGCCAACATAACGAGTTCTTTCTCGACATTGCGCATTGCTGGTTGCATCGCGGGCATCGAAGCGGAAAGTTATGTTGTCAAAGGCAACAAATTCAACGAAGGCATTTACATAGGGCTCACCCAAGCTGCTGACTACGTCATCAATGTCATAGCGCTTCTGGTTGCCATCGAAGCGATTATTCCAGCCCGCTCCCCAGTTCATATTCCATTGCGGCACATCATGTCGGAAATTTACCGACCAGCGACCACGCCCAAAATTGGCGAAGCGTCTGTCTATGCCAATAAAGGGATCTTCGATTTCCGAGTCTGCTACATTAAATCTCGAGCTGACCAACAGGTTGGGCAGGTTGATCATTTTCATTCGGATGCTGGCGTTGACTGTAAGGCCATACATGGTGCCGTCGCCGATATTTCCTCTGGCGGATTGCAGATCATCCTCAGAAGGAGAGACATCAATGCGATCGATTACGTCCCGGTGATCGTGATAAAAAATATTGGCATCGACAACACCGATATCATCCGGAAGGCGATATTCGGCGTTAAAGTCATACTTCCAGAACCACATCTGACGCAGGTTGGCATTGCCCGCGAGAGTATTGGAATCATTGTCATCCCGGTCGGTGGAAGCAACGAAATCACTGAAGCTTAACTGACTAACTACTTTCTCGATTGAGCCCCTTAGCTGCAAGGTTGGAGTCAGATTGAATCGGTAATCTACTTTTGGTTTTACGAAATCGAAATCACGTTTGTTGTTAATGTCACCCCATTGTTCGATGGTTGAGGTTTCGTAAAGCAGCGTGCTTTCCAGTGACATACGTGAATTGATATTCCAGTTGTGAATCACAAAGGGCTCGTAGCGCATTTCTTCTACTGTGGAGTTTGCGTTAGATACCGGAATTGGTACCAGGCCTCCAAAAGCATCCGAAGGCGTGCCTGTTGAGCTAGCAATTCCAAGACCCAGATTAGAATCGAGAATGGTTTGTGCTCGTTCTAAACCAAACTCTAAATCCTGATTATCTCGTAGATCAAGAGTGTAGGAACCACGTACGATGCGCTCGCGGGTAGTACTACCGGAGGAGAGAAACAGGTTCTTGGATTCACTGCCGTCGATTGCAACGTTGTAGCGCTCTCTTACATTAGAGCGGTCATAGGAATTGCTGATAAACAAAACCTTGAAGCGATTGCCATTATCTCTAAGAAATTCATAGTCGCCGCCAATTTCCCAATTACTCTGATCGGTTGGAACATCTTCCCGTTCGTTTTCGATGAAGTAGGGAGTTACAGTCAAGTCCGTTGTTGCTCTGAACACTTCTGTTTCGTTGTCATTTTCGGAATACAAACCATTCAATCGGAAACTGTTGGCCGCACTGATCTCATAGTCTAAGTTGACGCTGTAGTCGTAGCTGGTTTGTTCCCGAATACTGTCTTCGATAACTGTGTCGTTAGGGGAGAAGTCTCCGAGGATGCTGTACTCTTCGCTCTCAGCATGCTCATAGCGGGGTTCGGCGGATGCGCTAAGTACGAAGTCCAGATTGCCGATCTTGTTGCTATAAGAAACATTCCCCCCCGGCTGGTTTTCACCATCCCGGTATCTATCCATATTCACTTCGTAGGAAATGCTTGAGTTGGATAGTTCCTCGAACAGCACCACGTTTACAACCTGTGCACTGCCGCGCACGTCGAGCTCACCGGAAGTGCCACGAATGATTTCGATGTAGTTCACCTGATCTGCGGTGATTCTGCTTAGCAAGTCGCCGGTGGAGTTATTCTTTCCGGCGGTACGTTTGCCATTGATTAGTGTCTGGCTGCCACCGCTACCGCTGCCCAGTCCGCGTCCGCCCCGGCCGCCACCGCCCGGTCGAAATCCGCCTCTGGAGGAGCCTTCCAGACCGGGGATTCGGTCTATCATATCCTTGGCAGTAACTGGAGAATATTCGCTAAAATAGGAGGCAGGGTATTGGATCGTGGTGTCCTCATCTGCACTACCCTGAGCCAGGACCGGGCCCGCTGAGGCCAAGCCGATCGACAATACGGCTGCCTGTATGTGCTGCTTGAGACTTATAGCTTTACTGTTAAGCGGGGAAAGAACCTTCGCTGGCATTATTGATTCCTTGTAGTACAGATAAGTAGTACAGATGAGTAGTACAGCTAGATGCCTGATTAGTGGGGCTATCAGGCTAGATGAGGACCGTGAAAATACTCATTATTATTTAATAGGAGGCATTATTATCGGCCTCAGGAAGAAGCACAATAGATCGTAACAGTTCCTCACAAAGAGGATTTCGATAGTATGCCTCAGGGCGAGATAGTCCGAGTTTCCCCAGGCCGGGTAAACAAGTCAGCCGATCTCAGGCCGGCGGACCTTCTGATGGGGTCAGCAGAGACAGTGACAGGCACGTGCACCCCGACATTGCGGGATGCACGAATACGTTTCGTAAGAATTTCCCATCCGGATTGGGAATCAAAAAACCAGTAGGGCGGGAATGCCATGTCTGTGGGGATTCTGTTCCAGTAATCCGCATCTCTGGCAAAGTGCACATCGTCGGGGTCGGCATCGCCCATATGCAGTACTGTGGTGCTACTGCTTTCGTTAAAGGTCACCCGCCAGGAAATGTTTTCCACATCAAGGCGGCCCGTGGGCCAGCCGGAGTGAGGGATTCTGGTTGCTTCGATAAACAAGCCATTCATTTCCATGCTCACCGGGGCGTCCATGTATTCCAGGCTTACGGCGTTAACCCGATCAAAAACATCAGAGTCTTCGGCAGTGGCTGCGGCACGCATGGCGACAACAGCCTGGGTAGGGGCATAGAGATGAATGCTGGTCTGGGCTTTCAACAGTCTCAGAATGTCTTCAGGGGAAAAGTGATCGCCATGATGATGGCTGATAAATACGGCATCCACATTCTCGAAAGGAGGGCGGCCAGCGAACAGATCCCGCTCCATGGATTCCGGCATTAGCAGATATTGGCCATAGCTCTCGCGAAATAGTGGGTCGAACAGGATGCTGGTATCACCCTTGCTAACCATCAGACCTTCGTTGGCCATATACAGCGCCGTCGACTGCTGAGCCAGGCTTGAGTAGCTGGTGAATAGGGTGCAGCCCAAAAATATAAAGAGAGCAAATCGTCGTTTCATTATTTCAGTTCCCTGTTCTAGTTTGATTCAAGATCAAATTCCATTATCAGCCAGTTGTCCTCATACAGTTCACTCTGCTGCAGTACCAGAGGTTGAAGTCTCTATCCGGAGTTTTCTCCGATAGTGCTCAGATATTGGCAGACTTCGTCTGACTGCTTTCCGCCAGTGCGTTTAATTTGAAATCGCCAGTTGGTTTAGCTTTTATCAGACGCAGCGGCATTAATCGTGAAGTTACTGCCTAAAGAAGTTTCCAAGGCATTGTCGGCAAAGCCGAGACGGATGCCTGTCAGTTCAAACCTCAGCAAACTTATTCGCCAGACTTAAGGTTGTTTGACGTGGTGTCGTCATAACTTCATCGCTGATATGTAAGTTAAAACCGGAAGCACTTAACGTCAGAATTTCGATGGGGGTTATCTTGGAACTGTCAGTACCTAACCTTGGTTCCGCTTCACTATTATCACTTCGTGCGGCGAAGGATGCCCAATTTTCTATAAGATTGGTAATGGTGTTTTCGGTTTCCGACTCTCTGCCAAAATACAAATCGATATTCGAGATGAAGAGTTCGCTATGCTGAAACCTAAATGGCAACAGACTGCTGGGCTGAAAGTTGAGGAATATATTATCCGGCTGAAACAACTCTTCATTACTAGCGGTCTTTATGTCGAAATCCTTTATCTCAAAATAGAATGTATAGGGATTGAAATAAACTGACTCGAAGCTTGATTTTGATACCAGCCGCTTCTGTAGGAGATTGGTAGTCTGGGACTCGACTTGCCATGTTATGAGGAAAAACCCTAGCAATGAATATATCGCCAGAGTAATAGCGAGCCATTTATGGGTTCGGCTGTGTTTTTTTAGAAAACTTTCTGCGGTGGTCATAGTGACTATGCTTCCATGCCTGATTTACTATATTAATAAAAGCTGAAGCAATTGAGCTCAAGTTGAAATGCGGTGGATATCATGACCGATTCTGAATTCGAGAAACTAGCCCCGAATCAGCTGCTATGAGAGGCTCCAATAGATACTGCTGAATAACGCTTCCCGTTGGCTTGATCTTGGTCAAGTTGAGCATACATATTCGAACTAAAATAACCTCATAACTTGGTGCATTCAAGGAGAAACTCAATGCCGACACTCAACAAAATCTTTGCCGTAATCGACCCTACCACGGACAATCAGGTGGCACTTACACGGGCGGGGAAGATAGCCGGTAGAAATGAAAATTTTTCAATTCATGTTTATGAGGCTATATATGTTACCGAGGATAATTCCGATGCTGAGGCCCAGAAAAGAGCGGAAGTTGCTCGCCATCGGGCATGGCTAGAGTCCTTGGTCGCTCCATTGAGAGAGCAGGGTCTTGCGGTGGATATCGAGGTTGAATGGACAGCTTCCTGGAGAGATGCCATTGCACCAGCGGCTCAAAGATCTGGTGCCAATCTGATAATCAAGGCAGCCAATGCGAGAAGCGGAGCGCAGCGACGCTTGCTTAAGACGGCTGACTGGACCTTGCTGCGCAATGCTCCCTGCCCGGTATATCTAATCAAGAAAGATGATGTATCAACTAATATTAAAGTGCTTATGGCCGTCGATATTTCCCGAGATGATGATCTGCACGTAAAGCTAAACGAGCTGGTTATTGGTTACGGCAAGGCTCTATTAGTGGGAGCCGATGGCTCAAGCAGCTATGCTGTTAATGCGTATCCTAACTCGGACCGTTTTATTTATAAGGATGATCTGGCAGCAAAGACCGGAGTGAACCCAGCAAATGCTCATACTGTTGAAGGTCCACCGGAAACAGTTATTCCAGAAATAGCCGAGCAGGTAGAAGCCGATATCGTCATCGTCGGTACGGCCGCTCGCGATGGAATCAAGGCTGCAGTAATCGGAAACACGGCAGAGAAGATATTAGATGGCATACAGACCAATATTCTTACTGTAAACATCGGCTAATTTTATTAGGTAGATGCTCATAACTTCACTAAGTTTAGCCTAGCCTGACCTGGGTTAAGCCGGACTGGTGAATAAGCTTAGTCGGCGTTCTCCCTGAGTGCCAGAAAATAGAAGAGCAGGCCGGAACCAATAATCCCCAAGCCGAACAGTCCTTCCACCGGTCTGCTGATTAATACAAACCACAATGTCCATCCAGTTAATGCTAGAAAGAATAGCGGTGTTATCGGGTAGAGAAAAGTTTTGTATGGCCGCGGCAATTCAGGTTGTTTCCAGCGTAAAACGAACACCCCCAGCACTGTTGCGAAATTGTTCAAAGCCAGGGTAAAGCCTGTGAATACCAGAATGGATTCGAAGGTAGAGGAGAAAATAAACAGCATGGCGATGAATGACTGTAAATAGATTGCCGTAGAAGGCACGCCATGTTGATTCACCTTCCCCAGCCTGCCCAGCGCTTTAAAGTCTTCACCGATAACTTGTATCACCCTCGGCCCCGCCAGCGTCATGGCACTGACAGTGGAAATTAATAGCAGGGCCAGAGTCATGCCGGTAAATTTCCCGAGGCCTTCGCCAAAAGCTGCCTCTGCTGCGACAAAGCCCACTTCCACCTGTCCCGCCATGGCATCCATGGGTGCCGTGTAAAGAAAGACAAAATTCAATGCCACATACAGGGCGGTAACTAGCAAGGTTCCACTTAATAAAATCCACGGCAAGGTTTTTTGTGGACTTTCCAGCTCGCCACTGAGGTAGGTGGCCGCATTCCAACCGTTATATGCATAGTTGACATAGATGAGCGATACCGCGAATACACCGCTGGTCATCAGTGTGCCGTCCCCCTCAACAGGCAGGAAAGTAACCGGCTGAGGTTTGTCCACCATGAGAATTGCTGCCACTGAAAACAACAGGATAATCCCGATCTTAATGATGGTAAGAATCATTTGCATGCCGCCGCTGTTTCGACGGTTTGTGGCGTGGACGATGGTGACGATTATAAGTAGCGCGGCAGCCAGCGAGCGTTCCGCAAAATCACTTATACCGTCGGCTGCAAGCGTGCCGGCATAGGCCGCAAAGGTCATTGCCGCCAGTGCCACAGGGCCTGCGAAACCCACTGTTGCAGATACCCAGCCGGAAACGAACCCGGCGGCCGGGTGATATATCCGGGTCAGGAAATTATATTCACCACCGGAACGGGGAAAGATTGCCCCGAGTTCGGCGTAGGTCATGGCTCCACATAATGCGGCCAGTCCACCCACAGCCCAGAGCATTAGCAGTACAAAGCCGGACTGGATGTCCAGCAATTGGAAGCCCAAGCTTGTGAAAACCCCAGTGCCAACCATATTGGCAACGACAACGGCAATAACCGTCATATAGCGGAATTTGTCAGATTGCATGCTTGCTGGCTTCTGAGTAATTGGAAGCACCATTATTGCGATGAATACTGGGCACGTCCAACTGTTATACCCGGATTGAACAATAATTCCGGGATTAGTGGTCTTGTTGTATATTAAGGGGGTATTTTTAGTGGAGGTAGCGACAATGAAACATATACTGCTAGCACTGACGGCTGTGGCAATAGCCGGTTGTGCCTCTGACTCCTCGACGCCAAAGCCCAGATTACCCACCGATGCCGAAGTAGAGCAATACAACGCCCAGGCCCCCAGAGAGCAGCAAATTGTCTGTCGCATGGAAACTAGGTTGGGGAGTCGGTTCGCTCGCCGGGCATGTTATCGAGTCGGCTACCTGGAAGATCTGAATGACCAAGGTCAGGATGTAGTGGACTTGATGCAGATCGATGGGCTATTGGACAGCCCGCTGCACTATCAGTTTTAAGTGTCCAGTTTTGCATGCCTAGGTTTCAATCCTCGGCTCTGATTTCATCTGGTTGTTAGCGATAGCGCAGCATGTCACGGTTTAGTTGATCGACCCGGGTAACTCCCAACAATTTCATATCCCGTTCGATTTCTGTCTTGAGATTATGTAAGGCTCTCTCAACGCCTGGTTGGCCCGCTGCAGAAAGGGCGTATAAATACATACGTCCACCGGAACAGGCTTTGGCTCCGGCTGCCAGCGCTTTCATTACATGGGTCCCTCTACGAATGCCGCCATCCAGAATAATATCTATCTCATCTCCAACAGCGTCTGCGATTTCGGAAACCTGATCGAAAGGTGAGCGTGAGCCGTCTAATTGTCGCCCCCCATGATTTGAAATCATGATTGCGTCGGCGCCAATATCGACCGCCTTCTTCGCATCGGCGACGCTCATTATTCCCTTCAAACAAAAAGGTCCGCCCCATTTTGCCCGCAACGCTTCTGCATCGGACCAGTCCATGGACTGGTCCAGCATCTCGGCAAAATAGTCACCGATACTCACTGCGACATTGGAGCCTTTTTGAACAAAATCTTTTAACTCAGCCAGTTCAAATGCATCTCTTAAAAAATAGTTCATCGCCCATCCTGGATGGGTGGCAAAGCTGAACAGGCTTTTAAGAGATAAGCGGGGCGGCGAAGTGAAACCGGTATAAAGGTCGCGCTCACGATTTCCACCGGTGATGGTGTCGACGGTGAGGGCGAGGGCGTTAAACCCGGCGGCCTGCGCTCGATCCACCATGGCATCATTTAGTCCGCGGTCCTTGTGAAAATAAAACTGGAAGAGTTTCGGCGTGGAGATCATTTCGCCAATTTCGGCAAGGCTGACGGTGCCTAGAGCGGAGACACCAAACATAGTGCCGAATTTTTCCGCCGCACGGGCAACGGCTCGTTCTCCGTCATGATGAAACAGGCGCTGCAGCGCAGTCGGGGAACAGAAAACCGGCATGGCCAGTTTCTGGCCCATAACCGTCACTGACATATCAATATCTTCCACGCCTGCCAGTACATTTGGCACCAGGT
>Ga0315321_10001038_pt1 | contig 21334 bp, 19 predicted proteins | sample M180m21515metaG_FD_203464 | JGI IMG/M metagenome (GOLD analysis project Ga0315321, IMG submission 203464) | Ammonia-oxidizing marine archaeal communities from Monterey Bay, California, United States - M1 80m 21515 | ecosystem: Environmental > Aquatic > Marine > Intertidal zone | place: USA...
CAAAATTTTTAAACATTGACAAATATGAAATTGCACATTATAATGACGAAATTATTCATATTGATACAATGCCACAACAGGAATTAATTGAATTACTTGGATTCAGAAGTAAGATTGCAATTTCTAAAATAAAGCCTACTATTGTTGCAATTCCCACTATATTTTCTACACATCAAGATCATACTCAAGCATACAAAGTAGCAATTGCAGCTTTAAGACCTCACTCTCAAAAAACTTCTCACTTACCACATCTTGTTGTTTCATATGAATCTCCAGAATATTACTTTTGGTCAGCTGCTTCAGAATTTGGAAAATTTTCTCCAAATTTTTATGTCAATTTATCAAAAAGTGAAATTAACAAAAAAATTAAAGCTATGAATATGTATAAAACTCAAATTCGTGCTGATCAACGTGATGGAAGTAGTTTGACTGCTTTAGCACGAATTAGAGGAAATGAAATTGGTCTAGAATATGCCGAAGCCTATCATATTCATAGACTATTTGTATGAAATAATTAACTAAAATTATTTGATTTTGATTAAAGTATAAAAAATAGAAAAATTTGAGTAGATCATGAATGATAATTTAAAAAATTCAACAAATTTAGTTAATTTTTCTTCTTCTATCCTTAATGGGAATTTAAAAATCTGTGTAATTGGAGTTGGAAGAATTGGATTACCTACAGCCCTATCCTTTGCAAAGTCTGGTTTACCAACTATAGGCATTGACATAAACAGTGAATTAGTAAATAAAATTAATTCAAATGATTATCCATTAAAAGATGAACCTGGATATGATGTTATATTCAATGAGGTTGTAACAAATAAGACATTTTATGCTAGTACACAAATTGAAGAAATTGTTCCAAATTCAAATGTAATTTTATTATCCTTGCCAACACCAATGAATGATGAAAATATACCCGATTATTCTGCATTAAAATCAGTAGCTAAACAACTTGGAGATTTATTGGAATTTGATTCCTTGGTAGTTGTAGAAAGTACTATTGAACCAGGATTTGTTGAAAATGAATTAATTCAAATAATTGAAAATGGTAAAAAGCATTTGATTGCAGGAGAAAATTTCTCTATTGGTGTTTGTCCAGAAACTGCAAATCCTGGAGAAATAATGACTGATTTTACAAAACTACCTAGATTAGTAGGTGCAATTAATGAAGAAACTAGAGAAAAAATCACAGAACTTTACAAACATGTTTTCCCAGTAGAATTAATCCCAATGCCTAATTGTAAAACTGCAAATGCAGTTAAACTTACTACAAATGTATTTAGAGATTTGAATATTGCATTTGTTAATCAACTTGCTTTATTATTTGATAAACTTGGTATTGATACATTAGAAGTACTTGAAGCTGCAAAAAGAAAATATAATTTCCAAGTTCATTATCCTGGTCCAGGAGTTGGTGGCCCTTGTTTACCTGTAAATTCATATCAAATGTTAAATTCCGCAAAACAATTTGATAATGAATTGTTAAGTCTTGTAAAAATTGGAAGAGAAATCAATGAAAATATGCCTAATTATGTAATTGAATTAATCATTAGTGGTTTGAAAGAAGCAAATAAACAAATTTCTGATTCAACTATTTTAGTACTAGGAATTTCATACAAACCAGAAGTAAAAGATATTCAAATAACTCCTGCAGAAATTGTAATTCAAAAATTAAAAGAACTAGGTGCAAAAATTAAAATTTATGATCCATTTTTTAAATCAATGAATGTTTTTGAAATTCAAACAGAAAATAATTTTGAACAAGCATTATCAAATGTAGATTCTGTTGTTTTACTAACTGCTCATAAAGAATTCAATAATTTGAAACCATCATTTATTGCATCAAAAATAGAAATGCCTGTAATTGTTGACACAAAAAGAATTTTTGATATTGATGATGCAAAAAAATCTAAATTAATTTTTAGATCACTTGGTTCCGGTAATTTTTAGCGATATGCAAGTAGATCCTAATAAAATACAAAATATCCTGACTTTAAGATATGATCCTTCTCAAAATTCATCATTATACCAAATAACTCCAAAAAATTTTTTTCCAAAAATTAATGATTACTCTTTAGATAAAATTGAGAAGACTATTGAAAATTACATATTAGAAAAATTTCAAAATTCAAATGTTAAAAGAATATCCTTAGCACTTAGCGGTGGGGTAGATTCAACTCTAGTTTTAGCTTTTCTTAAAAAAACATTACCTGATTTAGAAATTGATGCAATTTCTATTAAATTTGCAGATAGTGCTGATGAAACCCAAACTGCAGAAAAAATTGCTAATCATTTTGATATAACTCACCATACATTGTTTGTGGAAAATTATCTCAAAGAACTGCCAAAGGCTATTTCAATCACTAAACTCCCATTTTGGGATTTGCATTGGTATTATGTAGCCAAAAAATCCAAAAATTTTTCAAATTATTTAGCAGCAGGTGATGGTGGAGATGAAGTATTTGGAGGATATACTTTTAGATATTCAAAATTTTTGTCACTAATTAATTCAAAATCTTCTATATTGGAGAAAACTCAAGCATATTTGAAATGTCATGAAAGAGATAGTGTTGACGATCAAGAATTAATTTTTGGTGAAAAAATCCCCTTTAATTGGAATTTTATATTTGATCAAATTTCACCCTATTTTGATAATAACTTATCTAATCTAGACCAAGTTTTTCTTGCAGATTATAATGGAAAACTAATGAATAATTTTTCTCCAATTAATTGTAAAATTAATGATCATTTTGAATTAACTTCTATTACCCCTTTACTATCAAATGAATTGATTTCATATGCAGCAACTTTAGATGTAAATCAAAAATATTCTAAAACTGAAAATATTGGTAAACTTCCATTACAAAATATATTAAAAAAATATAATTTAGATTCATTAATTTTGAAACAAAAGCAGGGATTTAGTGTTAATACAGTAAATCTTTGGAATTCTTATGGGAAAGAAATCTGTAAAAATTATTTATTAAATGCAGAAATTGTTAAAGATAAATGGATTAACGAAGACTGGATTTTAAAATATATTGATCAAGAAAATCTTAATGTAAAATATGTGAATAAGTTTTTTGGTTTATTAGCATTTGAAATTTGGTATAGGTTATTTATTACCAAAGAAATGACATCTGATACTATTTTGAATTAATTTTTAATTCATTTTTGGCAAATTCTAAAAATCTATTTGCAATTACATCCCAACTAAATGTATTAATGATAAAATTTCTGCCATTTTCGCCCATTTTTGAGGCTAATTCTCTATCATTTAATAAAACTGTAATTTTTTCTATGAGATCTTTTGAACTGCCCTCTTTTACTAAAAATCCTGTTTTTTCATTTTGCATCATTTCTGAAATTCCTCCTGCATCTGTTGCAATAACTGGTTTTTTCATTAATTGAGCTTCTTTTACTGTTAATGGAGCTAAATCCATTCCACTTACTAATGCATAAACATCTATTTCACTAAGAAATTCTCTAACCTTTTCGGGATATTGTAAGTGACCTAACCAATGAAAATTTTCAAATTCATCTAATTGTGAAATTATTTTCTCTCTGTATACTCCATCTCCTACCCAATAGAAATTGACATCTGGTAATTCTTTCATTACTTTTTTTAAAATTAACATTTCTTTTGTTTTACCCCACCAATCTGCACCTTGAAGTAATCCTATACAAGGATGTTTTAGCTTTGATCCCTCAACATTATACCAATGCTGTGCATCAATTCCTTCTAAAAATGGAAAGGTTGATTGATTTGGATGATGTTCTTTAACAACATCTTCTAAATATTGGCAAATTGGTAAAACCGCAGTAGCATCTCTAAAAATTCTTTCAGCAATTTTATTTCTAAATGAAATAACTGTTTTCATTATTGGGCCTCTATGCAATGTTTTTCTTGCCCAGTCAATTTCTGACCAATAATGTCCCCTTAGTAAAACAAATAATGGAATTTTTAACTTTAATGTATCAATTCCAAAATGTGATTGTCTATCAATAAATACCGCATCTGGAGAAAATCTTTCCATTAATTTAATAAATTTTTTATTTGTACCAAACCATTCTTGTGGTTTTTTACTTGGAAAACCTGTACTATAATCTGTATCTTTAACTAACATCGTTTCTACGCCTAATTTTTCTAGCGCAATTGAAAATTCCTTTAAATGAAAAAATTTACCTTGACTTCCATATGCAATTAATAACTTCATTTTTAATCATTTTATTTTAAATTGGTTATAATATTAAATTTCATTAATATGAACATTTTCGAGTTTTTAGGCAAGAAATAAACACTAGTGAACTTGATATAGTTGGAAAAATGAAATTTATCATTGAAAAAAAATATAGCATTTAGATTTTGGTTTTATTTTAGAAGTGGATGGTCTACTTATTTCGCATTTTTATTGGCAGCCCTTAACACATTAACTGTAACTTATTATCTTGCAATTGAAAAATATCCTGTTTTACAAGCAATATTTCCAAGTTTTCTTCAATATGTATTAATTCTTGTTTCAATCGGAATTCCAATTTTGATAATAGTTGGATATGCTCATTGGAAACGAACCCCTGCATACAGATCTGAAGCAGACATTTGGATGGAAAGTAATCCATATCAAGCTAGAATGTTAGTGAACTCTGAAATGGTTTTAAAAATAAATTTAAAATTATTAAGTCTTGTTTTAAAGCAAAGTAAAAATGAATCTCTATCTGATGATGAAATTAATGAAATAATTGACTTACAAAAAGAATTTGTTAAGCATTCAAAGGAAAGAACATTTGCAAACAAAAATGATGTTAAGTTTTATAAAAAAATAGATTCATCATTTTAAAGCATTGATTTTTTCATAACATAACAATAACAACTCGTTATACCTACTTTGGATAAGATTGTCCTAGCTTTTAAAAATTTGAATTTAAAGACTGAATATGCTGAATAAAAATATGGACAATTTTTTTGTTCAATTACTTTAAATCCATTTTTTTCAAATAATTTTTTCCAATAACTTTTTGAAAAATATATGATTTCGTGAATAAAACTTGTATTTGCACCTAATGGATGTAAAAATAACTGTTTAAGATTTTTTGTAGAGGATTTGGGTTTACTACTTTGTTTAATATCTGCTTTTTTTAAATTTGAATTATAAATCCTTTTAAATTTATTTGATTTAATTAAATATTTTGGAATTTTACAATAATGCCAAAAATTTGTAATTAATGACCACCATGATGTTGGTACAATATGAATAATTAACCCATCTTCTTTTAAAACTCGTTTAATTTCATTAAATGTTACTTCGATATCTTGTAATTCCTGTAACATATTTGAAGAATAAATGATATCAAATGAATTTTCTTTAAAATTTAATTGATTAATTGTACCTTTTTGAACTGTATGGAATTGTGGATATATTGGATTAATATCAATTGAAGTTACAGAATGCCCTTTTTTGGAAATTATATTAGCTTGATATCCATCTTTACCACCAATTTCTAAAATATGTAAATTATTTTGGTTTGAAAATATTTCTAAGGCTGTATCTAATTCATTTTTTCTAACTTTTTCCCACCATGATGTTTCATCCTTTTCTATACTGCCTGTCATTTAAAATCTCCATTTTTCATAATCTGGATTCTTTTGTCTTATAGATATCTATTTAAAAGATTTTAACTTCTTAATTATAATATACTTTACAATGAAAAAAATTCTTATTCTTCTAATTCCTCTTTTAGTCTCTGTTTTTATTTACGGACTTGCTGTTGGAGTATACGAAATTTTTCCTTATGATCTCTTGGACTCACTTAAATCAACTATACTAAATGAAAAAACTGTATTTCCACATCAAAATATGATATATGAAAATAATATTGATTCACTTTTACATATTCAAAATCAGGATGATATTGGTAAACTAAAAAATAATTTAATTAATTTTATTTGGAGTGGTAATGACTTTCCACTTTCAAAATTACCTGATGATATTCAAATGAATATTTCTAATTCTGCATATGATGAATTAGTAAATTTAGAAAGAATTGATCAAATTACTGTTGAAATGGATTATGGTGTAAATTCTATATCTTATCTATTTGTTCCTGAATCAAGTAATAATAAATTAATTATTTATCATCAAGGCCATGATGGTAATTTCTATAAGGGAAAAGAAACTATACAATTTTTCTTAGAAAAAAACTATACTGTATTGGCATTTTCAATGCCATTACTGGGAATGAATAATCAACCCATTGTAGAAATATCTAATATAGGAAATATCAAATTAACATCTCATGAACATTTAAGATTTCTTGAATCCTCTAATTTTTCACCAATAAAATTTTTCATGGAACCAATAACAATATCCTTGAATTATTTAGAAAAAAATTATAATTTCTTATCTTATTACATGGTTGGTATTTCTGGTGGAGGATGGACTGTAACATTATACTCTACAATTGATGATAGAATCTCTCAAACATATTCAGTTGCTGGTTCGTTGCCAATTTATTTGAGATCCATTCCTGAAAATAGGGGTGATTATGAGCAATGGGTTCCTGAATTGTATCAAATTGCTAATTATCTTGATTTGTACACACTTAGTTCATATGGTGATGATAGAAAATTTGTTCAAATTTTTAATAAATATGATCCATGTTGTTACGCAGGTGATTTGTATAAATCCTATGAAAATGAGATAAAAAATTTGGTTTTAAAATTAGAAAAAGGATATTTTGAAATATATCTTGATGAAACTCATAAAAATCATAAAATCTCAAATTTTGCATTAGAAATAATGAGTAAATCTATGAAAAATGAAATTTAAAATTACCAAAATTTATTTTTTTTAAAAATTAATCTGGCATATATTTATTAACTGATTTTTAACGGTTTAAACTAATTGAAACCAAATATTTTATTCATCGTAATTGATTCATTTCAAGCAAAGAAATGTTTTGGTAATAATAAAACTTCAGTTACACCAAATATTGACTCTTTGATTAACAATGGTAGTTATTTTTCTCAAACTATTTCTGCTGCATCATCTACAGTCTTATCATTTGGTAGCATTTTTACTGGTTTATATCCATTTGATAGTGTCACAAGAGAAGATAATTATTTTAAAATTAATTTTGAAAAAAATATTTATATTAAAAATTTGATTGATTTTGGATATAATGCATTTGCAACTGTACCACAAATATTTACTTTTGTTGGTTTAGAAAAAATTTTTGGTAAACAAATTCAAACATATGAATCATTTTCAAATTTATACAATGGAGTTGGAGAACAAATACTCAATAATTTAAATTCTAAACATCTAGAAGAACCTTGGTTATATTATTTACATTTAATGGATTTGCATGGAAATGAAACCTCTTTTCTTAGTGATCCCCCATCAAAATTTACGGATAAAAAATATGGTATTAATCGATATGATCAAATGATTTCCGCTATGGATGTTTGGTTAGGAAAAATTCTTAAGAAAATTAATTTAGATAATACCATAATAATTTTAACTGCAGATCATGGAGCTGATTCTGCATCATGGACTCCTGAGATGGAAAAATTTGCTCAGTATAATATAGACAATAGAAAAGTTGAACCTGGAACAGTGAATAAATTATCTATGAAAATACCCAAATCTATAATTCCATTTCGAAAAAAATTATCTGTAAAGTATCGTGAAAAAAGAAACCAAGAAATTGAAAATAAAATTACGCCTGAAATGGAAAAAATACAAGAACTTGATTTGACACCATATCAAAAACGTATTATGGAAAGTGCTGTTGGATCTATTCCTAATGTATTTGAAGAAATGTGTCATGTACCATTAATTATTTCTGGTTACAATATTCCAAATAAAATCATTCCAGAATTAGTAAGTAGTATAGATATATTTCCAACAATTGCTGAAATAGTAAAAATGCCAAAAAAGGATATTGAAATTCATGGAAAAAGTCTTTTACCATTAATTGAATGTAAAGATTTTGAAGAAAGACCTGTATATCTAGAAAGTGATATTAAATCTACATCTAAAAATAACATAATAGGTATTAGAACTTCAAAATACAAATATTTTAGAAATGGTGATTCACTAATAAATCAAAATCTTTATGATCTTGAAAATGATATTTTAGAAGAAAAAAATTTAGCAACTCAAAATCTGGATATTGTCGAAAAAATGGAAAAAATATTGGAACAATTAAAAAATAAATCTTCAATTATAACTAATCAGAAACAAATTGATGATGATAAAAGAAAAAAAATTCAGGAAGAATTAAAAAAACTTGGATATATTTCCTAATTTTAGGATGTTAGGAAATCAAATTATTAAAAATCAAACATACATAGATGTTGAAGTTCCAACAAAGATTGGTTCAAAACTATGGAATAATCCTGACAAATTTTATGAAATAATATGGAAAGATGTTGTAAAAATGGGATTAGTTAAGGGCAAGATGCCTAAAAATAAAAAATTTATCAAGTTTCATGATTCTAAGTATTCTAGATTTTATGTGATAACCTAAATAATCTAAAATTATAAGATGTTTGTAAATTAAAATGTCACATTATAATTTTGTGAAAAAATGTAGAATATGTTCAAGTAAAAATTTAGAATTAATTCTTGATTTAGGAGAACAACCTCCAGCAAATTCATTGTTACAAAAAAATCAATTAGAAATTTCTGAAGCTAAATTTCCTCTTAGATTATTTTGGTGTAAAGATTGTTTTTTAGTTCAATTATTAGATATTGTGAGTAAAGAAGATCTTTTCAAACATTATTTCTACATGACTAGTGCAAGCAAGCCTATTGTACAACACTTTCAAAAATATGCTGGAGATATTTTTAAAGAATTTTTAAAAGAGCAAAAAAACCCACTAATAATTGAAATAGGAAGTAATGATGGTTCTTTATTAAAAGAATTTAAAAAATTGGGTTGTTCCATTTTAGGGATAGAACCTGCATCAAATTTATCTAATATTGCAAATGGTTCTGGAATATCTACAATGAATGATTTTTTTTCTTCAGATATTGCTAAAAATATTGTTCAATCAAAAAATGCATCTGTGATAGTAGCTAATAATGTGATTGGACATATTGAAAATTTACATGACTTAATGAAAGGAATAAAGATTCTAATTGGAGAAAAGGGAGTATTTGTTTTTGAAGTACCATATTTAATTGATTTAATAAAAAAATTAGAATTTGATACAATTTATCATGAACATTTATCTTATTTTTCTATTTTACCCTTGTTACATTTGATGAAAAATTTTGGATTAGAAATTTTTAATATTCAAAAACAATCTGTTCATGGAGGTACTATACGAATTTTTGTTTCAAATAAAGATATTTTTAAAGTAAATGAATCTGTAAAAAAATTTATTCAATTGGAAACTGATTTACAATTAAATAAAATTGAAATTTATAAAAAATTTTCACTTGAAGTTAAAGAATTGAAATTCAAAATTTTAAATTTATTAAATAATTTAAAAGAAAATAATAAATCCTTATTTGGTTATGGAGCATCTGCTAAAGGTAATGTTTTATTAAATTATTGTAATATCGATCACACAATTTTAGATTTTATTATTGATACAACTCCAATCAAACAGAATAAATTTACACCTGGTACTCATATACCAATTCTTTCTCCTGAAAAAATTAATGACAAAGGGGATGGTGATGTAGCATTACTTCTTGCATGGAATTATGAAGAACAAATTCTTGATAAAGAGCATAATTTTAGAAGTAGAGGTGGGAATTTTCTTATTCCTATACCAAAACCTATTCTCAAGTAATTTTTGATTACAATAATTTTAAAATATCAAAATTTTTGCTGTATAATACATTTTAAATCATAGAATAAGAATCAAATTTTATGCAAAAAATCAAATTATTTGACGTTTTTACTGATGATTCTGAAAAATCTGCATTAAATCGTACATTTGATAGTCATTTCTGGGCATCTGGTTCAGGTACTGGTAATGTAAAGAAATTTGAAGATAATTTTTGTAGATACATTAAATCAAAATCTTGTGTTGCTGTAAATAGTGGAACTGCTGCATTAAATCTTGCATTATCCGTATGTGATATTAAAAACAAAGAAGTAATTTTACCTTCATTATCCTTTGTTTCAACTGCTCATGCAATAGTTGAAAATGGTGGAATACCAATATTTGCAGACATTGATCAACAAACTTTATGTATCGATCCAATTGAAATTAGAAAATTAATTACCAAAAAAACTAAGATGATTTTACCTGTTCATTTTGCAGGATTACCTGCAAATTTAGATGCCATTAAACAAATTTGTAATGAAAATAATCTACATTTAGTTGAAGATGCTGCACATGCTGCAGGTTCTAAATATCAAAATAAAATGATTGGTAGCCACGGTAATTTAGTTTGTTTCAGTTTTCACCCTGTAAAAAATTTAGCAATGCCCACAGGAGGATTGATTTCAATTAACACAAAAAATTATAAAAAAATTAATACGATTCTAAAAGAAAAACGTTGGTGTGGAATTAGTAACAGAAAAGGTGTAAATTATGATGTAAAAAATATTGGTTGGAATTATTATATGAATGAATTTTCTGCAGCGATTGGAATAATACAATTAAAAAAATTAAATAAATTAAATAAAATTAGAAAAAATATTGCAAAAATATATTCTAAAAAAATTAATTTAGAAAATAAAATGCCTTTTGATAAAAATTCTTCCTATCACATTTACTGGATTAGAGTAAATAAGCAAAATGAGTTTAGAAAAAAAATGTTAAATGTTGGAATTGAAACTGGCTTGCATTACAAACCAATTCATACATTTTCTATGTATAAACAAAAAAATCAATTACCTATTACAGAAAAAGTAGGTACAGAAATTGTATCAATTCCAATTCACCCAAATTTATCAACTGATGAAATCGATAAAATTATTTTTTATATAAATAAATTTTCATGATTCTATATTATTTCATCAAATTATTATTTCACAATTTCTTTTAAGACTCTGTCCGTCCCTAGACCGTCAATTAAATCTCTTCCTAGAAAATACATTTTTTCCCTTTTTGAAAAATCTGAGATTGCAAAAATGATTTTTTCCAGCTTTTTAAAATCATTATCCCAAAATCCATAATTTACTCCAAAACCTAATTTCTCAAATTTTTTTGATGTTTTTTCTTGATATTCATCCATTGGAATAAATAAAGATGTAATCCCTAGACATGCTAATTCATAAGATGTAATTCCTGATGAAGAAATTATTAAATCGTGTTTTGCAAATAATTTTGCAATATTATCTTCATTACTAACAATTTTAATTAATTTATTTTTTGAAACTATTTCTTCTAATTCATTTTTAAATTTATTTGATGGGCCTAATAACACTGTAATATTATATGATTTGTGTAAAAAAAACGGCAAAATTTTTTTTGCAATATTTTTTTCATCAGAACCTCCAAATACAACTAAAATCTTTTTTATTTTTTTCTGTAGTTTTACTTCTTTACGAATTTTAACAAATTGTGATCTTAACAGAATGTATTTTGAACCTGAAAAATATTTGGTTTTTGTTTTATTAAATGAATAATTTTGAAATTCGTTCACTATAGAACCATTAACTAATATTTCTGAAGAAATTTTTTTATTTCCTATATCATCGATTATAATTATTTTAAAATAATTTTTTAATTTAGTACTGTATAATTCATTATGAGATGGTAAGTCAATTATCAATTTTGAAATATTTTTAACTAATTTTTTACATTCTAAAACCCTTTTTTCTTCATTCTTTTCATTTAGTAAATATAAAGAAATTTTTTTATTTTTTAAATATGATTCAATACCATTTTTGTCATTTATGATAAAAATTACATTTAATTTTTTTTCAATCAATTTTTCAGCAATTGATAAACATCTAAAAAAATGACCTGCTCCTACTTCATTTCCAACATTAAATCTAAATCCAAAATCATACTGCATTTTAAAAACTCATTAATTATCTAAAATAACTCATAGTTATGCTTAACTTTTACGAGTAATTGTTCATTTTTAATCTAATTAGTTCTTATGAGTTATTTTAAAAAGTTAATTAATGCATTTTCTGATGACTAATATTTATGGCTAAATCATTTGATGAAAAATGGGATCAAATTTATAATACTGGAAAACAAATTAATCAATTTCCTTTTAGTGATTTTATATCGTTTTTTTATAATAATTTTAAAGAAAATTCTTCTAAACTTAATATCCTTGAAGTTGGTTGTGGAGCAGGAAATAATTTAGAATTTCTTGCAAATTTGGGGCATAATGTTTTTGGTATTGACGCTAGTGAAAAAATTATTGAATATACAAAGAACAAATTTTTTGAAAAAAATCTTTCAGGAAATTTTTTTAAAAATGAATTTACAGAACTACCTTTTGATGATAATTATTTTGATTTAATAATTAATAGAGCTGCAATTTGTCATACAGATCTTAAAAGTGCTAATATTGCTATTGCAGAATGCAATAGAGTAATAAATGATAATGGAATTTTTTATTCAACTTTTTTTACTAATTTTAATACGTTTAAAGCAAATAAGCTTGATTTTGGTTTTTATGATACATTTGATGATGGATTTCAAAATATTGGAGCTTTAAAATTTTATAATATATTTGAAATAACTAAATTATTTGAAGATCATAATTTCAAAATTGTTGATATTTTTTTAAATGAAAAAATTGATATGAAAAATATTCCAACAAAAATTAACTCCGAATGGATTATTCATTGTAATAAAAATAAATAGTAATTATTTGCAATTAGTTATAATAAAATGATTAAAAAGAAAATACTTGTTGTAGGTGGTGGTTTTAGAGGGATTCTAGCTGCAAATAATTTACAAAAAAAATATTCGGTGGATTTAATTGAAAAATCACCATATCTTGGAGGTGTCCTTTTTTCTGAAAAATGGAATGACTTCTATATTGATAAAGGTGTTCATATTTTTGATAATACCCGTAGTGAAGATACAAAATTAATACAAAAAATCTTAAAAAATAAATTTAGGAAAATTGATGTAAAATACGGTTCAAGAATTACTAATAAAACATCAGATAAAGTTGCTGTACCTGATTTCACAACTTTAGATATGAAAACTCAAAGAAAAATTGCTCAAGAATTGTTTGAATGTTCATTTCTAAACCAAAAATCAAAAAATCTTCATGAATATTTACTCAATACATATGGTAAAACCGCTGGAAGTTATTTTATTAGACTTGCAAAAAAATATTTTGCAATCGATCCCAAAGAACTTAGTCCTGATGCCCATAAAAATAATCCTCTAAGCAGAGGTAGATTTTTTGATGATCATATTACTTCTTTTTTAAAAAATTTTGAAATGTTTGATCACAAAATTGCTTTACCTGTTAATGACAATCCAATGAAATGGCATTCTGATGTTAAGGATCAAAGTTATCGTTATTTTTATCCACAAAAAGATGGTCTAAGAAATTTTTGTGATAACTCATTAGAATTTTTAAAAAATAATAATGTAAATGTAAAAACAAATATTTCACTTGAAAATATAGAAAAGAAAAATAATAAACTTTTTTGCATATTTTCAGATGGGACAAAAAAAGAATATGATCATTTACTATGGACTACTGATCATATTCCTTTATACAAAATTATTACAAAAACAAAAACAGTTGACTCTGGAATTCATTTTGTACCAATGGTTGTTTTCTATTTCATTGTGGATATTAACAAAATAAATGACTTTACATATATTCAAGATTTTACAAATAGTACTATGGCTTTAAGAGCCGCAGTTACAGGCATGTTAGGAAATCAAATTATTAAAAATCAAACATACATAGATGTTGAAGTTCCAACAAAGATTGGTTCAAAACTATGGAATAATCCTGACAAATTTTATGAAATAATATGGAAAGATGTTGTAAAAATGGGATTAGTTAAGGGCAAGATGCCTAAAAATAAAAAATTTATCAAGTCTCCTGTATCATTTCGGGCACTACGAAAAAACTATAAACAAAAAAACCAAAATATCGAAAAAAGAATTAAAACTTTTTCCAATAAAATTATTTTAATGGAGCAAGAAAATGCACAATTATTTAAAATTCTTCAGTCATTAAAAAATACAAAAATTTAGAAAATTATAAAGTATAATACAGTTAATTTACTTTAATGATTACATGCATAATTCAAGCTAGGATGAGTTCATCTCGATTACCTGGTAAAGTAATGGAGAAAATTCACGAAGATAAAAGAGTAATTGATTATGTTGTTGACCAATTAACTGCAAGTAAAAAAATTGAAAAAATTATTGTTGCCATACCTGATACACTTGAAGATAATGTTACATATGAACATCTAATTTCCAAAAATATTTCTATATATCGTGGATCTTTAAAAAATGTTCTAGATAGATATTATCAGTGTGCAAATTTGAATTGTAGCTCTATAATTGTTAGAATTACAGCAGATTGTCCTTTAATTGATCCTCAAATTGTAGATAGAGTAATTGCAAAATTTGTTGAAAATGATTTTGATTATGTTGCAAATACTCATCCTAGAACATTTCCTTATGGAACCGAAACAGAAGTTTTTTCATTTGAGGCTTTAAAACAAGCATGGACTGAAACAAATGATGAATTTGATCAAGAGCATGTAACACCATATTTCTATAAAAATCCTGAGAAATTTAAAATGGGAAATTTATCACAAGATTTGAATCAATCTAATTATCGTTGGACAATTGATTATACTGAAGATTTAGAATTCGTAAAGAAAGTTACTCATAGAATTCAAAAAAATCCAATTTTATCAGAACATATAATAGAATTACTTAAAAAAAATCCTGAAATAGTTAAGATAAATAAAAAATATAATCATGAATCTATGGAAAATTAAAACATGAAGACAATAAATATAGAAAATTATCAAATAGGAAATTCTCATCCTCCCTTTATAATTGCAGAAGCTGGGATTAATCATAATGGTGAAATTGATAAGGTTTTCAAAATGATTGAAATTGCTAAAAGTTGTGGAGCCACTGCTATTAAATTTCAAACTTTTAATGCAGAAGAACTTGTTGCAGATCCAAATTTAACTTATACATATACCAGTCAAGGTAAAGAAATTACTGAATCTATGTTGGAGATGTTTAAAAGATATCAGTTTACTCGTGAACAATGGTTTAAAATCAAAAAAAAATGTGATCACGAAAAAATTGTTTTCTTATCTTCACCTTCTTCAAAATCTGATTTGGATTTATTGTTAGATTTAGGTGTTAAAGCAATCAAAGTTGGTTCAGATGATTTTACAAATATTCCATTATTAAAAGAATATTCATTAACAGGATTACCTTTAATTCTTTCTTCTGGAATGTCAAATTTACAAGAAATTAAAGACACCGTTAATAGTATTAAAAAAACTAATGATAATCCACTTGTTCTTTTGATATGCACATCAGAATATCCTACATCAGCTAAAAATGTAAACTTGTTAAAATTTAATACAATTCATAATTCCTTTGAATTCCCTTTGGGATTTTCTGATCATACTCAAGGAAGTTTAGCTTCATCATTGGCAGTTTCTTTTGGTGCATGTGTGTTTGAAAAACATTTTACTTTAGATCAAAATCTACCCGGCCCAGATCATTGGTTTTCTGAAAATCCAGAAGGTCTAAAAAATTGGATTAATGATATTAAAAAATCCTATTTAATGATGGGAAATGGAAATGTTGAACCTACTGAGAGTGAACAAAAAATGAAAAAATTAGCCAGAAAAAGTATTGTAATATTAAAAGATATTAAAAAAAATGAAATTTTAGATATAAAAAAAATTGGAATCAAACGTCCAGGAAATGGTTTACCTCCAAAAATGTTTGAAGAAATTATAGGAAAAAAAACAACAAGAGATTTAATTAAAAATGAATTATTAAAAAAAGAGGATTATTCATAATGGATATTGAAAAATTTAAAGAGTCATTTGAACACTTTACTAATTTTAAAAATAATGAATTTCATCCATTTGTTAAAATTGCTGGTAATCCTACGATAGGAAAAAATGTCAATATTGGTTTCTTTTCAGAAATTAACGCAAAAAATTCTAAAATAGAAATAGGTGATAATTGTGATATTGCATCATTTGTATCAATTAATTCTGCAGATTCACATCAAAAATGTCTAGATCAAAATAATGAAATTGAGCGTAAAGAAATTATTTTAAAAAATAATGTATTTGTTGGTTCACATTGTTTAATCAAGGGAGGGGCTCAAATTGGACATCATACTGTTGTTGCAGCAGGAACAATTGTCGATGGAGTTAAAATTCCACCTTTTTCATTAGTAAGTGGTAATCCAATGAATGTCAAAGAAGGTTACTACAACAAAAAATCTGTAAATAGAAAAGATTAATAAAATTATTTTAGGTAGGTAGATGATGAATATATTAATTGTTGTAGCACATCCTGATGATGAAGTTTTAGGAATGGGTGGAACAATTGCTAAACATTCTTCTAATGGAGATAAAATTACTATTCTTTATCTTACAACCGGAATTACTTCTAGAAGAACTCCTGGATATTCAAATAAGTCATCATATGACATCAGTAGTGAAGATGAGAATTTACTTGAACAAGAAATAAAACAACTAAAACAGGATGCATTAAAATCAAATAAAATTTTGGGTATCACTAATTCAATTTTTAATAATTTTCCTGATAATGAATTAGACTCAATCCCACGATTAAAAATAATTAAAGTAATCGAAAAACAAATTGAAAAATTCAATCCTGATGTTGTTTATACTAATCATTATGGTGATTTGAACATTGATCATAAATTAGTGTATGAATCTTGTTTAACTGCATGTAGGCCAATACGTAAAAAAAATCCTAAATTATATTCGTTTGGTGTAATTTCTTCAATGGAATGGAATTATCCTACATCTTTTAATCCTAATTATTTTATAGATATTTCAAAAAATATCCATAAAAAAATTCGTGCAATGAAAGCATATAGAAATGAAATTAAAAAATTCCCTCATCCAAGATCAATTGAAAATATTGAAATCACTGGTAAAAAATGGGGTTCATTATGCGGAAGAAATTATGCTGAAGCATTTGAGATAATTAGAATAATTGATGAATAAAATCAATAATTTCTACATTTTTTAAGTATGTTTATTGAATTATCGCCTTCATTAAACAATAAATCTATTATTGACATGTTTGGTAAAAATTTTGAATTCATTTGTGAATATGTTGGATGTTTAAATTCTTCAAAAATTATTTTAATTTGATTATTTTCAAATAATTTTAAATCTAGATAATTTTGACCTAATTCTCCAGATAGATAAGTATCTGCTTTTAATTTCATACAAATTTGACAAAGTTTTTCTGAACCATTTGAATTAATTTTCAAATCAGATGAAAATACTGTTTCTGTATTGATATCTAAAACAGATTTAAAATAATTAATTAATTTCATATTAAGATCAATCAATTTTGTATATTTTTTATCTAAAATAGATTCAATATCTTTCCAATACAAATCAAAAAAAGGTGTATTTTGATAGCTAAATTTTATGGCAGATTTATGTTTATAAATCCAATTTTGTGTATGATCAATTTTCACTTCATTTAAAAATTCTTTAGATTTATTTAAAATTGGAATTGTTAACCACATTGGCCCATCAGTTGTTTCAATTTTATTTCTATTATCCCAATCACTTCGTGTATATTGAACATCATCCAAAAATACAAAAACATCTGCACTTTCAATTTTTTTAAAAAAACCTAGGTATGGAAAATAACCAGGCTGTCTTATTGAAATAAGCTTCACATAATTTTGACATATTTGTATTATTTAGATATTAAGTAGACAAATTAGATTTTTTAATAATTTCAATTAATTCATGATGTGGGATTTTTTCTACTAAATCTGATGAATATGTTTCAAAATTATCCATTTTTTTAATTCCTTCATAATTTTGATTAATTTGATTTGAATTAAATTTTGAATATAATGGATTTGAAATCATGTATATGTCTTTAAACTCCCAACTGTATCTCATTTCTTCATTATTAATTAATACTTCATGAAGTTTTTCTCCTGGTCTAATTCCAATTGTTTCTTCACCATAATCATCATATATTTCTGCTAAAGCTTTTTTCACATCAGAAATAATATATGATTTAATTTTAGGAACAAATATTTCAGAACCTTTGCCTAATTCCATAGATTTTAAAATAAAATCTAGTGCTTCATTCATTGTAATACTAAATCTTGTCATTTTATTATCAGTGATTGTTACTTTTTCTTTATTCTTAATTTGTTCAATAAATTTTGGAATTACTGAGCCATTACTACCTAAAACATTTCCATATCTAACTGCAAAAAACTTTGTTGGATGTGTTAATGGATCTAAATAATTATTTGCAGTAACAAATAATTTTTCCATTAAAAGTTTTGTTGCACCATATGTGTTTAATGGAGAAACTGCTTTATCTGTACCAATACAAACAGCTTTTTTAACTTTAGATATCATGCATGCATCAATTACATTTTGTGAAGCAATAACATTAGTTTTGATTGCTTCAAATGGATTATACTCAATTTTAGGAACATGTTTTAATGCTGCAGCATGAAAAACAAAATCAATATTCTCTGCAGCTCTAATTAAGCGGTCTTTGTCTCTAATATCTCCTAAAAGAAATCTTAAACGTCCATCATCAAACTCTGATTCCATTTTGATTTGTTCATTTTCATTACGGCTAAAAATTCTGATTGTTTTTACATTCATTTTTAATAATCGCTTTGTTAATGCTTTGCCTAATGAACCTGTACCACCTGTAATCAAAATTTTACTATCATCAAACATAATCATATCTTCAAAACTTTTCTAAAAAACCTTTTTAATTTAATTAATCTCAATATGATTGTAATTTTAATGCAAATTGCTTTGAAGCATTACCTTGATTACTCATGAATTTTGTAAGAAAATTACTTGCATTTTTGCTTAAATTTGAGATTATTTCCTTATCGTAGAGTATTTTTTCTAAATTTTCTTCAATATTATCTGAATCTGTAATTGTAAGAATTGCATTTTGTTTTACATGCTCATATTTTGGAATTTCTTTATCAAAATAAATATTCAAAGCAGGTTTATCTAAAATCATAGATTCTAAAAGCATTGTTGATGTACCATAAATCTCTGGTGAAATTACAACTACTGCATCTACACTGTTTATTGTATCAATAACTGAATCCCATAATAATACTGGAATTGTTGGATTAATTCTTTTAATTAATTCTTTAATTTCTTCATTATGTTTTAAACGTGCATGGTGAATTTTGACAATAATTTTAACATCATTCCTTTCTTCAATATTTAAAATAATTTTTTTTATTACATTTGTTACTCTTAATTTTAATTCTGTACTAGATAAACCACTGATATCACTTATAGGATTTGGAGCCAGTAAAATTGTTTTATTTTTTTTATAATTTGTTTTAATTTTTGATTTAAAATATTTGTCATGCCGTGGACTTCCCGTAACCAAAATTTTCTCTTCATTAATATTATATTCTGATAATAACCAATTCTTTTTTTCATTACCCCAAACTGCAATTTTATCTTTAAAATTAACATAATCTCCAATAACATCAAATCTTTTAGTTTTAGAAATTCTTTCTAAAAATCCATGTTCTAATACAATTGATGGAACAGTTCCTTTATTTACTTCAAGAAAAACCTTTTCAGTTTCTCCAACTTCATTTAATGAAACAATACATCTTACATCAATCATATCAAATACTTTTTTAACACTTTTAATCATTTCAATATACTTTGATAATTTTTTTTCATACGTTTGAATCATCATTGTATCAATTACTTTCCAAAAACTATGATTTTCAATTTTAAATAACTCTTCAAAAAATTTGTCATTACTCCATAATTTTTTAATTTTTTTAGAATATTCATTAGATAATAGTGAAATATCGCTTTTTTCTGATTCATTTAAAATACTATTTAATTTTAAAATTTTACATTTTGATTTTTTCAAAGCATCTCGTGATTTTTTACTCCATATGGGTGTGCGTCTTTGATTTACTAAGATCAAATTTCCATCATAATTTTTCATTTCTTCTAAAAGACTTGAAAAATGTTCTGGATTGAATTCTAACAGAATAACTCCTTTCTTTTTAAATTCTTTTTTATTAAGCCAGTAGTTATAGATCACTCCAAATCCTATTTCAAGATAATTCTTAATTTTCTGATATGTGTTTTGTGATAATGTAATACTAATTGGAATTTTCCAAATTTTATAATTAATTGATACTTTATCCCAAAATAATTCTTCTTTAACTTCTTCTATAAAAAATTCAGTTTCAATATTTTTATCTTGAATTAAAATTTCAATAATTTTTGATAACTTATTTGTAGAATAAATTTTTTCCAGTTTTTCGTTTTCTATAATTTTTTTAATAATTATAAAATTTAGTATTTTTGGCATTAAAAATGAGTGAAATTCATGTGAATCAGCTAATTTTAAAATATTCACACCTTCGTAGATATACTCTGATGATGGTAGCTTTGAATACCAATTTCTAAACTCTGTTACTTTATCAAAAATTTTTAATCTTTCATCTTGATTAAGTAATTCTTCACCCATTTGGTGCTCGATTCCATCTAATTTCAGTTTATTATGTACTTCATAATCAAGTGAAATTTTTTTATTATTTGAATCATTGATTAATTTTTTTGGAATTGTTTCTAAATCTACAATATTTTCAATAAAAATAATTGATTTTACCACGATTTTTCACCGTTTAGCTTTTTCATAATTTCTTAAACATATTTTAATTGTATTGTATATTAAATTACGTATAATTTAATAGTAAGATTTTATTTATTTTATAAAATTACAAAGGAACTTTAATAATTTATTAAATTTATCAATTCCTTCAGTCTCAGATACTTCTAATGGTGTTTCAATTGTACATGAAAACAAATCTAAAATTTCTTTTTCGTTCACAATTTTTATTTTTTGAATTTCTTTTTTTCTTTTTTGAATATGATTAAATAATTTAATTATTCCTCCATAACTCTTTAATTTTTTTATCAACATTTTCTTTTTAGTAAAAAATAGTAGTAAAACCAATTCAATAATTATTAATGATGGAAGTAATTTGATAATTGTTTTAGTATTATAATTTGATAAAAGTACAATCCATCTGTTCCTTTCTAATAAATAAAATTTTTCACCACTCCACTTCCATTGTGCACTTCCATGATGATATACAAT
>Ga0315321_10001039_pt1 | contig 21327 bp, 9 predicted proteins | sample M180m21515metaG_FD_203464 | JGI IMG/M metagenome (GOLD analysis project Ga0315321, IMG submission 203464) | Ammonia-oxidizing marine archaeal communities from Monterey Bay, California, United States - M1 80m 21515 | ecosystem: Environmental > Aquatic > Marine > Intertidal zone | place: USA...
GGGGTGCCGTTCTGTTGTTGCGGCTGGTCGTTCTGTTGATGTTGGTGCTGGCCGTTTGGGTGCTGGTGGGGTGAGTCGGTCTGTGGCTTATGGTGGCCGTTCTGTTGTTGCGGCTGGTCGTTCTGTTGATGTTGGTGCTGGCCGTTTGGGTGCTGGTGGGGTGAGTCGGTCTGTGGCTTATGGTGGCCGTTCTGTTGTTGCGGGTGCTGGTGGGGTGAGTCGGTCTGTGGTCGCGACTGGTCGTTCGGTGGCGAACTTTTCTCCCGTCGGTGGAAAGATAAAGCAGGCTTCGTCTCCAAAAGAAAATACTTCGCTTCCCGGAGGTCAAACGTCGAGAGGAAATAACAAAAATCTTCGTCGAAAGTCTCCTGAATCATTAGTCGGCGTAAACGCAACCGCTAACAATCAAATGAATATGTCGACGCGATATCCAAGCCGAAGTAAGCAGGTTCATAGCGTCGACCGAACTCTTACACAGCCCTCATCTAGTGTTGCTCGCTCGCATGTTATTGCTTTGAGGCGAGCGGTTCCTGTTGGAAAACCGGCAATAGGTAAGCACAGAGCCGGAGATCCGATGTCGCTGGATACGCGACCATCCCGAGCAGAACAACCTGCACGGCAACTTCAGCAAAATAGTCACGCTATTTTTGAAGGCTCCTCAGTTGATGAAGCGCGCCGGTCTGCCAGAGTGCGTAGTTTGCCAGTAAATGTTGCAACGATTAACCCAATGTCTATAAACAGGGAAATGACCAAAGCATCTCCAAAAAATCCTGCAAGCGAGTCCACCGGCGGCCTGTCAGCCAGTGAAGCAGCGAAGATTGTTTCAGCTGGAGGAAAACCTGAGAAAGTAGTTTTGCGATCGCCAAGTGAATCAGTGGGGAAGTCGTCGGAGAAGAGCACAGCTTTTGACGCAGATGAATGTGGTAGCGATTCACCAGCTGCGACTTTAGCGAAATTTGGGTCTATTACCGGAGCTAATTCCGAACGAGGAATAGACACAAGCGATCTTTTAGATTTGATCGAGTGGATAAACAAAGTCGTTGATGACCGGTTACGAGATGATTTCCAGCGTTATGGATGGGATAGTCAAAGGAGGCAATTCTGATGCCAGCAGGCAGCCAACTTCAAAAGCTAGAGTTGTTGTTATGTGAAGAAAGCGGCTCAAAAAAACCGTATCTGACCTTTCAATTTAATCCTGAAAGCTTGTCGTTCAATCAATCCATTACTCTTAATTGCGATCCTGGATCCAAAAAAGATCCACAGTCACGCGAATCAATGGAATTTTCTGTAACTGCTTTTTTTGATGCAAGTCACCAGTTCAACCCAAACGATTCAGTTCAACTAGCTGTCGAGAAGCTGTACAAGGTAGCTGCGCCTGAATTCGAAAAAGGAAAAGATCTGAATCCGAATTTGGTCCAACTCCAATGGGGAAAGATGTACACGCCGGTGTCAGTCGTCTCAAGTTTCGGAGCGACATACACGATGTTCGACCCTAGCGGTACGCCAATAAGAGCAGAGGTAGAGCTATCGCTTACTGAATACGACCCTAAAAACTCCAAACCACCATTGCAAAACCCAACATCTTTTACCCCTTTCCCTGGAAAACTTCATCATCCCAACAGCGGCCAACATCTTGATGATGTAGCTCAAGAACTATACGGAGATCCCAGTGGTTGGCGTCGTATAGCTGCGGCGAACAAAATTTCTGATCCCTTTGCTACTTTGCGAGGTACTCGACTTCTAGTCCCAGATGAGGAGGTTTTTGATGGCACCGACTGAAGGAACGCCACTGCCGCGAATTTCTATTAAAGGTAAAGAGATCGGTGATAAGTACTTTGAGAGCCTTATCGACTGCCGCGTTTCCAGGGAGATCGGAGCAGCTGGCACAGCCGCTGTAAGATTTTATGATCCTGAGTTTGAGCTTTTTAGCGGTGGGTTTATCAAAATAGCGGACAATTTGACGATCTCATTTGCGAATCCTGCCGGTAAGTATGAGAAAATTTTTACCGGTACGGTCGGGGGTGTGGGAGTCGAGCAAGGTGTTTCTGATCTCCACCACTTGGTAGTCAGCGCCTATGATTCAGCGCAAGGCATGAACCGCCAGAGCACTCCGATTGCTTATCAGAACACATCGGTTAGTGAAGTTGTTACTCAGATTGCCAAACGTAATGGCCTGTCAGCAAATTTGAAGTTGCCAGAAATCAAGCTGGAATATTATCTTCAAACTGAGGATGATCACGCCACGTTGGACATGATTCTGGCGCGGGTGGGGGCGTCTTGGTGGGTCGAGGAGAAGAAACTTTTTGCTCAGCCACAAAAAGTAACTTCGCCGATTAGTTTAGTTTGGAGAGAGACGTTAACTAAATTTTCAGCAAGGTATAGCGGAGCTTCCCGAACCGATTCAGTTACGGTGCGGGGCTGGGATCCAAGTACACAGAAAGCTATTTCTGGAGTTTCGCAACGGTCGTCGACAAACGGTCAAAAGTTGGGTGCGTCAATCCCGATGTTTGATAAGCGGTCGAAAGAAGCGAAGACAATGAAGGGAAAATCTGTTGTAACCGATGCGCCGGTTGAAACGGCGAAAGAAGCAAAGGCCTTGGCTGATTCGTTGCAGGGCGACGTGGCTAGCAACGAAATCATCATTTCTGGTGAGGCGCAAGGACAGCCTGAGATAGCAGTTGGTAAGACAGTTGAACTAAAGAATTTAGGACCTCAACTATCGGGAAAAATTTCTATTACCCGCGTAGATCATCGTTATGCGGTCGGTAAGGCTTTAGTAACGCGGTTTGAAGGTGGTCAAGCAAACCCGACTGGGATCGCGAATCGGTTTGCTAATAGCCAGCGCGGTATAGATCGGAGCTTAAGACAGCTAGCTATCGGAACGGTGACGAATGTTAAAGATCCCGATAAAACGGGTCGCGTGAAGTTAAAGGTTCCGAGTATCTCTGACAAAGATGAAAGTGCATGGGCGCGGGTCGTTTCTTTAGGAGCGGGGCCAGGTAGAGGCTTGCAGTTCACACCCGAAGTGGGAGATGAAGTGCTCGTCGCCTATATCGGTGGTGATCAGCGTTTTCCAATGGTTGTTGGCGGCCTGTGGAGTAAAAAAAATGCGCCACCGATACCATCGCCTGCGAGCAAAGATGATGTCGACAAACGATCAATTATGTTTGCTTCTGGCTCAAATCTAACCGCAAGCGCTGATGATAAAAAAAAGAAGGCGATCTTAAAGTTAGAGCACGCGGACCCAGCTAATTTTATGGCCTTGTCCGAAAAGGGAATTGAAATTGAGGCTCAACCTAAAGGTAAATTCGTGCTGAAAGTCGGCAAAGCATCTATCGAAATGGATGGAAATGGAGACATTAGTATTAAGGGAGTCAATATAAAGATTTCAGGCTCTAAAGCAGTGACAGTCGATGGTCAGAATCTAACTTTAAAAGGGAAAATGGGTGCGCTTGTAGACGGTGGAGGCTCAAAACTCGATTTGAAAAAACCGGGTGCTAATCTATCCTCGTCGGGCATTACCGGGATCAAGGGCTCGATGGTGAAACTCAATTGATAAATAACGCTTGTGTGGTCGGTGTGAAAAATGAGTGAAACTGACTTTCTTGGTCGTGGTATCGACTTTCCTTTTGTGATTGACGCGAAAGGCTCCTTTGGTTTTGCTGAGGGGGTTATTTCTGTGGAAAAATCTATTTTAATGATTCTTTCAACTGCGCCCGGGGAGCGAGCATTTCGTCCTAATTTCGGATGCTTGATCTGGGAGCTTTTGTACGAATCGATAACTCCGAGCCTGTTCGGGAGAATGGAGATGTACGTTCGGCAAGCACTGGAAATGTGGGAGCCGCGTATTGATCTAGAACAAGTATCTACTATCGATGGTTCTGAATTCGGAACGGTTGAAATCGAGATTATTTATAAAGTGAAAGACACCAATGATCGAAGAAATCTTGTGTTTCCATTCTATGTGATACCAGCAGAAGGGGAGGAACGTGGCCTTTCCTAAAGTAAATCTCGATGACAGAAGATTTCAAGATTTAGTTGATGAGGCCAAGCGGCTAATTCCAAACTATTTACCTGAGTGGACAAATCATAATGTAGCTGATCCAGGAGTAGCGCTAATAGAGCTGTTCGCATGGATGACTGAGCTCACTTTGTATCGACTAAACCAGATTCCTGATCGATTGTACGAATCCTTTCTCGACTTAGTTGGCGTGTCGCCATACCCCGGTGCTCAGGCCACAACCAAATTGACTTTTAGCTTTTCTAATGTTCCCGAAGAGCCTGTAAGTATTCCATTTGGAACCGAGGTAGCTTCAGCCGGTGATTCTCCAGTAATTTTTGTTACCAGCGATCAGTTGACAATCAGCCAACCTGAGTTAGTTGCAGTCCTGTCGGTACCGAGCAGTGGCGATGAAGAACCCGATGAAGGCCGAGCTTCTGACAGCCTCGACGAACTAATGGCCCAAACCGAAGTCTTGAACATCTTTTCCTCCGACCCTATGTCGCCGGGAGATTCAACCTATTTTGGTTTTGATCAGTCGTTAGCCGGTAATTTATTGAGATTAACTGTCGAAGCCGAAGTAGAGGGTGTCGGAATTGACCCTTTTCGGCCACCAATTGCTTGGGAAGTATGGTCAATTGATGGATGGTTAAACTGCGAAGTTAGGTCTGATGGAACGGGTGGTTTGAACCGTGATGGAGAAATAGTCATTGCGATTCCAGATGGACATGTCGGATTGGCTGTAGCAGGTACACGCGCTTTCTGGATGAGAATCAGGCTTACTGTCCCAGAAATTGACCAGCCCACTTATCAGGCAACTCCATCTGTACGAACTCTTGACTTTGCGGCGATTGGAGGCACCGTATCGGCGGAGCATTCAGAAATCGCAGGTGAAGAGTTTTTGGGACTTTCAGCAGGTGAGCCAGGCCAAAGTTTTTCGGTACAGAGTGTCCCGGCGTTAAGCCGTAACGAAAACGAATTTGTTGAAATACGTTTCGAAGATGAGAATCAGCAATGGGTTGAAGTTTCAAATTTTTCTCAATCTAACGAAGAAGACCTTCATTACACCTGGGATAGCAGGTCAGGCCTAATTGAGTTCGGGCCACGAGTCCGTCAACCGAACGGCTCCTGGAGGAGTTACGGCGCGGTGCCAAAAGCCGGCGAAGAGATTTGGGTATCTGGTTATCGCATAGGAGGGGGGTCTGTGGGTAACGTAGGGCCTAACTCGTTAACAATCTTGCGTTCCGCTGTTCCGTATGTTGATCGAGTCACTAATCTGATCCCCGCTTCGGGAGGGGTAAATGTAGAAACCCTCGACAATGCAAAACTAAGAGCCCCATTATCGTTAGTAGCGGGCGATAGAGCAGTTACGGCCTCAGATCACGAGAGGCTCGCAGTTGAATCCTCCCCGAAGATAAGCCGGGCCTTATGTATTGCATCAGAAAATGCTGGAGGACCCACGAGCTTAATAGTTGTGGTCGATCCGGCAGTTACCCCCGACCTCTTGACAATAGATGACTTTGTCCTTGGCGATGATTTGATCGAGGAAGTAACGAATTACTTGTCGCCCCGACGCCTGATAGGAACATCTATCGAATTACGCACCCCACGTTATGTCGGAATTAGCGTTACCGCTCTATTGACTGCGGCACCAGGCAAAAATAGTGCAGCGCTACGACAAGAGTGTCTTGAAGCTGTAGCAAATTTTTTATCTCCGTTAAGCGGTGGCATTAATAATTCTGGGTGGCCGTTCGGTCAGGCCTTAAATGCTGGGGCCATCTCGAATCTTTTAGCGCAAGTACCGGGAGTCGAACGGGTAGCAGAAGTTGCGCTATTCGAAGCTGACCTGAGGAATGGGAGACGCATAGGAGACTCGAAAGAGGTTATCCCATTAGAAACCGACGCCTTATTTTTATCTTTCAGGCCGCAGATTGTTGTCCGATGACAGTTCGTGAAAAAGGTTGGTTAAGTCGGCGCCTGCCTCTGGTAATGGGAGAAGACCCGACGCTTCGTTCATTTCTCGGTATGTTGGAAGAAATATCTGAATCTCTTCAAATCCAGATTGATCAATTCCCGTTGCTTATCGATTCGTCTGTGACACCTACCGAATTATTAGAATGGTTAGGGTTCTTCATTGACACGCCAGATACCAGTGCGTTGCCGGAGGTGAAGAGGCGGCAATTGATTACAGACTTAGGCGCTTCACTTTTACGAAGAGGAACTAGAGCCCACATGGAACATATTCTTGCAGCGTTTACTGATGGCGGGTACGAGATTAATGAAGATGGTGGCGTCTACCGAGAAGGTGAAGCTCCTACCAACTCAAGTAAAATAGATGTGAGAGTTGGCCAATTGCGAAGCGGCACCGTGAATAGTTTAGAGCAAATTTTGCAATCGATAATTCCTACAAATTGCGCTTTGACGTTAGAGGTCGATGAAACAATGACAGAGAGAAAGGCCTAGCGTAGTGTCTCTAATTATCTGTCCGAGCTGCGCTGCAGAACAAGTAGACCCTTCCGGATTGAGATCAGCAGAATCTTTCTGTGTCGAATGCGATTTCCCTCTTTTCTTTTCTGGACCTGATTTAGAGTTAGCTCGAAGTGATACTTCTGAGTCACGTGACCGACTCCCCGGAGTTGACGGGCGCACACCCAAATCATGGCGATCATGTGGCGAATGTGGAGAACTCAATCGGCGGGCGTCTTCACATTGTCTCAGGTGCGGAGCAGTTCTTCGCGAAGTAATAGATCATGAAGATGAAGTCGAACAACAAGTTGAAACCCTCCCTGAGGAGGACTCTGCTGTGGCCCCAGCGAAGAAGTCTTCGGGCTTGATCGAAGGCTTAATAGCGGGATTACTCGTTGGGCTTTTACTTGCGTATTTTGTTACAGCTCTCTGGTTAGATAACAAAAATGTAGAAAACGGTATAGATCTAGTGGTTTCTGAACAGGAAATCGAGCTTGTCGAAGCGGGCTCAATAGTTACCGTCACAGTATCTTTGAGCGAAGAACCCATAAAAGAAATTGTAATTGAAACCTCTTCAAACGACCCAAATGTAGCCCTGGTCTCTCCGAAGCGACTCGTTTTCAACGCCAGAAACTGGAACTCTCCTAAAAATGTGAAGATTGAGGCTCCAACGGTTCCTATATCTTCGGATCAGGAAACTTTGGTAGTTCTAGTGCCTATCGAAAACGGAGGAGCCAGGCGTTTGATTACCAACAATAACCGTTTCGAATTGCCGCTTGCCTACGAGTTGCAGGTTTCTTCGGTGGCTCCCAGGAGCGATTAAAGTTCTTTTCTGTTGAACGCGGAGACAAGCGATGGAAGAAATTATTTTTTCCAGTTTTAGTGCCGCGATATTTTTGCCATGTAGGGCTAACTTTGGTCTTACCTGACTAAATCCTTAGAACTAAGAATGATCGCACACCATGATTCATCTAATAGATGATGCACTCGAAAGATTTCTCAAACACGAAGTTTTGGAGGAGTCCTCTATCGAAGTTTCTTTCAATAGGCCAGATGGTGAATGGGTATCTTCGCTGACGAGTCCAGTCATAAATATTTTTTTGTGGCGAATCCGAAAAGATCATGTAAAGAACTCGTCGGGCACTGAAGTTCGTTCAGGTAACGAAACAGTGCGACGGATGGTGCCGCCGCGCCTGAGGCTCAGTTATTTCGTATCTGCACATGCGCAAGAGGTTAGAGATGAGCACCTCTTGCTAGGTGAAGTAGCTAGAGAGGTGTTGCGTAATAAAGAGATGCCTGAAGAATTCAAAGAAGGTGATCTAGCGGGTGCCGACGCGCCTGTTTGGATGTCGGTAGGCAACGAAAGTTTGCAGCTTCCCCTCGAGTTTTGGCAAGCAATAGGTGGAGATCTTAAATCAGGTATAGATTTGGAAATTAGTGTTCCTATAGATCTTGAGCTAGGAATCGAAGTAGGTCCTCCTGTAGAGGGCATCGAACTTCGGACTGAAGATATTCATAGCCCAACCATCAAGTCGGTGCGAAGCTACGTCCGAAGTGAGTCAAATGATGGCTAAGCAACTCCGCTTCGCCCCTGCTCTTAATTTTACTACGCTCATAGGTAGTGCATGAGGGCAAGCATCGTCTCTTCTCCAGAAAAAGTCACGGTAGGAGTCCCATTCACAGTTGAGCTCTTAGTAGAAAATGTGTGGAGCACTATTCAGACGGTTACTCCAGAGGTGGAAGGTGCATTAGCGTCTTCAGCGATTAGCGCACCATTGTCAGTAGCGCTTTTCCCGCAAGAAGCTCAGACTTTCACGATTGACATTACATTGCCGCAGACAACTTCTGTAGGGGATTTAAATTTCACAGTTGACGTTGGCAGCGAACTTGCCATCGCCGACGGGGCTCTCGAAGTTAGCGTGAATGTACAAGAGCGACTGGAAGCTAACCTAACTGCAGCGCCGCGCCAATTGTCACGCGGAAGCAAAGCAAAAATAGTCGCAACGGTATCGAATGATGGTAACTCGCAAGTGGCCCTAGGCGTTTCAGCCCTTGACCCAGTTGGTGAGCTAAAATTTTCGATATCCCCAGATTCGGCGATTGTACAACCGCAGGGAATCAGAGCGTTTGAGGTTGTAGCGAAACACCGGCGGCCATTTATAGGTAGCCCTGCTCCGCGCGAGTTTAGGGTTGAGCTACTGGGATCCGAAGAACCTAAAAGCGAGCTCATAACCTTTATCCAAAAGCCGTTACTAGGTAGAGGGCTGCTGACAGCGTTAATCTTGATCTCAATACTAGCTCTATGGGTTGTCGCTATATTCGTGGGCTTTTGGGCGGCTGGCCGGGCGCAAGAAACTGCCGTTGGCGCAAACACCTTTGAAGTTAATGAAGCTGGCGACCCAATAAATTATTTTAATGTAGGTCTGGGAAGTGAAAGCTTGCCAACTAAACGCGTCCGTGGACGTGCTCTGGCAGCTTCGAATAGCTCAGCTTTGTCCCGTGGAGGGGTTATTTTCTCGTCACTCGCTGAAAGTGGGGAAGTTTATGAAGGAGCGATAGACGAGGATGGCTCATTCGAGGTTCCATTAATGCCAGCAGGCCCGTATATGTTCAGGGCTTATGGTGATGGCTTGCAAGATAGCTATCAAGGTGTTCAATGGCTTCGTTCGGGTGCAATTTTGGACTTAGGTAATATTTTTCTGGAGGGTGTGCCGGGCCGATTACAAGGCTATGTGAGGAATAAGATTGGGGACCCAATTTCAGAAGCTTCTATCGTAATCGGGCCCTCGGCGACAGCAGAAGAGAAAAATGCCACCAAGTACGAATTAGCAACTAAAGCTGATGGCGCTTTTGAGCAACTGAACCTTCAGACTCCGGCTAGCTACAGCGTGATGATAGCTGCGAGCGGATACGACACGATGCTGACCGAAATAGACCTAAGTCAAGGTCAGAATCTAGAAGAATTAACGTTTGATCTAGTTGCTCAGCCTTCGTCTATTGAAGGACAGGTAGCAGCAGCGATACAAGGCGAGTCCAACGGTCAATTGCTTGATTTAGCTGATGTTGAAATTTTGGCGACCTCTGGAGAATTTTCTGTAGCGACAAGGACCGTCGAGGAAGGAAAATTTGCCGTTCTTAGCCTGCCCCCGCTCAAGACATACGTATTGACGTTTTCAAAACCCGGCTATGATAACCGTGATCTTGTTATCGAGGTAGGAGCTGGATCTACAACGTATCTGTCAGAAACCGTTCAGATTTACAGTTCTACAAATTCACTAGTCGGAAAGATTCAACTGTCCAGCTCAAGCGAAAACATTGAAGATTTGGGCATACCCAACGTTCAGGTACTGGTGTCTGATGGCACATTAAAAGGGCAAACGCTAAGCACAAGCGATGGCACTTACGAATTCACTGGCCTCGAAGTTGGTCAACACTACGTTGTGACTTTTAAAGCAGAAGGTTATGAAAGCGTTTCGTTCGATCTACCTGCTGTCCCTAAGGGCGCAAGTCGACTTCCCCTTGATGTCAGGTTAGTGCCCTCGACCTACCAACTTGAGGGATCGACTATTTCACTTTCGACAAACGAAGCCGTGTGTAATATAGATGTCGTCGCCTCTTCAGGTAGCTTGATATTGAGCACGGTTACAGCATCTTTAGATGGAAAATTCATTCTTCCTGGGCTAACTAACAACCGGGTCTGGACGGTTGTTTTCAAGTCAGATGATAAGAATTTAGCGGCGTTGATAATCGATCCTCAAAATGATCCCGCCGTCGACGGAAAAGTGTCAGTCGGATCCGTAACGGTGGACGCTAAAAAGTGCTGAACCGTTTTGAGTTAGCCTCCAAACATAATCTAAAGCTGGTAGAGCGAATAGCTGTTATCGAAAGTATTCGTAGGGAACTGCGCGAATTGATTACCTCTGGTGGGCTTGACATAGGAAATCACGAGGGACGCTGATGGCTGTATCACTTTCCGTTGAACCTAAAGTAGTTTTCCATGATCAATCTGAGCCAGTTGAAGTAGCTGTTCAAATAGCAAACCAGGCTGACGTTATCGATTCATATTCAATCAGAGTGCTTGGAGTTGACCCCGATTGGGTGACCGGAGCAGAAGAAGCTCTGCAGCTCTTTCCAGGCGACTCAGGATTTTTTGAATTGTGTATTAATTTGCCATCTGATTTTCCTGCGGGTGAACATACGCTAACTCTCCAATGTCGTAGCGCTGTATTCCCTGAAAGAATTCTGACATCTGGCATTACGGTAATAGTTGAAAGTGTTGATTTCGTAACGCTCGACGTATATCCCAATAGATCTATTAGCGGAAAGAAAACTGAGTTCGTCCTTACTGCAGCTAACCATGGCAATTCAGATATTTGGTTAGAGTTGGAAGCTGATGACCCAGAAGCCCTCACAGAGGTGCAGTTCTCAAAGCCACGCGTTCATATAAAAAGACAAGAGGAAGCGACCGTTGAAGTACAAGTTCAAGGACCTCGACCTTGGGTTGGGCAACCCGCGAGCCGAGTTTTAACGTTAGGGGCTAAAAACATCGATGATGTAGCCCCACAATTATTTAACTTTGTGCAAAAACCAAAGTTAGGTAGGTGGCTATTCTCATTTTTTGGATTGATGATTACCTGCGTAATTTTCGGTCTAGTTTTACATAACAGATTGGCCAATTTTGGTAACCAGGTAACGCTTGATCCTAATATCTTAGAAAACGCTTTTGTTACTGGCTCAGGGAACTCGGCGGCAGGAGATTCTTTTCTGCAAGGATCAGTCCTGGACTTACGGACGCGTAGCCCGCTGCATTATGTGACTATCAAAGCTTATGACCCAAGCGACATGGATACGGTAGTTAGTCAAGGGGTTAGCGAACAAAATGGCACCTTCGAACTTAGAGGACTAAACGAAAAACGCACATATAAACTTCTGTACACTAAAGCCGGTTATCAAGACACATGGTCAGGTTTTGTTGATGAGCCAGCCCGAGCAAAAGAAATTATTGGTCGAGGTATAAACCAACCAATGTTTCTAGAGGGAGAGTCCTCTTCGTTAACTGGGCTGGTTGGTGGTTCTTTGGTAGATGCGGTCGATGTCGAGCTTTTAATAGCGCCAGAAACGCTTTTCCTAACCGATGACGATAGCGATGTCGTTATCAGTAGCACTCAGACTGATAGCGAGGGTTTATATTTGTTTGATTCCCTGCCTACAGGGAGATATCGGGTGCGCGCGTCGGCTCCAGGTTTAGGCACTAAATATTCGCCATATTTTGATCTTACGCCAGATGAAGTAGAGCAAGTCCCGGAGTTATCTTTGCAAGAAGGAGATGGTGGAGTAAGCGGGAAGTTGTTCAAAGTCGTTGATAATCAAGTGGTTCCGGTCGAAGACGGGACAATTGTTTCAATCAAGTCTGAATCAATGAGTAAGCGGTTCGAAGTTGCCGCTCCGAATCCTACGACAGCGGTCCGCCTAGTTCAAAGGGTTTCACCTACGTCACAAAAATTTTATAAAGCAGGCGAGAGTCTAGTTATGTCTCTCTACGATTTGCCTTCCGATTTTGTGCCGTCTGATTTGTATGGAAATGCTAAGGCTATGATCCCTGGCGATGAAATGCAGTTGGAAGTGTGTGTGTCCATTTGTGCGGGAGGTTCTCAACTCGAAGACTGGTCCCTGAGACTAACGCAGCGTTCCAAAATATTGGAATGTCAAGACACCGGCAACGTTGCTCCTGGCGGAGATGTACTGGACACGAAGCGAAATGGTAGATGTGGGTTTAAAGGTTTGGAAGACGGAGAAGTTTCCGTGGAGTTCAGAGCGTCACCGGATCAAACTTTCGGATCTCTAAGAACAATTCAAATTAAGGCTGATCAGGTACTCGAACTTACGATCGTTTATGAAGAAGCAACCGGCGGTTTCTACTTGAAACCAAATCTAATCAAAAATGTTGAATGTACGATAGAGAAAGGTTACTCCGGTTGCACTATTGGCAGCGGAGAAGAAGGATTGCGTCAACTATTTGCAAGCTTTGAAGATGCAGATGGAAAAAGACTGTTTAGAGATGTCGAGGTTGTGTTTCTTTCTCCTGAAAAATCTCAAACATTTGATATCGATGTAAACAAATTCTTAGCTTTGGGCGATACAGATTCAACTCAGCCGGCCCCGCCAACACTTTCCCGAGATTCTGTAACGGTAATGCTCAGTGATGAAGACGGCACTGAAAAAGTTGTGCCACGTGGCCGAAATGTTTCTGTGTTTGCCGTTATCGATAAAAATGTCGTCAGCAGTTGTGTAATTGAGTCTGATGATTCTTCGTGTGATCTCGAAGTCGCCTACTTGACCGAAACACCTTCAGATCTTTGGGTTTACGCTTACGGAGTATCTAGCTGGTGGGCGGTGGAGAAGAAAATCGTGGCCCCGGAGGAGGGAGTCAAAAAAGTTAGGCTCGTGGTCGAAGAAAGACAAGCAAATTATTTGACTGCAGCGACCGGAACTTTTTCGTTTGAAGGACTTCCGACACCCGGGCGGTATCAGCTAGAAGTCCAAAGCGGAACTAACTTTCGAACTGCTGCGATAGATATTAATTTGGTCTCGGGTCAGGTCGTGACGGACCTAAACATAGTTGTTAATCCGTCCGCCGGAGCCATATGTGGAAAAGTGTCAAACCAGAACGGGAAAGCCATAGATGGGGTAACCATCGAAGTATCAGATGGAGTTGATATTTGGACTGGAGTGACTCTGCAAGGCTTCGTCGAGCGCTCCTGTGGTCAGAATAGTCTCGAGTCAATCAACTACATCTTGCCGAAGTTGCCGGTGCCCGGAGAGTATCGACTTACGTTCACGAGACCCGGATATGAAACATCAATAATAGACGTATTGCTAACGGACCTAGGGCCTGTCAGAACTCGCAATGTTTACTTGACTTCCTCTACTGCGCAACTAAGTGGCGTGGTTAAACAATGTACATTGGTAACAACTCCTGGAGTTGCCTGCCCGGCCAGCTCACTAACTAATAAAGACTTAGCCGAAGTGGCCCTCTCAAATGGCTCCATTACTTTTGATACGTTCACAGCAAGCCGTTGTGTTACGAAAGATCCTCTTAAAGAGTTAAACGACTCTTGCACAGGCAGTTATTACTTTGCTGATATCCCTGTCGGTCAGTATTCTGTAACCGCTGCTGTAAAAGGGGCTGTTTCGGAATCATCCTCTGTGCGATTACAGCCAGGTGTCGCGCGGCAAGAGAATTTTGACCTCTCGCTGTCTTCAACCGTAAAAGTTCAGGTGTGTAGCTCCTTTCCAGCGTTAGCGACCGCAACCTGTGCTAGTCCGAAACAGGGTTGGCAGATCAGGATGTATTCGGAAACTGCTTTTCCAAATGGAACACCAGCTGTTGGCGTGGTACCAGCGAATGGCACGGAGACTAACTTTGCAGGCCTTGATGCACCTCAAAGATACGTATTGACGGCTGCTGGCGTTTCGAATGGAAATTCAAGTAACTTTTCGTACTCGTTTGCTCTTGGAGCAGGAGAGGAAGTCACTTTAATTTGTGTTCCGCCAGTGGCTGGCAGCGTTCCAACCTTTGCTTGTCGCCGTCTAACGAAATAGCTATGAGTTTTCTATAATTAAAATAAATTAAATAAGGCGTAAAGCTTAAATCATTGGGTATGGGCGACTAGTTTTTGCCTAAACGGTTATCACGAAAAAGGAAAATGGCTCCTACTGATTCGAATAAAGTATCGCTAGCCGTTGACCAAGAAAGTGTCGTCTTTTCTACTAACTCAATAGCATTCAGCCTTAAAGTAGCAAACGAAAGCGGCGAGGCTAGCGACCTTATCCTTCGGGTGCTTGGGGCTCCTTCGGGTCCTATGCAAGCGCTTATCGTTAGTTTAGAACCGGGCGAAGAAACTATTAGGTCTATCGTTCTCGAAGTGCCGGCCGGTTTCCCCTTCGGTGAACATGATCTTGAGATTGATGCCCTAGATAGAACTACTGGCGATATTGTCGTCACGGTTCCTTTCGTCGTAAACATTGTTGACACGAGCGGCGTGACAGTGCGGGTTAGCCCGACTCCATTGAGGGTTAATCGGCGCGGTAAAATTCGTATCAGATTAAGAAATAGAAGTGAAGAATCCATTTTGTTGGATCTTGCGTCGGAGACGGAATCTTCTCGAATAAAAGTTAATCTTGACTCAACTCAAGTTCAGCTAAGCGCGTTGCATAGTGTGACGGTTCGCGGCAAAATAAAGGTCCCGCTGAAGTGGTTTGGTAGAGAGAGGATTCATGGCTACGGAGTTGTCGCCAAATCAAGCGGAAATCCGGTTTATGGCAGGGGATTAGTCCGTCAAATTCCGGTTTTCGCAAATGGAGCGCGTATTCTTCCTGTGCTTAGCCTCTTTATTATAGCGCTTTTGTTTATTGGCGTATTAACGAAAGGCTTGTGGCAATCGACCAGCAAAGACCCCGCTGGGTTAATCGAAAAAACTTCAGAAGATGACGCTGAGGGAGGCTCAGAAAATTCTGAGCTACAAGCAATAAAAAACGATTTCAAAGTTCAAGGTGAAGTTATTTTAGCAGTGGAAGATGCTGCAGGAACTGGCAACGTTGACCCGATTGGAGTCACATTTTGTGAAACTACCGGTAAGCAGCCTTTCGTCGAGGCTGGCTATCAACGAGATTTTGTAGAATCTGCGAGTACTTCTGGTCTAGGTGAACAGCTGCGTCAAGTCGCTAGTTCTGATGAAACCGAAGTAAACAATTTAAAGCTCATCGAAGACACGAACGAGACTAAAAAAAATTGCCCTGGTGAACAACAAACTCATTTTCTAGATGGAGAAGAAAATAAGTTTGTGATTGCTGCGTTAGCAAGGGACCAGGTCTATGAGTTCCGAATACACAAACCTGGGTACGTGAGTACTACGCGTATAGTTACCGCGTCGAGCGCTGATTTCATTGATCTTGGCGCTATTACACTTTCTCCGGCAGATGGTGTTTTAGCTGGTAGATTTTTCGGACCTGGTGAAGGCGATATGAATACCGCGCTTTCGGGCGTGGCTATTACGCTGACTTCTGCGGCCGGAACCTTCGCAAGCGAAACTTTGACCAGCGAAGCAGCAAGAGCTTTAGGTAAGAAACAAGGAAGTTTTGAATTTCGAGGTCTGGCGACACCAGGCACATTTGTGCTTGAAGCATCGAAGCCTGGCTATGAAACCTTCGCCCAAATAATTAATTTAGGCGCCGGCTGTTCATTACTTTACGAACCTACGAGTGACCCGGAGTCAACAAGTTGTGTTAGCGATTCGATCGTTGCAGCAAAGCTAAAGTCGAAGAGCTCAGCGTTACCAGATATACCAACGAGCGAAGATTCGTATCAGTTACTCAAAGCGGGAGGGTCTCTTCGCGGTGAAGTGACACTAGAAGGAAAGAACGGACAATGTAGCTCTTTGACCGTACCGGTCACCGTAACCCTGTCTGGTCACGGCATATTTCGAAAAAATTCAGCAGCCGCACAAGAAATATTTTGTAATCGTGAGACAGCATTTAATTTCAGTTTCCCGAACGTACCATTTTTGCCGAGCGGGCAAACCTATTTAATTACGTACGAAGCTACAAACTGGATCTCAGATAGCAAGGGCATCGAATTCTCTGATCATCAGGACGCGGAAATAATCCATAGCAATATTCTGACCTCAACTGACGAAATTTTAACTGGATTTATTTCAATCCTTGATTCTGGCCTTAACGTCTTGGATTGCCCAGAACAAGTAACAGTGACTTTAGAGAGTAGTGATAGCGTAATTAATTCCACCCTCGTGCCAATAGCAGGCTCAGGTGAAAACGTTAAGACCTGCGAAATTCGAATAGCCGCCGTTCCTTATAACACCTATGCCCTGTCGATCGGCGCGCCGGGGCTGCAGACCCTGACTATCACGTGCATAGTGTCTATCGGCGATAACTCATGCGAACTGGGGTCTGCAATAGCTCCAATAAAAATCACTAAAAATCTTGGTCAGATAACAGGCTGGTTAAAAGCAAAGTTTTGCTATACAGCTGATTGCGAAGTCGAGGCCATAACAAACGTTGTGCTGCAGGCAACGGGTTTAGACAGCGTGAGTTGCGCTGCGTTGCAACTATCCCGAGGGACTCGCAAGTCCGATTGTAAATTTCAGCCGGATGCAAAGGGCGAGCTAGTTTTTTCCAAGGCACAAGTCGGCCGATACGTTTTCACGAGTAGCGTCGCTGGCCACAAGCCAACAACAACAATTGTCGACGTCGAAGCATCAGACGTAGAGCCCGCTTTGCCACAAACTACAACTTCGATCTTTAGCTATGGAAGCATTAAAGGCACTGTTCGAGATTCTTTGGGTAATCCGTTAAACGGTGCGACAGTAACTGTCAACTCGAACTCGACGATCTCGGGACCGAGCTCAAGCTGTGCAACGCCCGGCTGCTATTCCTTCGAACGAGTCTTGGACACAACGGCGTCAACAATTACTGCTTCGCTGGCTGGGCAATCATCTGAAACTTCGGTAACAGGTTCCCTTGGAGTGACGATTCAGTTACCAATTACTATAAATATGAGCAGGCTAATTACAGGTTATGTTCAATATTCGAAAGTTGCGGGTGATCCTTTTGAGTTAGTAGGTCCCGATGACTTCTCAATTTTCACGTCCGCGTCATCTGTTCTTGTCCTAGACAAACAACTTGAAATAACGTCTGCTGGTCAACTTCAAGGTGACACAGATAGCACCTCGCTAGCTACTCCTCATACGTTTGGTTCAACGATCGCTGCTGTGAAAACTGCTCAAGACGTCAAAGTAGTAGCGCAGAAATGGGATGGCGTATCTGCTTCGACCACCGCTATTACGAACGGCTTTCGAGCTCAATTAATCCAAAATGGCGCCACGGTTGGAAGTTGTTTCTCCGATGGTTCGACAGGTGACGATGTTGGAGTTCTCGCCAATTCTGACCTTCCCAGCTCAGGGAGCTGTACTTTCAGCGGCGCCCATACAGTAGGCCCAGCACATTTAAGAGTAAGCAAAGAGGGTTATCTGAGTTCTACGAAAAAAATAGTTATTGCTGATAACTCGAGCGTTGCAACGCTAAATGTAACCTTCAACGATCGTGTATCTGCTGGGACAGAGAACAGCAGCAATGCTTATGGTGTTGCGTTACTTAAAAAGCAAGTGAACATAGCAAGTGCGGAAAGAGCTCCGACAAAAATAAGAGCGCATGTGACTGGAAACACAAGCGCTGGCGATTCGGCGAGAGTTGTGCAGAAAGCGTCTGAGGTTGGGAACTGCGCGCTCGCCCAAAGTGGCTCTGACAAAACTTGTCTTTTCTATCCAGGAAATGTGACGGTTTCCGTAGTGGACTCTGTTGGCGATGCAGTTGTGGGAGTAAAAGTTAGTTTTAGACAGGCTCACACTGGCACATCTGCCAGTGTTGCTACCCCCAAACACTGTCAAGATGGAGCGAACTCAGACAACGCCGATACCACGACCGATTCAAGTCGTGTCGTAACTTCTTCAACCTCAGGAGACGGAAAATGTACTTTTAAAAATTTAGATCCTGGCTTAGTTATTTTTAAAGTCGAAAAAGCTAGCAAGCAAACGTCTTACCTGAAGCTTTATCTTGAAGGTGGTTCTCCCTCTCAACAAATAACCGTTCCGCAGTTTCCAACCGGAACTTACGCAGATGACCTAAAAGTAAAAGTTGTCGACAAAGTTTCGGGATCAGCAGTCGAGGGAGCGACTGTGAAAGCGTGGCAGTCCGACGAGACTTCGAACGAATATACATGTACGACAGATTCAGAAGGTTCCTGCGTCGTAGCAAAGTCCGGGAACTCTACATCACTTAGCCCTGGAACAGTCTCGTTAGAAGTTTCTAAATCAGGAACCTATCTAGCGACCCAGTACGGAGAGGTGACTTTAGGAGATGGCTTAGCAACGAAAACGCACGAAGTTAAGATGAGTAACTATGCAGCAGACGCCGTCCCATTAGAAAGTGGTGTGACTCTTGGTGACGCAGCTGTGGAAATATTTGTCAGTGGAGCCGCCCCACTAGTGCCACAAATTTTTCCAGTAGTTGTGTTTGCCCAAACTTTCTCAACCCAGCAACAGACCGCAACCGAAGCTCACAATAATTTCACAGCGAAAGCTGCAATATCATCTCCGTCGTTGTGGTTTAAAATTCAGAAGTCAGACGGTGCTGGTCAAAAAAATGCCGGTGGTATTGTGACACAGCTAGATCGCAAAATTAATTGTGTTGTTGACAATTCTGTAGACGGATTGTGCTCGGTTGATCGCTCTCTCCTTTCAAAAGGAAAAATCTTTTTTCTTTCGTCATCAATGTCTGAAACGACTGCTGCCTCATGGAAAACGCCGCTTGAGGCAAAACAGTCAGAGGTCAAAAGTGTCGGTAGTTATCGGTTAGGCGTTTCTAACGTAACGACTGATGCTGGAAATGGTGTGGCGCCCCGACTCATATGTGTAATAAATCGTCCTGTGATTGCTGTTGACTTTGCCGATGTCGATAGCGCTGCTAGAGAACTATGTGGCCAAGCTCAGGCCTCACCAGCCGCTGCGGAAATTTATAGAAGTTCTGTTGCTGTAGCTGCGTTGCCAGTGTTAGCTGAGCAAGCTTTATACAGCTTTTCTGCTTACTTCGGTGACCGTGGACGCTTAGTGGTTAATTTATTCAGAAACGACAACGGATCAGTTGTCAAATGGGATAAGGGCGAAGCGAAAATATACTTTGATTTTGGTTCTAAAACACTTCGTGAGGAACCGATTGAACCAACTTGGACTGGCGCCGGGGTTTATACAGAAAGCGCCGAATTAAAGAGCTTGCCGTCATGCTACGTGTCTGACACATCTCATTCCTGTTCAGTGCCTGTTCCCGGTGGTGCTGATCGAGCACTTTTCTGGTCGAGACCTCAAAACGAGTATTCAACCGCAGAACAATTTGTATTTGTTGGTGCAACTTCTGTAACTGAGAGCAATCTCGTGATTACGAGTAATTCTGCTGCGATACCAGGACCCATTACTGGATTAACAGCTACCGAAACTACTACGTCCGGCACGATTAGTTTGGTGTGGGGAAAGCCAACTTTAAATAGCAGCGCTTTACAAAGTTATGAAATTCAAAAAAGCGTGAACAGTGGTGCTTGGGCAACGATTGCAGGGCTATCACCATCTACGACTGCCGAAATAGTTCAACTATCTGTTAGCGGTTTAGCTGTTGAAGCCGGCAGTACTATTCAATTCCGTGTTCGCGCTAAGAACAGTGCGGGCAATGGCCCCTGGGACACGTCAGCGCAAATTAGCTTTATAGCAGGCTTTAGTGTTTCTAAGTCTGCGGTGTCGGTGAGTGAGTCTGGCACAACTGCGGCCTTTACCGTTGTGTTGGATTCGAGGCCTGACAGCAATGTGGTCATTAGTGTTGTATCTGCTGATACCGGCGAAGCAACTGTCAGCTCGTCGTCGTTGACGTTTACTAATTCAAATTGGGCGACGGCTCAGACTATTACTGTGACTGGTATAGCCGACACAGTTCGAGATGGAGCCCAAACTTCGATTATCACCTTATCTATCGTGGATGATTCGAGCGCAAACGCATTTGATCCACTTACTAATCAAACCGTTACCGCAACAGTGGTAGACAACAACAAACTAGTCAGATTCTTGCTGAAAAATGGGTCTGGTAACGCGCTCCAGAGTATAAAAGTTACGAGAACAGAACCCAGTGCTTTGTTATATCGTCGAAGTTCGAATGCGCCGGCTGGGACTAGCGCGTGCACGAGCGTAGCGTCAGAATTAACTGACGCTAATGGCCTTGCGGACTTGGCTATCCAGGGTTCTGGAGCTCAGACTTTTTGGTTTATTGACTGCAACTCGTCCACACCAAATTACCTAGTTCAAAGAGCTGTGTTATCGATTCCTTATGAAGCGAACGGTCCTTTGAATGAGATTGTAATGGCCACGAGCGGGGCTACTATCAAAATATCTGTTAAGGGATCGCCGATTGCTGGTTCTCCAATTGTCCTGGATGTACCGGTTGATGCTTATCTAGTGCGAGAATCTGACGTTAGCGGAACTATGCAGAAGGCCTTATCGGCTGAAGTTCTGAACTCATCAGATGGTGTTCTTACATTTTCAAGCGTTCCCATGGGGCAATTCAAGTTGATGCTACGAAGTAGCGGCAACGCAAACCTTGTTGACGCAACGCTAAACACTAGCGGGGCAGTCACGTACGAGGAAATACTAGTTGGAAGCTCATCAGACAAATACTACGTCTATGAAACATCAGCTGCGGCGTTCGGTTCTCTTGCCAATCTGACTGTGACCTCAGCCGAGACCATAGATTTTGGGACGCTTCTTTTATATGCGAAACCGATTCGACTGCGAGTGACAGTTCAAAATAACAACACAAATAGCGTTGGTGCAATACTACGCCTCAGTGGCGGAAATTTGCTCACACCGTTAATAGCGTCCGCAGTTGACGGCAGCGCTGGAACATATGAATTTGCCGCCACGGTAGGCAGCATCGGTGCTGTGCCACCTAGCAAAACTACTAATGGTTCTGGCTCTTCCTCATACTTGCTAGAGGTTGAACGCACAGGTCTATCAACTGCGACCTACTCGATCCCTATCGAATACACCACAGCCGGCAGCAAAGTATCTGAGGGACCTCCGACAGCCGTTTCTTCTGGGTATGACTTGCAGACATATTCTGTAAGTACCTCATCGGTTGGGTTTAGTGTTTCTAAGTCTGCTGTGTCGGTGAGTGAGTCTGGTTCGACTGAGACGTTTACGGTTGTGTTGGATTCCCAGCCTTCGAGCAATGTGGTTATTGGTGTTGTGTCG
>Ga0315321_10001042_pt1 | contig 21300 bp, 20 predicted proteins | sample M180m21515metaG_FD_203464 | JGI IMG/M metagenome (GOLD analysis project Ga0315321, IMG submission 203464) | Ammonia-oxidizing marine archaeal communities from Monterey Bay, California, United States - M1 80m 21515 | ecosystem: Environmental > Aquatic > Marine > Intertidal zone | place: USA...
GTCAGATTCGTTTCAGCTAACGCAAGGAAAGCAAATAGATCTGCACTGAACAAGCTTATAGAGGAACGATTAAAGATGGACACATCATTTAATTGGGTGACGCGACTGAACTCGGTGGGCGTTCCATGTGGACCAGTGAACGGTGTAGCAGATGCCTTCGCTGACCCACAAGTAGAGCATCTCGGCATGGCCGTTGATACGGATCATCCTGATGCGGGTCAGATACAGATTGTTAGGAATGCAACCAATATTGATGGTGTATCAAATGATATAAGGCGTCCTAGCCCAAGAAAAGGTGAACATGCGCATGAAATTTTGTCCTCTTTCGGATTCGGTGAGCAAGGGATAGTCGAACTCTACGAGAATGGGGCCGTGCCAAAAAATGAGAGTGGCTAGTTTAACCGATATTCTCTTTTAGCCTTCTAGTAAGGGCCTAGCTAAGCTATTTTTGCTTTGCTCTCCTAAAGGAAAGTAGTAAGAAAAAGTCGTCTGATCGTTTCAAAACAACGATAGCTAGCGAAGGTCAAGTGCCTTGATGGCTTAGGCTCTTGCTTGACATGATGAGAGATAGAATAGACGCGCGTTGCAAACCTAGAAACCGAGGTGGACCATGGATCCTGAGCTAGTCAAGTTACTAAACGAACGGGAATGCGAACGTTTGATATCAACCTATTGCCACTTGGTTGATTTCGGAAACGCTCCGGATATAGCGAACCTGTTTACTTCTGATGGTATCTGGCTTGGTCTGAATGTGAAGATGAATGGCCAAGCGGACATTCGAGCACATTTTGAACATAGAAAATCGGTTGAGCGTCGCCAGTCTAGACATTTGTGCACAAACATTGTTATTGATATGGGAATCGATACGGCTTCTTCTATCTGCTACTTGGTCAATTTCCGACATGATTCCAGTACGGGTAAAGCTGAGTCGCCAGCGCCAGCTGGATTACCTAAATATGTTGGCGAGTATCATGACACGTTTGAAAAAACGTCTGAAGGTTGGCGTTTCGCAGCCCGTCGTTTCGAAGTGTCTTTCCTGCGACCGGCAATTGTTAGTTAGAGGCCTGTAAACACAAATGGCTGGGTCAAAGGACATAGTGATGGTTAATTGTGTCGGTGACCCAGCCAAACCGATTTGCAGATAATCTGACTATTGAGCTGCAGCTGCAAAGCCCTTCGTTAGATCTTCGATTATGTCATCGATATGTTCGATGCCGACTGACAAACGAATAAGAGACGGGTTCACTCCTGTCTGGGCCTGTTCCTCTTCGCTAAGTTGGCTATGGGTAGTCGAAGCCGGATGTATTACTAAGCTTCGAACATCTCCAATGTTGGCGACATGACTATGAAGCGCTAGCCCCTCAACGAACTTCTTCCCCGCTTCGATACCGCCTTTTATGTTGAAGGCAGGTATCGCGCCGAATCCTTTTCCATTTGTTAATTCGCGGGCCCTTGTATGCCACGGGCTACTTGTGAGGCCTGCATACGAGACAGATTCTACTTGGTTGTGTTCTTCTAAGAAGTTTGCTACTTGTTGTGCATTGCTGCAATGTCGTTCCATCCGTAAACTTAAAGTCTCTAAACCTTGTAGGAAGAGGAACGAGTTAAATGGCGTGGTAGCAGCTCCGAGGTCGCGCAGCATTTGGACTCTTGCCTTGATGATGTATGACCCATGCCCAAGTGCAGGCCAATAGGCAAGACCGCCGTAGCTAGGGTCAGGCTCAGTCATAGTTGGAAATTTCCCGCTGGCTCCCCAGTCGAAACTTCCACCGTCGATTATTAGGCCGCCGATTGAAGTCCCATGGCCGCCTATGTATTTCGTAGCTGAGTGCACAACGATATCTGCACCATGCTCGATCGGGTTAACCAAGTAGGGGGTAGCTGCGGTGTTATCAACCATTAACGGTACGTTGTTACGGTGAGCTACTTCGCTAACTCCTTGAATATCGAGCCAGTTATTTCGGGGGTTTGGATTGACTTCTCCATAGAAGAGCTTCGTGTTGTTCTGAACAGCGGCTTGCCATTGATCTAGATCGTCGGGGTCATCAACAAATGTAACCGTGATGCCAAATTTGGGGAGGGTGTAATGGAACAGGTTGTAGGTACCGCCGTATAATGATGACCCAGATACTAAATGATCACCAGTTTCGAGAATCGTTAAGATTCCCAACAACTCGGCTGCTTGACCCGAAGAGACGGCTAATGCACCCGGAAGCCCGACAGCGGTCTCGGTAGCTCCTTCTAGTGCAGCGATTCTAGCTTCGAAAACGCCTTGAGTCGGATTCATTATTCGCGAGTAAATGTTGCCAATTTCGGATAAGGAAAATAAGTTCGCTGCATGATCGGCGCTATTGAAAGTGAATGAAGTCGTCTGATAAATAGGGACGGCTCGAGCATTCGTTGCTTCATCTGGTGAGTGCCCAGCATGAATTTGTTGTGTTTCGAATTGCCAATTAGTCATTTTGCTCCCAATGTTTCTTTGGAAGGAAGGAACCCGAATCATCCTCGATGGCCAACCGTTGGCTACGGTGGTCCCTCGGACAATTACTTGTGCTTTCGCACCACATCCCCACAAATGTGGGAAGCACCTTGGGTGTCCGTCCTAGGTTGCCGGGTTCATTAAAATGAACCACTCTGAATGTTGATACTGAGTTAACCATCACGTTGAGGAAAAGACAACTCAGACTTTTAAAAGTTGATTGACTAAGTCGAGAATAGTGATGAGCGATGGAAACGCTCTCCAAGGGTAGTTTCGCTTAGAAGTACTCTCAGAAACCTGAGTCCTTGTCAACAACACCCTCAACGGAGCGCCCTTCTCGCAAAGCCACGAGGTTACGACAAAAACGCTCCATGTTTCGGCGCCCTCTATGCTGGCTTGCGCCAGCTGTGTGCGGGGTCATAACACAATTATCTAGATTCCATAGTTCGCTCGATGCCGGTAGTGGCTCTTCCGGCGCAACGTCAAGAGCAGCGCCCCCGATATCGTTGTTTTTTAGAGCACGAACTAAAGCCGGACCATCGATAATTTCACCGCGAGTCACATTAAGTAAAATCGCCGTTGACTTCATCTTGTGAAAAAATTCATCATTACAAATTCCGCTTGTTTCGTCGGTAAGCGGTAGGCCAACTGCGAGCACGTCGCTCTGCGCAACCAGGTCATCGAAAGCATCCATTGATTCCACTTTCTCAACGCCATCACTTGGCTCAACGGGATTAGTGTCGATAGCTCTGACTGTCATACCAAAAGCAACAGCCCGTCGAGCTAAATGCCGGCCTGTTCCACCAAAGCCGATTATTCCCATGGTGAGCCCTTCGAGTTCAATCTCTGAGAATCGCATTAACTCGCGATTTTCCATGGACCAGCCATCGGCACCGAGTTGAATCGCCATTTTAATGCGCCGAGTAAGGGCGAGTAGCAGACCAAATGCTGTATCAGCTAAGTGGCCACCGACTAAACCTTTCTCGCTAGTGAGGACTACATCGCTATTAACGAATTCTTCGTACATGAACATGTCAATACCAGAGGCAGTTGCGTGCACCCATCGAAGCTTTGTCGCCTTCTCAAATAGCCACTTGGGCGTAATGCCAAGAATAACATCAGCGTCTGCAACAAACGGTACTGCCTCTTTAGGTCCATCTACTACAGTAACCGAGGCTCCTGGACCTGCTGCAGCTAAAATCATTTGGCGATCTGTTTCTGAAACTTCAGGCAATGTCAAAGTTTTGGTAACTAAAATATTTAATGGGTCTTTTGGCGGATTGATTATTGTCACGTATAGCTCATTTCAACTTGTCCAATTCCTGAATATTCTGCCGTCCAGGTCTCTCCGGCATTAACTGTGTAACGGGTGTAAGCGCCTGTTATTATTTTTTGTCCGGGCTCAATGGCAAGTCCAAATCGATCAAGAGTCGCTGCCAATCGAGCGATTGATAAGAATGGATTATCTACCTCTTGGTGATGAGTGCATTGAAATACTTCTTCGTGGTTTCGTCGCTGGACAATTTGTGTAGCATCTATGTCGTTTATCTTGTCGATAGGAGTTCCGGTTCCTTCTACTATGGCCCAATTCGTGAGGTTGTCAGCCACCAACATTGCAATGTTTCCGCCGACCACAGCTCGTTTTTCGTTAAGTTCGTATCCCGCAGCTACGGTGGTAATTTTTGATGGAATCGATCCCGGCTCTACGTTGCTGCCAGCTATGCGTTCGCCTATTGTGAAACACATCTCTGGCTCGATAGTGGCTCCGTTGACAGATCTAGCCGATAGGGATGAACCATTGGGAATGATACGCATTAAGTGGCCGAACGGTCGGTCATCTATTCCGACTGATTTACGTGCTCGATCAGAGGTGAGACCTACCTTCCAACCGACTTGTAGACCGCCAGCTTCCAGTCGCCGTTTGCGTATTTCGACCTGTATAGCCAGACCATCTTCAAAACTAAGATTCGCAAACGCTTCACTCGGGAGATCTGCATTTTCTTCGTAGTAACTCCATAGAGCTTCCACTGCGATTTTTTGAATTTTTGTAAGAGGGTTCACCTAGTGCAGATTAGCTCTATTCTGACCGTCCATGCACAGCCTTATGCTCTCGAATGGCTTTTAGAATACCGCGTCCTGCAGCCTCCATCAATGAAACATTGTCCTTTCGGAGGAGTAGTTGCGCATGTTCAACCGGCTCTAGTAATCCCTGAACTTTTGGAATAACATAACGTGCGAACAAGTCATAACTGCGATTAGTCGCATCAGGCTTTGCCCAGTCATGGACGAAACCGACAAGAGTGCCAAAACCTCCGGCCAAGTCATACAGTTTGGTTATCGCCTCCGCTGCCTCATCAGGGCTTCCGATGATTGCTCCTCCGCGGGATATCATTTTTTCAATAAACCCATCAGCTGCTGATTCAGTTATATATTCACTTCCCGGCCTGGCGAGAGTTTCAACGTTGTAGCTGTTGTGCCAGTGCAGTAAACCATCTCGGACTTCCTGGATAGCCTGCTCGCGTGTATCAGCGATATGCCATGGCATCATGACACGCCAATTATTACGCGAAATAGTATTCCCATTTTCTTGCGCATAGGTTTCAGCAAAGTTCCACTGAGTCGGAAGGGCTGCTAACCCTTCTTCACTATAACTAGCAACAGAAATTACGCCCAGACCATATTTGCCAGCTAATTTCATACCCGATGGGCTTATAGAACTAGCAGTGGCGATTTCTAATTTGTTCTGCAGCGGTTTTACTTGCAAGAAGGCTTCATTTAACTCGAACCAGTCTGATTTGTAGGTGAACGGCTCCTCTTCTCTAAGTAATCTCTGGATTACGCCAATTGCCTCATCCTGACGATCGCGAAGCAGCTCGGTGTCAATCCCGTAAGTTCTCGCGTCCGATGGCAGTGCTCCAGGGCCAGTTCCAAGAATAGCTCTGCCTCTGGATAGATGATCCAGCTGTGTCATTCGCCCGGCAACATTGTAGGGGTGGTGGTACGGGAGCGAAGTCACACCAGTTGCCAGTTTAATATGGTGAGTTCTCTGTGCAGCAGCGGCTAAAAACATGTCGGGGTGACCGATTGTTTCCCAACCGCCACTGTGATGTTCTCCTACCCAAACTTCGTCAAAAAGAAGCTCATCGAACATTTCAATCATTTTTAGGTCGCGTTCGAATTGGAGTGTTGGGTGTTCACCTATTGGGTGATGAGGTGCGATAAATGTTCCGAAGCGCATGCGTGTCATGGGGCTAGGTTACTTGATGTGCTGCGGGGTGGTAATGGTTCTTTAAGATCACATTCACCAGTAATAAAGTGAAACTGATTTCGCCGATTATGTTAGTTGCATGCTGGTGCAGATGTAATTTGATATCGAGCGTATAACAATAGATTAGTGACCAACTGTTGCTGCGTGTGGCGGTTGGTAGCTGGTTATGCACTTACCTTGTTTAGAGAAACTTAGGTACGTGAAGACCTCCTTCAAACATGATGATTCATCTAAGGGCCGTTCAAGGCTGTTGCTTTAACTGAGTTAAGTGACCGCCTTGCTAATTAGCTGCATAGTGATTCACTGAGTTACGATTGACACATGTTGCATCGGCCGGAGACGTTTTCAGATATCTTGAAATTAGAATCTCATGGTCCCGATACGTTCGTAGGACTGAGCCCAAAATATTCCTGGGGTCGCATATACGGAGGGCAGGTAGTAGCTCAAGCGTTATGGGCTGCACTGAAGACAGTAAAGGAAGCATTCGCGCCGCACTCTTTACATGCTTACTTCATTCGCGGCGGAAGTCTCAACGAACCTGTTCGGTATGAGGTTGACCGATTACGAGATGGAAGTTCTTTCTGCACGCGGTCGGTCGTTGCTCGACAGAGTGGAGGTGCAATCCTTAATTTATCTTGTTCTTTCCAAGTAATAGAAAAAGACGCCGAAGTTCAAACAGCGCGAATGCCACTGGCTCCTGAGCCAGAGGAATGTCGTGTGCAGGAAGATGATTCGTGGCCATCGATTATGGAACGGCGACCGTTGAATAGCTACCCGGGAGCCGGTCAGTCAATGGGCTGGGTTAGGCTGACTGATAGCTTGGGTGAAGATCCCAGATTGCACGTGTGTGGGTTAGCATTCACCTCTGATGCTATTCAATTTAACGCTGCCCGGTCTATTCATCCGCTGCAGGTAAGTCGCGATGAGTACCGTGAAAAATTTATGGGAGCTTCGCTGGATCATTCAATGTGGTTCCACCGGCCAACACGCTCAGATGTATGGCATCTTTTCCAGTGGGATTGCCACGGTCTGACAGGTGCTCGTGGAATGACTGTCGGCAATTTGTTCGCTGCTAATGGTGAGCACATCGCAACCATCGCTCAAGAAGTTTTGCTACGAGAGCGTCGCTAATAATTAGAGTAGGCCTTTGCGGCTTTCATTCCATGAAGCAGTCTTATCGAGACGTGGTTCTCCCGGCAAACCTAAGACACGTTCACCCAAAATGTTTCTTTGGATTTCGTCGGTGCCTCCTCGAATAGACATCGATGGAGCTGTCATCGTCTCAATGTAACCATGACCATCCGTTAGCATGGCGTTAGGTCCTGCGAGGCGATTAGATCCGTATGCTCTTTCTTTGTAAGAACGAACGGTGCGAAGCTTAGCTCCACTTCCAGCTGCACCCGGTGCCCCACTCGACCGAGCTTCATCCGACGCTCGTTGAGATGTGAACTTGCTAGCAAGGTCATGGCAATGAACTTCCATCAGATGTTGCCTAGCAACTGGAACATCTAATACACCGAAAGTTTTTAGGTCTGAAATCCAGTTTGGAACGAAGGAGCCGCGGTTTGTTCCTTCGCCTCCTCCTCTGCTGCCTCCACCGGCCCGTTCATGAGACAACACAGTCATTGCGACACGCCATCCTTCGCCTACGTCACCGATCCTCAAAGCATCACTGACACGAGCTTCATCTATAAAAACTTCGCTAAAGTGTGCGTCCTTGTTCATTTGAGTTAACGGCCGAACATCGACACCAGATGCGTCCATGGGAATAGCAAACATAGTGAGCCCTTTATGTTTGGGCATAGAAGGATCTGTTCGAGCTAGGCAGATACCCCAATTGGCCCACATAGCTCTGCTAGTCCAGGTCTTTTGGCCCGTTAAAAGCCATTCATCACCGTCCTTTATTGCTGACATCCCAACATTAGCTAAATCAGATCCGGCATCAGGCTCTGAAAACATCTGACACCATATGTCTTGGCCTGACGCTATTAGTTGCAGCCAGTTTGATTTCTGATCAAAGGTTCCATGTGCAAGTAATGTCGGACCGACCATGCCCAGTCCAATAGCGAATGGATATAAATCTGGCACTATGAACTCTTTTAATACCCGACCAATTAGAGCATTTTCTCGACTATCTGCGTCTCTGCCTCCGAAGTGAGACGGCCAAGAAGGGACATGCCAACCGTACTCAGCGGTTGATTGCAGATAATTTCTTCCATCCTCAAGATCATCGGATCCTGCTCCCATCGTGGTGAGTCTGGTTTCTGGCGTTCTCACTTTAAGAAGGCCACTCAACGCTTTACGAACTGATTCTTCGGTCAATGCTGCTTCTACCATCGGTTATTCTCTTGTGAAATTTGGTGAGCGGCGCTCATTCATTGCATTAACGCCTTCAGTCCAATCAGAACTACGCCTTAGGCGATCTTGCTCTTCTTTCTCTCGGTCCGTTGCAACCTTAATGGCGTCTGGAAGATGCCCCCTCATAGTCATCCTTATCGACTCGACAGCAAGCGGCGCTGAGGCAGCGATTTCGGCGGCACGCGAGTGAGCAGCGTCTCTCAAAGACTCGAGATCTGCAAGTTCATCTGCGAGCCCGATTGCTACCGCTTCATTTCCATTGATTCTGCGACCTGTGTACAGAAGCTCAAGAGCTCTTTGTTGGCCTACTAAGCCAGGCAATGAAACAGTTAAACCGAACCCATGGTGAAACCCTAAGCGAGCAAAATTTGCTGTAAATCTTGCTTCCGGAGCGGCTACTCGAAAATCAGCAAAACATGCTACTCCGAGTCCTCCGCCTACAGCCGCCCCTTGAATGGCGGCGACTACTGGCTTCTGGCAAGAAAAAAGTTCAAATGCTGCATCGTAAAGATGTCGTGGGCTCCCATCTGAGTTAGTAGCAGTTATCTCGCCACCGCGAGCTCCGTCTTTGCCGAACTGAGCACCTGCACAAAAATTCTTACCTTCTGAACATAAAACAATAGCTCTGCACGCAGATTCTTGATCGAGGTCTTGAAACGATGTTACTAACGAATCAATTAATTCTAAATCAAAAAAGTTGTTTGGTGGCCTCTTTATTTCTGCGGTAGCCACGTAGTTATCGCTAATGGAGACATGTAAATCACCGTAAACACCGAATTCAGTCATGTAATAGATATTAGGGCTCATATAAGGCTTGTGCTTAGAGCAGCGAGACCTTTATTACAAAACTCTAGAACCGCCCGTTATTAATGGGTATAGTCCGTCTGCTCCTTGTGCGACCGCGAGTTTCCCGATCCACTTGCTCCACTCGGCATCTCCTCCGTACTCCTTTCGCCAGGACCAAAGTCGTCGACTGTAGTGATGTAGTGGATATTCCTGAGTCATGCCCATTGCGCCGTGTGCTTGGTGGCAGGCTTTAGTAGCACGAGATGCAGCTTGATTAGCGATCAGTTTTGCTGATGCTATTTCGAAAGCTCCTGCACTTCGGGTTGCTTCGATTCCAGCTGATTCTGCTGCCATCCTACTAAGAGCAGCATCTTGAGCAGCCCACACAAGGTGCTGCTGAACCGCCTGAAACCGGGCTACTGGACGGCCAAATTGAACACGATCATTAGTGTACGAAACAGTTAGTTGACTCATTTTTTCTATTGCGCCAGCCATCAATGCGACTCTGCTAAGTGCGCCTCTTAGTCTGAAGGACTGAGCATTAACCGGCTCGGAGACTTCCGCGTACGAAGAAACAACCCCATCGAAACGAACAGTGTCACGCGGCTCGCCCGCCATGTTGGTCATTGGCGTAATGACACAATCGGAAGCGTTCACGGACGCAACGTAGTTGTTTCCATCATCGTGAAACAAAATCGCTATTATTTCAGCTGATCTTGCCCATGGCACGCGTGCAGCAGAACCCGTAATAGATACTTTGCTACCGTCCACGTTGATCGCTAAATCAGGTCCCTGATCTGGTAAAACTGTGACTACCCCTTCAGGCACTTGGAAACCTGCCTCACTAAGGAGCCAGCCGCCCAGAATGCCGGTTTCAGCTGCTGGCACTGGAACAGAGTAGTAGCCCACTAATCTTAGGACTTCTAATGCGTCAAGTAGAGTGCCTCCGGACCCACCTAGGTTCTCATTAATTGAAATCCATGGAAATCCTGTCTCGCTGTAAGCTGCCCAAATTTCGGGTGCTTCGCCCGCGGTTTCGGCGTTTTGAATTGCTTCGTGGTCACAAATTTCGCTAAATAAACGATTCGCTGTTTGTGTAACGAGCTCATCAACAATTAGTTCGGTCATACTGGTAATCCTTGTAATCCCTTAGCTGCAACAGATCTGAGAATCTCGATAGTTCCACCGCGAATGGTATTACCCGGAAAAGTAACAATGCATTGTGACAACATTCGCTCAAACAAGGAATGCGAGTCCGGTGAATATTCGAGTTCGATCAATTGGACTAATTTTTCGATGACTTCCTGTTCGAATCGAGTTCCCATTTCTTTCACTAGAGAGGATTCGATAGAGGGTGCTTCTCCGCTGTCAATCAGTCGAGCGACTGATAATGACAGATTACGAATGCCCCAATATCGAGCTACGAGTTCACCAAACAGGTCTTGCACAGTCTGTTCAAGCGGTGTGCCCTTTGCCTCTCGTAACAGTTGTTCGATTGTGGAGAAAGGAGATAGCCACCTGTCAGGTCCACCTCTCTCGTATGCCATTTCAGTAGTGTTTTGATGCCATCCCATGCCAACATCTCCGACGACGTTTTCATCGGGAACGAATACGTCGTTGAAAGTTACTTCGTTGAAATGGTGACTGCCGTCTAAGAACGGAATCGGACTTATCTCTAGGCCATCTGACTGCAAATCAATTAGCAGCTGTGAAAGGCCAGCATGTTTGTTGCCGTCTTCCATCGACGAGGTTCTAAGCAGGCACACAAACCAATCATTTTCATGTGCTCCGGAGGTCCATATCTTCGTTCCGTTTATAAGCCATCCGCCGGTAGCACGTTCAGCTCTGGTGCTAACAGAGGCAAGGTCAGATCCGCTATCAGGTTCGCTCATACCGATAGAAAAGCCCAATTCGCCACGGCAGATAGCAGGTAAAAATCTTTTTCTCTGTTCGTCAGTTCCAAATTTAAGAATTACGCTGCCGGTTTGTCTATCAGCAACCCAATGATGGCCGACAGGAGCGCCCCATCGGAGCATCTCTTCAACAACGATGAAACGGTCAACCGCAGTCCGGTCAGAACCACCCCAAGCTTTAGGTAGAGCCATTCCGACCCAGCCACGTTCGGCCATTTTCATTGAAAAAGCCTTGTCCTTGCGTGCAGCCATCCCTAAGCATGGCTCGTGGGTGCCTGGAGCGAGCTCCGTTTTGAGAAACTGACGGACTTCGGCTTGAAGCGCAAGTTCGCTTGGGTTTAATTCGGTTGGAGTAAATCGCATCTCAGCCTAATTCCGATCCGACAATAGAAATGAATGATACGCAAGCACCTGGCCGTCCGCCAAGATTATGCGTCAGCCCGAGTGTTTTGCCCTCTTGGGAAACGGACGTTATTTGCCTTTCCGGGGGTGCCTCCTGTCGGAGTTGTAACCAACATTCGAAAAGCATCCTTAGTCCAGAGGCACCAATTGGATGTCCGAAACTTTTTAGCCCACCATCAGGATTAACAGGTAAATCGCCATCTAGATCAAATGTTCCGGCTAGTGCTTCCTTCCAGCCGAGCCCAGATTCTGCGAATCCGAGGTCTTCCATTAACACGAGCTCCGTAGGAGTAAAGCAATCGTGTACCTCAGCCATAGCAATTTGGTCTCGTGGGCTAGATATGCCCGCTTGACGATAAGCCTCATGCGCTGAAGCTACTACTTCTCTAAACGTTGTATAATCATATGTCGGATCTAGGCCACCGGTCGCAGGACCAGCGACGAAGCTTAGCGCCTTAACGTAGAGCGGTTTATCAGTGTATTTGTGTGCGTCTTCAGCGCGAACAATCACCGCTGCTGCCGAGCCATCTGAGACACCGGAGCAATCAAAAATTCCTAAAGGACCAGCCACTAATTGAGAGTCATTAATAGTTTCCTTAGCTACTTCTTTTTTGAATTGAGCGCGTGGATTAAGGGCTCCGTTCTTATGATTTTTCCAAGCGATTCGGGTCATGACTTCCTTCATCTGCTCATCGCCAACGCCATGTTTGTGAGCGTAAGCAGGTGCAAGAAGAGAAAAATTTGCAGGTGCGGTCGTAGCCGGAGATGTGCCATCGTCGGGAGGGCGATTGCCAGTGAGACCTGAATAGCCACTATCCTTAAGTTTTTCAACACCTATGGCCATAACCATGTCGTAGGCGCCTGAGGCAACTGCGTAGCATGCGTTGCGAAACGCTTCAGATCCGGTAGCGCACATATTCTCGACACGTGTCACAGGCTTGTAATCAAGTTGCAATGGCTTAGATAGTGTCAAACCGGAAATCCCAGAGCCGCTAGTGCCAAGCCAAAAAGCATCGACCTGATTCTGCTTAATTCCGGCAGATTCGTAGGCAGCAGTTGCAGAGTCAATAAGCATGTCATCAACTCCTTTGTCCCAATGTTCACCGAATGTTGTGCAGCCCATACCTATGATTGCAACTTGGTCTTTTATGCCGTGGGAAGCCATGTGGCCATACTCCAAACTTTGATGTTTGCCTCTACAGATCGTATTCTATGCGCGCAGCGAGGGCTGCGTTGGTTAACTACCTACTGACAGTAAAGCTTCTGAGGACAGGAAAACATTGTGAAGGAAACAGGAAAACTTTTTTGGGGCCATAGAGACGTAGTTCGTTCAGACTGGATTGACTACAACGGCCACTTTAATGCTGGGTATTACGCCGTATGTTTTGATGACGCAATTGAAACTTGGATGGACTACATAGGGTTGGGTCCAACACATCGAGAAGAATTTTCGGTCACGACGTTCTCCGCTGAGAACCACATCACCTACATACAAGAGGTTGCCGAAGGGTCGAATCTTTCTATCTCCACTCAGCTACTTGGTTTTGATCGGAAGAGAATCCATGCTCTGCAGACTATGTGGAATAGTGACGAAGAGTTCATGGCGGCGACCTGCGAGGTCATGTCATTACACGTTTCAGAAGAAACTAGAAGAGTTTCGGAAATGAATGAAGCTGTATACAAACGATTAGCGGAAATTTGGGTCCTTCATGGTGATCTTTTAGTACCCCCACAAGTTGGACATCAAATGGGAGTGCCAGTCAAATAAACCAACCTAGTACCGTAACTTGTGGTGAATTAGTTCTAAATTGCCTAAACCTTGGAGCGTGAATGAAATGTCGAATCGACTTAATGGTAAGTGCGCAGTAGTGACCGGTGGCGGAAGGGGAATAGGGAAGTCGATTGCGTTGGCATTCGCTCAAGAAGGCGCACGTTGTGTTATCACAAGTCGTCACATAGAAGATCTAATAGCGACAGCCGCTGAAGCACCAGAGGGATCATTGATTCCCTTAGCCTGCGACGTTGGAGATAGCGACTCCGTTGAGGGTATGGCCAAGATTGCCCTCAAAGAATTAGGAAAAGTCGATATTGTAGTTAATAATGCAGGTGTTCATGCCGCCGGTAAATTCGTAGATATCGATCCGGAAGTGTACTTGGACTTATACAACGTGAACGTGGTCGGCACAGTCCGCATTAGTCAGGCCTTTATACCTTCTATGATTGGTGTTGGCCGGGGCAATATTGTCAACATAGCATCGACAGCAGGACTGTTTGAGAGTCCTGGTCAGGCTCCTTATAATGCGTCTAAGCATGGCGTAGTTGGCTTAACAAAATGCATGGCACTGGAACTTGCCACGACAGGGGTGACTTGCAACGCGATTTGTCCTGGTTTCGTGGACACACCGATGCTTGATGGGTTCGCAGAGCTGATGAAGTCAGAAAATGAGGCCCTACGAAGCGAATTGTCAAAAAGAACTCCTATGAAAAGAATTCTCCAGCCAGAAGAAATAGCACATTTAGCCCTTTACTTAGCAAGCGATGAATCAGCAGGTATGACTGGTCAGACCATTGCTATTAGCAACGGGATGCGGATGGCGTAGTGAGAGTTAGCGACGAGTATATTGTCGCAGCGAAACGAGCGGGTGACAAGACCTCTAGCGACAAGGTTTTTAAGGAAACTGGCCGGTACTGGTCTGGTGGGTTTTGGCTTATCGATTCCGACTATGCACTTGTATACATTTTGGACGACGGAGTGGTCGTAGGTGTCGAACAAAGAAAAGATCTCTCTGAATGGGGCCGCTTAGATTTTGGTTACAAAGCCTCTGACTCTATGTGGAGCGAAATCCTTCTACTTGCTGATCCAGCGGCAGCTAGTTTATCTATCGCATTTAGATCAGAGATTAGTCGGATAGGAAACCGAGACGCCTTCTGGCGTTACGCTCCATCTGCTGGAAGGATTCTGAAACTGCTTTCGACAGAACTAAAAAATGCTTAATGAACTGATTTCTAAGCAACGAATCTGTCACTGAAACTGCACTATGCAACACAGAATCTATTCGCCAAAGGCAGATCTTTAGAAGAAATGTATGCGGGTATATGCAGTTATGGAGTCTTCCGACGGCTTAGGGATCTAGGCTGTGTAGATGCCTGAATATAGATCAGTAACTTCTACCGGTGGCCGAAATCAAGCAGGGGCTCGGGCCCTTTGGCGAGCAACCGGAATGACCGATGAAGATTTCAAGAAACCGATTATCGCAATATCGAACTCCTTCACTCAATTTGTGCCTGGCCATGTTCATTTGAAAGATCTAGGCCAAATGGTCGCTAGAGAGATAGAGAGAGCTGGTGGTGTTGCCAAAGAGTTCAACACAATTGCAGTAGATGACGGGATAGCGATGGGTCACGATGGCATGCTTTACAGTCTTCCAAGCAGAGACCTGATAGCTGACTCGGTCGAATATATGGTGAACGCTCATTGTGCTGACGCCCTCGTATGTATAAGCAACTGCGACAAAATAACTCCAGGAATGTTAAACGCCGCCATGCGACTTAACATACCTACCGTCTTCGTGTCGGGCGGGCCGATGGAGGCAGGTAAAACAAAATTAGCTGAGAACAAAGTTGACCTTATCAGCGTCATGGTTATGGCTGCCGATGACAGCGTTAGTGACGAAGACGTTACTGAGATGGAAATGGCTGGCTGCCCGACCTGTGGCTCATGCTCGGGAATGTTCACAGCCAACTCAATGAACTGTCTGACGGAAGCGCTGGGTTTATCTCTTCCAGGTAATGGCACAGTCGTTGCAACTCACTCTGACCGAAGAGAGCTATTTCTAGAAGCAGGCAGAGTGGCTGTAGATTTATGTCACCGGTATTATCGCGATAACGATGAATCTGTGTTGCCAAGAAATATTGCTACCGTTGAAGCATTTGAAAATGCGATGACCTTAGACATAGCGATGGGTGGGTCTACGAACACCATTCTGCATTTATTAGCGGCAGCGCAAGAAGCAGAAGTTGACTTCACAATGGCCGATATTGATCGACTATCGAAGAGAGTGCCCAACGTTTGCAAAGTCGCTCCAGCTACTGAATTTTTTCACGTTGAAGACGTCCATAGAGCAGGTGGCGTTATAGGAATCCTCGGCGAGTTAGACAGAGGAGGGCTAATTAAAACTGCGGTTTCCACTGTGCACGAAGCAACTCTTGGAGATGCAATTGCCAAGTACGATGTCGCAACAAACTCTGATGAAAAATTACACGAGTTTTTCCGCGCTGGGCCTGCAGGCATACCGACGCAAGAGGCATTTAGTCAAACTGAAAGGTATAAGACGCTCGACTTGGATCGGAAGCAAGGTTGCATCCGATCCGTTGAAAACGCGTATAGCGCCGATGGTGGCTTAGCGGTGCTCTATGGGAACCTCGCTGAAGATGGTTGCGTGGTGAAAACAGCTGGGGTTGATGATGACAATCTGACTTTCAGTGGTCCAGCGCACATTGTTGAAAGTCAAGATGAAGCGGTAGACCATATCTTAAATGACAAGGTGAAAGCCGGGGCAGTAGTAGTCGTAAGGTACGAGGGCCCTCGAGGTGGTCCAGGAATGCAAGAGATGCTGTACCCGACTTCATACCTCAAAGCTCGAGGTCTTGGTAAAGCGTGCGCGCTTCTAACCGATGGTCGATTCTCGGGTGGTACTTCAGGATTGTCCATCGGTCACGTATCACCAGAAGCTGCTGCGGGCGGAACCATAGGTCTCGTCAAAGATGGTGACAATATAACTATTGATATTCCTAACAGGCTAATCAATCTTGATGTGTCGCCAACAGAGTTGCAACGCCGACGTGAAATACAAGATGAACTCGGCTGGAAACCTGAAATGCAGCGACCTAGAAAGGTTTCTGCTGCGCTACAGGCATATGCGTTGATGACGACAAGCGCCGACAGGGGAGCAGTTCGCGATCTCAGCCAGTTGCTATAAGTGATCTCGAGTCATCTCGAACCAGCAAACTACTGAATGAAGTATCAAATGTCGAGAGGAACATTTTCGTCGTTAGCTATTCCGCCTTTCAGGAGATTGTGGATAGGCACGTCTGTCTACTTTCTTGCACTCTTTACCCTATTTATAGGACGCGGAATTTTAGCCAAAGAGCTAAGCGGCTCTAACGCGGCTTTAGGCGCAGTAGTTATGTGCTTCGGGATAACAGGACTTGTGGCGACCCCGTACGGTGGAGTCCTTGCTGATCGCTTTCCTAAACGAACAATTATCCTCGCAGCTACAGCGCTTCTGTTGATTTCCAGCATCGGAGTTGCAATCGCTTTACAGTTTGAATTTATTCAATTTTGGATGTTGCTAGTAGCAGCCTCGTTTCAAGGAATCGCCTTTAGTGGTTTAACACCTGCACGAATGGCATTCACAGCAGACCTTGTAGGGCCTGAGGAACTTCCGAATGGAATTGTTTTATCACAAGTGTCAATGAATATTACGTTCGTTCTCGGTCCGTTGATAGCTGGAGTAATTCTTGGAGTTCCTGAGCTTGGTCTTCGGTGGGTTTACTGGACTAGCGTTTTACTCACAATTATTGCTATCTCAATTTTTGTCACATTGCCACTAGGCGGACCCAGCGCTAGGAGTAGAGACCATTCTCCATTATTTGATCTCAGCGAGGGAATAAAATATGCAAGATCTCATGACTTACTTCCAGTGCTTCTTGCAACCGGAATAGTAGTTCTTGCCATCGGGTTTCCATACGTTGCATTCCTGCCAAGTGTTTCACAGGACTTATTTGACGCAGGTCCAAAGGGCTACGCATGGTTAGCTGCTATTGGAGCGAGTGGTGGGGTAGTTGGCACACTCGCTATTGCAGGTACAGCTAAAAGTCCAAAAATCTGGCGAACACACTATTTGTCCGCCATCGGGTTTGGTGTCGGTGTAATAGGATTAGGTTTATCTCCGAATCTTATGACCGCTTATTTAGTCGTGTTCTGGTTAGGTGCTTGGTCATCGGTATTTCGCGCACTCAATCCATCATTGGCTCTATCAGTTACTGATTCCCGTCTGCATGGTCGAATGCAATCTCTGGTCCAACTCGGCTATGGTTTCTTTGGCGTTGCAGCGCTGCCCTTAGGAATACTGGCTGACTCTATCGGTCTTCGAAAAACTCTCGTGTTTATGGGAATTGCAGTTATCTGTATAGGATTCGGATCTAATCGTTCCAGCGCTCTGCGCGCTCAATCATCGGAAGCCAGAAGTGGATCGTGATATGGAAATCTTTGGAGTAGTTAACGTCTCAGCAGATTCATTAGCAGGTTTCTCTGTATGTCGATCGGCAGATGAGGCAGCTAAGTATGGAGCGCAATTGCTTGAACAAGGAGCTGACCATCTCGATATCGGTGCGCAAGCGTCGCATGGTGCGGCCAGTTTTGTCAGCCCTGAACAAGAATGGGCTCTTCTTGAAGGACCACTTAGAGCGCTAGTTGATCTCGGAGTTATTGTTTCGGTGGACACATGGCAAGCCGAGACTGCAAGATGGGCTCTAGATGCGGGCGCTTCTATCTTGAACGCCACTGATGCTCTACAAAAAGACGCAATGATTGAACTCGCTGCGGAACGCGAAGTGCCAATTATCTTACCATTCATGATTGGGCCAGATCCGCGCCATCTCAAGAGGGTTGAAGGCGACCCAGTGCAAGTAATGATCGACTGGTTCGACCTCCAACTTGAACGCGCCGAGCGGTTCGGTGTGCGAGATCGAATTGTGCTTGACCCTGGAACTGGTTTTGCTCCTGCAGGCTGGGAATGGAAAGACAGGTACGAATACCAAAAGCTTGTGTACCGTGGCCTAAGTCGATTACGTAAATTTGAACTGCCGATTTTTGTGCCGATAGCTTGGAAGCAAACACCAGACCGATTAGAGCTGGTCGACATAGTCCTGGAACAAGAAGTTGAGTATGTGCGAGCTCATATTCCGCGCCAAATTCGAGAACGCCACGAAGCAATACGTTCAGGATCTCCACTGCCCTTAACTGATATTTGGCCTGGGTTTGAGTGAGCGGCAGGAAATTAGGTTGACGAAAATCGGGTTACGAATAAGTTGGTAAAAATTTTTTAAATTATTCCTGATTGATACTGTCGTAATACTGACAATTTCTCAATCTTCGGTACTCCAAAGCAATTGCAGATATTGTTTGCGGAATGAGTATCAACCACCGTAATTATGTAAAAGCTTTGTTTGGCTTTGATGCTGTAGTACAGCGAACTTCAGACAATGAGTGGATGAATCCATCACCTTGTGTTGATTGGTCGGCTCTCGACGTGTTGGCACACAATATTGGTATGTGTCAGATGATCGCCGGGTTTGCAAATGGGGAGGGAGCATCCGTCTCGGATCATCCAGAAATTGAGAATCCCAAGGAGGAATGGATGGCTGCGCGTGACCAAGTGCTCGAAGCCCTCGAGAGAAAAGAAACACTACAAATGCGAGCGGATACTCCGTGGGGAAATCTAACTATTGAAAAATTTTTGGGAGTTGTCGTCGTCGACCCGTTGACGCATACATTCGATTTGGCTCGAGCTGTAGGTCAGGAGATACGAATTGATGATGCCTTGGCAGCTGCAAGTTATGAACGGCTCAAAGCGGCAGGTGACTCTATTCGCGGTGAAAAGTTCGGGTCAGAGATTCAGACCGACGAGAATGACTCTATAGTGCATAAATTCATCGCTGTTACTGGTCGAAAGCCTTAGAGGATTAAGATGCGCATTAAAGTAGATACAGAAAAATGTCAGGGGCACAATCGCTGCTATTCATTGGCACCAGAGCTATTTGATGTTGATGATTATGGTTACGCTACTGAGATCGATGATGGGACGGTCCCCTTAGAGCTTGAAGACAAGGCAAAATTAGCGGCGGCGAACTGTCCAGAGTTCGCAATTTCTATTGAAGAATAATTTTAAATTTTCCTACTAGCTTCGATTAGACAAGGCAGCCTGTTGATTAAAAATGACGTATATACACACGGCCACCAAGCTGCAGCTGTAGAGCAACACGCTAGGCGGACAGCTGATAGTTGCGCGAGTTTTGTCAGAGCACATATTCGGCGAGACTCCGATATTTTAGATATCGGATGTGGCCCTGCATCAATTACAGTTGGCTTAGCAAACTGGGCTGATCAGGGTTCAGTTACAGGGATTGAACCTGAAAAACAGATTTTAATTAGAGCTGCTGAGACCGTAAATAAAGCCAAGGTTCGAAATGTTAATTTAGAAGAGGCGTCAGTCTATGAACTGCCATACAAGGATAATTCATTTGATTTAGCGTACGCACATCAAGTTTTGCAGCACCTCACGGATCCAGTGCTGGCGCTGAAAGAAATGAAACGCGTTGTGAAACCAGGGGGATTCGTAGCTGTGCGCGACGCAGATTATTACACGATGTGTAGCAATCCCGAGTCACTTATGATTGACAAGTGGCGTCACATATATCGTCAAGTTGCTCGACATAATGGCGCCGAGCCGGATGCTGGAAGGTATTTACATGGCTGGTGCATTGACGCTGGTTTGAGCGATCTAATGTGCACAGCATCAGTATGGGTGTTTGCTGAAATTGAAGATCGTTTGAACTGGGGAAATTCCTGGGCGGAACGTTGCGTAGCTACCAGTTTTGGTCACCAGGCAGTCGAGTATGGTTATGCTACGAGCTCAGAGATGCAAGAAATATCTGAGGGTTGGAAAACCTGGGCAGAGCTACCAACAGGATATTTTCATTTTATCCATGGTGAAGTCGTTGGAATAGTACCTCGTTAGTTATTGTGATCTTGCGATTTGGGGACATGAGAGTTTCGTAACTTGAGGCAACGTTTTGGTGTTAAAAATATTTCTTAGGGGTATTAATGTTAAGTGCAATTCCTGATAACTATCCGGCATTGGTTAAGCGAGCAGCAACTGAATTTGCAAACGTAGAAGCAATTAAGGATGGGACCATATCGTTAACCTATTCCGAGCTATCTGAGCAAATCGATCAGTGCTCGGCTGCGTTAGCCGCATCGGGAATTGAGCCTGGTGACAGAGTCGCTGTTTGGGCGCCAAACACTTGGGAATGGGTAGTAGCCGGACTAGCTGTACTAAATGCTGGGGCAGTATTGGTTCCGGTTAACACTCGCTTCAAAGGTAGGGAGGCAGCCTACGTATTGCGCAAAGCCGAAGTGAAGCTCCTATTCACCGTAGTGGGTTTCCTTGGAAATGATTATGTTGCTGATTTGCGCACATCAGGTGAGGAGATTGAAAGTCTCCAGGAGATTATTGTGCTGAGAGGCGAACACGCCGAAGGGACAGTACCATTTCAAGTCTTTTTGAAACGATCTGATGAGAACTACCTAAACCAAGTCCGAACCCAGAGCAGGCAGATAAACGGCGATGATTTGGGTCTTATTATGTTTACCTCGGGGACTACTGGTTTACCGAAAGGCGTGCTGGTCAAGCAAGGGCCGATACTACGTGGCTTTGCGTACTACGCACGGGAACTAAGTATCCGAACAGGCGACCGGATGCTGATAATCAATCCTTTTTTTCATGCTTTTGGCTTCAACGGGGCGATAACGCCTTGCCTGATGCACGGCGCCACAATGTTACCAAACCCGGTTTTTGAGGTAGCAGACGTTTTGCAACGTATTCAGGATGATCGAATTACTGTTCTTCCAGGACCACCCGCTATCTTTCAAAGTTTAATAAATTCTGGGAGGCTCGCAGAATTCGATACAACAAGTTTGCGTTCAGCCTTAACAGGCGCAGCTAGCGTCCCTGTAGAAACCGTAGTCGCAATGCGCGAACAGCTTGGGTTCGAAGTGGTCATAACCGCATATGGGATGACTGAGACTCATGGTCTTGTAACTATTTGTTCTGCCGATGACCCTCCCGAACTAGTTGCGACCACTAGCGGCAAGGCTCTGCCAGGAATTGAAATTCGTCTGGTGGATGATGATGGCTTAGACGTTGAAGTTGGCACTCCAGGCGAATTATTAGTTCGAGGCTTCTGCGTAATGGGTGGGTACCTTGATGACCCCGAGCAGACTAAAGAGGCGATAGATGAAGACGGGTGGC
>Ga0315321_10001043_pt1 | contig 21293 bp, 18 predicted proteins | sample M180m21515metaG_FD_203464 | JGI IMG/M metagenome (GOLD analysis project Ga0315321, IMG submission 203464) | Ammonia-oxidizing marine archaeal communities from Monterey Bay, California, United States - M1 80m 21515 | ecosystem: Environmental > Aquatic > Marine > Intertidal zone | place: USA...
ACAATGGATATTATCAAGCTGCACGGCGGTGAACCTGCTAACTTCCTGGACGTCGGAGGCGGAGCAGACAAGTCTCAGGTCACGGAAGCTTTTCGGATTCTTCTTTCGGATCCAAATGTGAAAGCGGTCCTAGTCAATATCTTTGGCGGAATAGCCAGATGCTCAACGATCGCTGCAGCCATTGTAGCAGCGTCAAAAGAAGTGGGCTTTGAGGTCCCCTTAGTAGTACGACTGGAAGGGACAGAAGTCGAGGAAGGCCGCCGAATTTTAGAGGAGAGTGATGTTGCGATCATTACAGCTACTGACCTTACTGACGCAGCTACTAAGGTTTGCGCCGCCATTGGCGCCTAATAGACCAAAAACAAATATATATATAAAGCGAATCTCATGAGCATTCTTATCAATAAAGACACGAAAGTAATCTGTCAGGGAATCACTGGCGGTGCAGGCACCTTCCATACGCGAGGTTGCCGAGATTATGGAACTCAAATGGTGGGAGGAGTGACACCGGGGAAGGGGGGCCAAGACGTCGATGGAATCCCTGTATTCGATACGGTAAGGGAAGCCGTCGATGCCACGTCGGCCAACGCTACCATGATTTTCGTACCCGCACCGTTCACTGCTGATGCGATCCTCGAGGCGGTAGACGCCGGTATAGAAACGATTGCAGCAATCACCGAAGGTGTTCCGGTTTTAGATATGGTTCGTGTCTACGAGGTAATCCGAGAGAGCAATTCCACTTTAATCGGGCCTAACTGCCCAGGTCTTATTACACCCGGTGAATGCAAAATAGGAATTATGCCTGGTTACATCCATACACCTGGCACCGTTGGTATTATGAGCCGTTCTGGCACATTGACATACGAAGCAGTATGGCAAACTAGTAACGTCGGGCTCGGACAGTCGACTTGCGTCGGTCTTGGCGGTGACCCCATTGTAGGCACTTCTTTCATCGACCTTTTCAAGCTCTATGAGGCGGACGATCAAACCGAAGCGATCATGATGATCGGCGAAATAGGTGGAACTGCTGAAGAAGAGGCTGCTGCCTACGTAGCCGAACACGTCACCAAACCAGTGGCTGCTTTTATTGCTGGGCGAACAGCACCTCCAGGCAAAAGAATGGGGCATGCCGGCGCCATTATCTCAGGAGGGAAGGGAACGGCCGCGGAAAAGGTAAAGGCATTAGAAGTTGCAGGTATTGAAGTGGCGGAAAGTCCTGCCGACATGGGAACCGCTCTGCAGCGTGCAATTGCTAAAAGCTCTAACCATTGAGTCACGAGTATCTCGGCTAATTGCCAATACCAAAGTAAAACCCGCTGCCTCTGCGTACCGGATTGGACTCATTATAATGCGGTGAGTGGTCGTGATAACGCCTTCCCAACTCGACCGTTCCCACCTCATTGCCTGAAAGGTACGGTGGGGATACATTCGGCGTTTGGGCACGACTACCGGCGTTTTGATAACCATTGATTACCTCAGGTGAGACGTTCTGTTTAGACAAATAGATAATCTCGTCGATGGTTAATGGTGCTGCGATCCCTCGTGAATTGATCTCATTAACAATCACTTCGTCTGAAACGAGCGCCGCCGACATTTGAACCACTTGATCTAGAGTGACAGCATTTTTATTAACGCGTTCCCTCAGGACTTGCTGATCAGCCCGAAATTTAGTCTCATACGACTCATTGCTGCGATCCACCTGACCACCTATGACATTCCCGGCGATAGCCCCCGTGCTAGCACCAATAATTGCACCAGCTAAGGCGTTGTTTTGTTGATTGCCTATCGCGGCGCCCGTAGCAGCACCCAACAACGCTCCATTAGCAGTTCCAATCTCGGTGGCGTTTCTGCCAGCACAACCGCTCAGCAGTAAGACGATAAGTACGGTGAAAATGGTGCGGGTTTTCATGGCTCTTCCTTTCCGAATAAGACGTTCCAGATATTCACAGATCGGCGGTCTTCCGTCAACTTCGATTTCGTTATAATGGTTTAATAGAAGGTGGAAGGCGCGTTCATTGGTAAAGGCGTTAGCAAGGCTTAATATCCAACCCTTGGACTTTAAGGAGTTTACCGTACGGTCAACGTCCACTTGAACTTAGCTGAGCCCTCAATCGCTTCCCTAGTCACTGGTAATTGACAACACAGCGATGGCGACTACTGCTGTTCCAAAGTCTGCAGGCTTTACTTCCACCTTCCTTACTAACCAACGTTCCCCCCCAGAATACTCCTCCGTAATTAGCTACCTATTCCACAAAGCGAACGATTAATTGGCTTATCCTCCCTTCAGCTTCAAAGTCTTATTGGGGTTAAAAGCGACGATCATTCCTAAACACCGTATACTGGCAAGCTCATGGCACCCATTGACTTTAAAGAGCGACTCCTAGTTGGTTTGGGCGGACCTTTTCCCGACCCAGGCCCCCTTAATCCTGCTGTCATAAAGACTGAGGCTAAGGACGGCTACACCATTAATTGGGTGACCTACGAAAGCGAGCCTGGTCATCCCATTCCGGCTATTTTACTGATACCTGAAGGTGCGAATTCGCGGAACCCCACACCTGCAATCTGTGTATGGCACCAACATAATGGGCAGTGGGACATCGGCAAGACTGAACCAGCGGGCTTAGCGGGCGACCCTATGCATCATACGGGTCTGTCCCTCGTTCAAAATGGCTATGTGGTCTTGTGTCCGGACGCGTTGGGGTTTGAGGAACGCTCGGAAGGGTATCAACTGTCGGCCGGTAATTTAGAACGGTTTCTCTATCTCAAGTACATCGTCCGTGGAAAAACGATGGCTTGGAAAAACATCTTAGACATGCGTCGCGCTGTCGATTATCTCACGAGCCTGGAGGTGGTCGATTCTTCGGCTATTGGTTGTTACGGCCATTCAATGGGGTCCACTCATGCGTACATGTTAGGGCCATGGGAACCCCGGATTAAAGCGACCGTCTGCAATTGCTGTTTACCCACCTACGCGGCTATCGAGGAAAATCAATTGCTACACTGCTTTCCGAACTTTATTACCGGAATCTACCCAGAAGCTGACACGCCGGACATCGTGGCCCTAATCGCGCCCCGGCCCGTCCATATGAACTTTGGCGAACTAGATAAGGGAAGTCCAATCAAGCATGTACGTAGTGCGATGGCAACGATACACGCAGCCTATGAATCCATGCATGCAGAAGATAAGTTTACGTACTATATCGAAAAGGGGTCCGGGCACGTATTAAGCGCCGAAATGTGGAGTCATACGCGAAACTTTTTCGCCCGCCATCTTAAGACCTGAGCTCTAGTTCTTTCTTTCAATCATCCATGCGCGGTGTTTTTGTTTTGAACGCGTCACGATCCAAGAAGGGCTCTCTATGAACTGCTGCCGTATCATTGACGCTTTCTCCGTGTCGAGTCCGTTGTTATGGACATGGATTTGATAACGCAACTGAAGGTTTTCTCCTTGCTTGATTAGCGTTGCCTCATCTCGATTTACCGAAGGGCCCATCCACCCGTCTTCTCTGACATGCCATTTCGCGGGAAAATTCGGGTTCCCTGGGTGATCAAAGAGAGTGATACCGTTGATGACCATCTTACGAGACTCGTCCCGAACCGGTCCGCTGTAATCCATATAACTCGACGGCAGGCCGAAGAGGTTCTCCTCGCTGGACGTACCCGAATCATTGGTAAGCTTCCCGCCCCCAAAATGCTCAGAGATGGACGCGCAAACTCGAATTGCTAGAACACCAAAGTTGGTTTTTCGAAACGTTACCGGAGCGTTTATCGACTGAAACGTGATATCTAGCTCTAGAATATATTCGTTGTTTTCAAGCGGATGTACTATCACAATAGTCGACTGAGTTAGCAGTGGCGACTCCTCATGTCCATCGTAATAGTCCAACAAGAATGCCGAGGCGGCAAAGTCATCTGAATCTATATAGTCAAGCCACTGCCGCTGCCGTATCTGAGTTCCCGTACCATTGGCCCAGAAATCAAATCCCTCAATCATGTTATGAGCGAACCAAATACCTGAATGATGGTCGTGATTAGGGGCGCCTGGATGTCCCATTCTTACGAGGTTCGCGCCGGAGGGACCTATGACGGGGTGAAAAAACGGGCGGGGATAGTGGGACCCGAAGTTCCAGCAAAGGATTTTACGCCCATCCACTGAAAAAGAGGTTTGGTAATCTGACTCAGGAATCACCTGACACCTCGGAAGCGAATACTCCTTAAATTCCATGGATTATCAGACCCTCCGGATAGTTGATTAGCGAGCTAGTATTAACCAAATGGTTATACTAAATAGTGTAACTGAAAGACTACCATCGAAAAGGCAAGTGTTGATGCACCTATTAAAAGACCGATTATCAGCGGGTGAACGCTTAAACTTCTTCGCCCTTTCCAGACTCATTAGTCCTGTATCCGTCGAGATGTACGCTTTGCGCGGTGGATTTTCGGGATTCTGGCTGGATCTAGAACATGGTATGGCGACCGTCGATCAGATCCGCAGTGCGTTCATTTCGGCGAGGGCCGTCGATTTACACCAATTCGTTCGGATGGCGCCAACTGGATACCAAGACGTCGGCCAATATCTAGAATTAGGCGCCGGGGGAGTAATGGCAGCGCAAATTGATTCAGCGGACCAAGCGGCAGAGTTCACCAGTTGGGCTAAATTTCCGCCTAGCGGCGTACGCGGTATGAATATGAGTGGTGTCGATGGAGGATTTACCACTCGTTCCTCGTCGGAGTTTTACGCTAATGCCAATGACGAAGTATTTGTAGCTATCCAAATCGAAACCCTCGGAGCCTTAAACGAGGTCGATGAGATTGCAGCATTGAGTAACGTAGATCACTTATTTGTGGGCCCTTCTGACCTATCGATAGCGTTGGGCAACTATCCTGACTTCCATTCCGATGTCCTCTGGGAAGCTATCCAACGAGTCAGCAAGGCCTGTTCGAAGCACGGGAAAAGCTGGGGAGCAGTCACCCCTGATGCACTCTGGGCCGAACGCGCGGTGGACCTTAATTGCCAAATCGTATCTATGAGCAATGAAACGGTGGCTCTCAAACTAGGCGTTGACGCTGTCAAAGACGCATTCCAAGAGCAATTCAAAGACTAGTCCCATGCTAAGCGGCAAAGGTTTGCGAACTTGATTTGACGCCTATCTTCCGCCCCCAAAGGTTCGTTCGTGAGAATGACGCCATAAACCGACTTAGAAGGGTCGATCCATACTAGCGTCCCGGTGGCGCCCCAGTGGCCGAACGCACTTTTGGGTAAAATGGCCCCAAACCCGCGTGGATGATTAGGCCAATTCAGTTGCCAGCCATAACCCCATGGCACAGATTCGCAAGTACCAGGTCGTAATTGCGGAAATGAACTTAGCTGATTGGAAGCCATCGCCCGAAGGGTTGGACTAGATAATATTCCCCCCTGCCCCGCTAAGATCTTGAGTAGGTGACGGCAGAACAAGCCAATGTCTGAGGACGTCGATATCAATCCTCCCCAGGGTGCTCCCAGCTTGCGCCAGTAATGACTATTCCAACCCCAATCATCGTGCCCCTCCAAGTGCTCTACCATAGAGCATACCGGTGGCCGTGCAGATCTTAGGCAATCATCCGTTACGCCGAGTGACGTATTAGTCATTTGCAAGGGTGAAAATATCTCGGCATCTAAAAACTCAGGCGTTGATATGGTGGTGATCACCTCGAGGATGCTACTTAGTGTCAGAATCCCCATACTCTGATAATGAACACGTGTTCCAGGTTTATGAATCAATTCAACTGCATTTGTATGCTTCTGATATTCCGATAAGGGCGCCTTATTTTTTCTTAAATCAAGATCATTCGGAAGCATATCTGGCAATCCGGACGTGTGTGTAAGAAGGTTGGCGATACGGATCCCAGCCTTCCCCTGACCGCCAAACGACGGGAGATATTTCGACACGCGGTCACTTATCTGAAGCAGTCCTTTTTCGACTAAGATCATCGCAGCGACGGCTATAAAGGGCTTCGTGGGAGACGCTATTAGGAACCTGCTCTGATCGTCAACTGGTCTCAAACGTTCGGAGTCATCATGGCCGACATAATAATTCCCGACCACATTGTGTTCATCGCCTGTTTCAGCTGCGATCGCTCGAACCCCAGATTCGAGATTCCAATGGTCTAGCAAATTCCAGAGGTCAAGCAAGCGTGTTTCATTAATGGAACTTGACATACTACTTAAAACCCTTTTGCTTTATAACGCGTAGAAGCGGGAAAAAGACAATACCAGCGAGGACAATGACGAAAGCCCTACTGATTTGCGATGTAAACGCTGCTGCAAACCCGCCACGATAACTAATCAACCCAGTCCGCAAATACTCTTCGATCTTGGGACCTAAGATCATACCTAAAATTAGCGGGGCTAAGGGAACCTTTTGGCGTTCAAGTATCACGCCAAAAATACCAAAGCCAAACATCACCCAGACGTCTGTCAGCGAATTGTTCATCGCAAATGCACCTACGACTGAAAACATAACAACAGCCGTGAGAATGATCCCGCGCGAGAGTTTCGCAATTTGACTAAAGAAAAGAATTCCCAGAATTCCTGCTGGAATTAGAAACACCTGAGTTATTAGAGCGATTGAAAAAATAAAATCTGCATTCCCTGATTCAAATAGCGCTGGACCAGGCGTGATGTCGTATACCATAAACGCACCTAATACGATGGCCGTGACGGCATCTCCGGGAACACCAAACACCAACGCCGGTATCCAAGCCGCGGCCACAGCTGAGTTATTGGCACTTGTGGGGGAGATGACGCCCTTCCAATTACCACTCCCAAAAGGTGGATCCGGCTTTACGGTCGTCTTTTCTGAAACACCGTAAGCACCCCATGCGGCGATATCCGCACCAGCGCCAGGCAACGCTCCGATAGCAGTACCAGTGATTGCCGACTGCACCACTGTCGGCAAATGCCGCAGAATGATTGATAGGGAACTCCTGAATCTAAACGGCCCTGGAACTGGGGATTTGTGGCTATCCACTGAATCCCCCAAAACGGACTTGAAAACCTCTGACATCCCGAACAACCCTATCATCGCTGGGATAAAGTTGAGACCTTCCGACAATTCTTCCATATTGAAAACAAAACGACTCTGATTGGTTAGTGGGTCCACTCCCACTAAGGAAAAACCAAATCCTAACACGGCTGCTAATAAGCCAACGAATGGCCGGCGTCCACTCGAAACCGTGACACCCAAAATTAAGCCCGTTATACAGAGCCAAAAGTACTCGAAGGGCCCAAATCTTAAGGCGAACGTGGCCAACTGAGGAGCGAGAAACATTAGTATCACCACCCCCAAAATTCCACCTAAAGTTGAACACAGAAGGTTAATCAGCAGAGTTTGCTTACCCTTACCCTCCAAGGCCAGACGGTGCGCGTCTAATGTCGCTGCCGCGGAAGCAGGTGTACCCGGAATCCGCAAAAATGTAGCTGGTATGTCACCCGCGAAAATGGCCGTAAAACTGACGCCAATGACCATCGCTAGCGCCGCTTCTTTTTCCAGTTGAAAAGAAAAGGGAATGATCAACGCGACGGCCATGGTGGCCGTTAGCCCTGGCGTAGAACCCACGAAAATACCAAACGTCATTGCTAAGATCCATGGGATGAGGATCGGCAATTCGAACAAGGCGGTGATGTTTTCAAAGAATGGAGACAAAACGTAAAACGGCCGTATTTCAAAAAGGAAACAAAGGTAGCGCAATCATAAAGATTTCAATAAACACGAAATGGATCACGAACAAAATAATCGTGGTACTAAGGATTGTTCGCAACCAACCCACCTTCATAAGAACCATGGATACGATACTAAAGATTGTTGCGGATAGATGAAAACCAAGAACAGGCAGCAATAAAATGAAACCAAATACAGCGGTAGTAATAATCGCTGATCCCCGTTTTGCCGTATCGGTTGGATACGCCGGGGACGCAAGTAGGTTATGTAAAATCTGAGCTAAGCCACCCAATAGCAGGCCGCCACCAAGAAGTTGTGGCAGGAACGCGGGGCCGGGATCGAATTTATCCAACGTAAGAGGGACTCGTATACTAAATGAAAAAGCTAGAAAATATATACCAGCTAAGAGCCAAACAAAAGCGGGCACTGAAGCGTTAACAAGTTTTGTAACCAGCGAAGCTTTATTGCTTGACATAGTATTCTAATACTGATTTCCATTGCTCGTCCTGCCGTTCGAGGAATGACTCGAAATCAGCCCCAACTTTTACATCAATTGCAAAGCCCTGCTCTTCCATAAAGCGAACGTATTCTTCACTGGTTGCGATGTCAGTCAGATGCCTTGTCAAGATTGCGACAACGTCCGGGGGAACGTCGCGTTGCGTCGCAAAACCCCGCCAGCCAATCGAGCTCCATTCCACTCCCTGTTCGATGGCGGTTGCGATTTCCGGGAACGCTTGATCGCGTTTCTCCGCCATGACGGCGATCCCTCTAAGTTCGCCGGCTGCTAACTGCAATGCGGCTTCGGGCAAACTGCAACAGACGGCGTCAAGGTGACCACCCAGTAACATTTGAATGGATTCAGCAGAGCCTTTGCTTGGAACCCAGATTATATCGTCTTTCACAAGACCGGCTTTTTGAAACAGTCCTACCCTTGCTAGATCCCAGGTTCCTCCTGAAGCGGTCCCAGACATTTTAAGACTGCCCGGCGATTTTCTAACGGCGTCGAGAAAATCGTTTAACGAATCGTAGAGGCTCCCTCGTTTTACAAGGATTGCTGCCGGATCGCCATTAATCTGCAGGAGAGGTTGGTAGTGTTTATATGTTATATCGGTGATCCCGAGTTGGTGCATCGTTGACAATTCTGCTGTGATCATGGCAATTGTGTGACCGTCTGGTTCTGCGTCCGCGCCTGCTTTGTGCCCAACTCCGCCACCTCCCCCGGTCCGATTGACAACCACACAGTTATTTCCAAAACGCCGCTTCAGTTCTGTTGCGAAATAACGGGAAATACGGTCTGTGCCACCGCCGGCTCCCCAAGGACAGATTATCTGTAAATTTGTGGTAGGAAAGACTGCTAACGAATCCGTAGGTTCGTCGCTGCTTTTACAGCCACAGTGAATTAGTAATAAGACCGGGAAAAGGCAGGCTAAAAGATTACGTTTGTACATAGTTAAACATCATTGGGGGGTTAGTGACTCAAGTTACCAATTTTACTATATGTCGGCTAAGAAAGGCATAACCGCTGTTAGTGTATCTTGACGGAACTTGAAAATCTGCAAAGAATAGATACGAGTAAACTTATTAATGCCGCTGTGGTGAAATTGGCAGACACGCTAGATTTAGGATCTAGTGCCTTCGGGCGTACAGGTTCAAGTCCTGTCAGCGGTACTCTCTTCTTGGGCGTTTTTCTTGTTGTCAGTCTGGATGGTAGCTCCTGACTTGGGCTAAGAATCTAGAGGAACCCTTCGTGACTTGCTTGACTAGTCGATAACGGTCGCTTGGTCCCCTTGAAGGTCTGTTTAATGTCGCTTGCTACCTCAGCCTAGATAGTGAGGAGCGGCCCTTTACACGGTGGTTCCTGATGGGGGCTTCCTAAGTGGAGGCAATTTCACCTTCTGATTAATAAACGCTAGTTAAGCCTATAGTTTTTAGCGTTCGCTAAAGCAGTTTCTTAAACGGACCAGATAGAGCACGCAAATAGATGCGTGTCTCAGGCTCGGCCTAGATTGCAAGCAAGGGCCAACGCACAAGGCGACGTAACAGCTATCCTAAAAGTGAATTAATGCTGGCTTCTGTTTACTCCACCCAGCAGGGCTAGGGAATATTGTCTTCATACGCAGGATTTCAGGTTCGCCAATCATCCAAGGTTCTACCTGTTCTTTCCAGGCAAGAAAATGTGGTGTAGTCAGATGATACTGGAATGCCTCTTCATCAGAATAGACTTCATACAGATAGAATCTAGTCGGGATCGCTTCATCCTGATGAATGTCAAACCGATAGCAAGACGGCTCATTGCAAACGGAACCTTCAGAATCGGCGAGACTCGCTGACATAAACTCTCCTAAATAATCTTCCATAACGTTGATAGTGACGAAAATAGACAACATATTCCTGACTCCTGTGAAAATGGCGGAAGCGCCAAGGCTGACTTTGGTAGCCTATTAGGATACGCAACCTCTTGGGGGGACGCCTATGTTGATTATCTGTGACAAGCAACGGCTAGCGCACTGATAACGAACTGTCGAAATTGTCCTGTGTTTGTGCCGCCCACCTATTGGTAAAACTGATTTAACTTATTGGCCAGAATACCCGCCTAACGTTTACGAGCCTTCTTAAAGACGACATCTATTCAGCTATACAATACAGAAACTTTTCCCCCCGCAAGTAAAGCTCATCTCCAGCGATAGAGGGCGAAGAGTCGAATCGCTCTTCTAAGCGATTGCTAGATTCAATGGATAAGGATTTGCCCGGTTTTAATACTAAGGTCAATCCATTTCGCCCCGTGACAAAAATACGGCCATTGGCAGCAATCGGGGAACTGTACATGTTACTAATGCCCGGCAAGCGAGTACGATCCATCACAACCCGACCCGACACAGCATCTAAAACCGTCCAGATCCCCTGATTAGACTGATTAAAGAATAGCATGTTATCAAACAAAACAGGGGAGGGAACGTAAGGCGTACCTCGTTCTTGTTTCCAAACAATCTGATCGTCGCTAGTAATGTCGCCCTTGCTCGTAATAGGAATACGCATTGCACTGTGGCCCTGATAACCACTCATTACAATCACGTGCTTCCCATCTAATATGGGGCAAGGTGTCGCGTTCCCGGTTAATCCGGCACACTGCCAAATAATCGCGCCGTCTTCCAAATTATAGGACCTAACGAGGTTACTTGCGGAGGTGATAACCTGGACAATACCATTGTGTTCAGCGATAACTGGAGTCGCCCAGGCATTGCCCTCATCACGATGTTTTTTCCAATACGTCTTTCCAGTCGAGGAATCAAGTACCTCAATAGTCGACTGTCCCTGATGATCGCGAACGATGATGACACGGCCATTATGAACAACCGGTGAGCATCCCTCACCTAAAGCGGCCCCCATCTTCACCTCACCTAAATTTCGTTTCCACAACAACTTTCCGTCCAGGTCGTAACAAAAAAGGCCGGCGGAACCAAACCACACGAACACCTTATCGTCTTGCACTACTGGCGAAGCCGAAGCAAAATCGTTGTCACCATGGTGCCCTTCGTGAGGAACTTTCTGTACAGCGATTTCTCGCCAAAGTTCTTTACCTGATTTGCGATCGAGACACATCGTCACAAACTGATGCTCTGTATTAGGGTGCTTGATACCAAAGACTCGCATTGGCTGGTCTTCTGGTTTAGGTAGCGATGGATCTACGATTCCGGTATCAATCGCAGTCAGAATAAAAATGCGTTGACCATAGATTATTGGGGTCGAACTACCGTCACCATCAACCGCTACTTTCCAACGTATATTATTGTCTTCTGACCAGGTGACAGGGGGTTTGCTTCCTGCCGCGTAACCTGAATTCCTGATTCCACGCCATTGGGTCCAATTTTCTCCCCCATCTACGTTCTGATGGTTAAAAAACGTCAGGAGAGCAAAGGCTCCCGCAGTGCAAAGGGAAGCTAACCGTTTCATATCTGTTCCTTTTAATAAATAACTACTGTAGGCTTAACTTGTACACGATAAAACCAGACAATCGTGGACACCTAAATTAGGGTTAAATCATGTAGCGGATTTTGAGCTGGCCTTGAATTTGAGATGTCGGGAAATTCCGTAAATAGAGAGTCGTAAACCAATGATCGACGTAATAATCAGATTTTCCGGATCAAGCATAAACGAGTAAACTTGCCGAAATGCCTCTCGAAGTTGCTGCTTCCCAGGCATAGTGCCCTGAAAAAACAGTGAGACTATATAGACACAAATCAGGAAGTCCAACAGACCGATAAATGATCGCAAAGGACCGCTAAACCTACTACGACTTTCTGTTCGCGGCGGCCCAATTTCGGTTTTTATTTCAGTATTGTTAGTCATTGATAGTTTAGTAAATGCCTCTCGGCCTCTCCAAAGAACACTGCCTACCCCTAGTCCAATAGGTTACGATAGCATAGTTCGGTCCATAAACTAATGCTGTTACGGCGTTCATCTTTTCCAGGCATTTCCTTGCTACGCGAACGAGACGTTTGATATTCCTGGTCCAGAAATTATTTTACTGTGAGTTTTGACACGATGTATCGCTCATTTATCTTTCTATCGCTATTCCTACTGACAGTCACCAGCATGGGCGCAGAGGGCCAGAAGCTTGTGGTGATTGCGGGCAAACCGTCACATCCCCCTCGGATGCATGAATTTAACGCCGGAGTCCAGTTGTTAGCCAAGTGCCTCGCTGACTACCCGGGTTTGGATCTTCGAGTTTCGCTAAATGGTTGGCCTCAGGATGAAACGCTTTTCGATGAGGTGGACGCGGTCGTATTCTATATGGACGGCGGTCCACGTCACGAGGCAGTGCAGGAGGATGGTCGTCGATTGCGGATCATCGATGAATGGGCAGCCAACGGCGTTGGATTGGGCTTTATGCACTATGGCGTTGAAATTGTTCCCGATCAGGCTGGACAACAGTTCAAACAGTGGATTGGTGGTCACTACGAGCATATGCACTCCTGTAATCCGATCTGGAGCCCGCGTTTCGACTTTTTCCCTAAACACCCGATCACTCGCGGCGTAAGGCCCTTTAGTGTGAAAGACGAGTGGTACTTTAATATGCGTTTTGTAAATGATATTGCGGGAAACAAGAAGGATGAAATCGGTGAACTGCGATTTACCCCCATCCTCGTAGGGACACCGAGTGTAGAAGTTCGCAATGGGCCCTACGTTTATCCGAAGGGACCCTACCCTCACATTCAAGCTAATAAAGGCCGGGCAGAAGCAATGATGTGGGCGGTGGAGCGGGCTAATCGTGGCCGCGGCTTTGGTTTTACGGGGGGACACTTCCACGATAATTGGGCAAATGAGAATTTCCGTAAAACTATTCTTAATGCCTTCTTATGGTTAAGCGGAGTAAAGGTGCCAAGGACCGGTGTGGCGTCCAAAGTCAGTTCCGTCGACCTCAATCGCCACCTCGATCCTAAACCAAGCCGATAATTTAATCTGCGGTCCTTAAATGCCTCATCGCCCGATACCTGACTGGCCCCGCGTCTCATTTATACGTTTTAAGCACACCGCAAGAGCTTCCTTTCCATCATGATTTCCACGCGTTTTTCGCGATCAGCGTGTTTTTTGCTGTTCGATTAACAGAAACCCTAGATATCCTAAACTACGTATTCATCCATTGTTTTTTAGAGTATTGAACCGTGCGTTTTCCGATTTTGGCAATTGCCCTAGTAATATCTCCCTTATTAAGCTCAACGATTCGCGCAGAGCCCGTCCGATTTCCGTCAACGCCCTTAGTTTCCCCCACGGGTGACCAGATCTATTTTTCCTGGCGCGGGGATATTTGGAAAAGCTCAACAGAAGGTGGCCGCATCGAACGAGTCACCTCTGACAACGCTCAGGAAACATCGCCGCGCATTTCCCATAGTGGTAAGTATTTATTTTACGCAAGTAATAAATCCGGCGTGAATCAGGTGTATCGCATGCCAATCGAGGGCGGGATCCCAGTCCAATTAACTTTCCATAGTGAGGGCTCAATACCAATAGCACTTTCCGCCGACGACGAAGTCGTGTTTACCCTCGGGCAGCGAGATGACTGGTGGAGATGGACGAGTCGTTTCCATAAGATTTCATCTACGAAACCACAGACCGGAGAATCCCAACTATTCAATGCCTATGGCTCTGGCGGTTCCGTTTCATTGGCGGGCGACGTGTTATATAGCAGAGAAGGAATGGCGTGGTCACGAAAACAGTACACAGGTAGTCGCAGTGGCCAAATTTGGTTGTGGAATAAGGAAACGAACTCGCATACACGAATAGCTAGTGAGGGTATTTTCGACGTCCGTTATCCCCTCTGGCATCCTAACGGGACCCAGTTTTTTTACGTCTCAGAGGAGGACGGCACAAAAAACATCTGGCATTACGACTTACGGACTGAAAAGCGAAAACAGCTGACGAAGTTTGAAGATGACGGAGTTATTTCGCCGTCTATTTCTGCGGACGGCACTCTAATAGCATTTCGACGTCTCTTCGACTTATATACGCTCGACCCTCGAAAGAATCGTCCGCCATCTAAACTCAGTCTAGAATATCATGGCGACCTATTTGTTGACGACGAACTCGAGCGATCTCTACAAAAAGCAACGAGTGCTGTGTTTTCTAAGACCGGTAAAACTCTAGCTTTTATTTCCGGCGGTGACGTTTGGGTTATGGATGATTCTCTAAAAGAGCCCGTGCAAATTACTACCACCCCATTCCATGAGTCGGACCTCGTTTACGATGAGTCACGAAACCGCTTGTTATTTGTGTCGTCGACCAATGGCCAGGTTGATATCTACCAAGCAACCCGCCATGACAATAAATTACCGTGGTGGCGGAATACTAGGTTCGACCTCGACCAGCTAACCAATGATACACACATAGAGAAATCCCTATCCTTAAGTCCCAAGCTTCGATATCTGTCTTATGTCAAATATCGCGAAGGCTTGTGGGTCCAAGACCTTAATGATGAGTCAGCCCTAGCGAAGCCGGTAGTAGAATCATGGAGCCCCCTAACATATTCATGGTCGCCCGATGAGGCCTGGTTGTCTTATTCTGCTGCCGACAACAACTTTAATTATGACGTTCATGTAGTCGATGTAGAGAATCCTGAAATCACTTTTAATGTTTCGAAACACCCTGACAATGAATTTGGTCCTGTCTGGTCCCCGGATGGTAAGACACTTGCATTTGTCGGGAGACGTTTCGACGATGAATACGACATTTACTATGTTTCATTGGGGCGGGAACGCGATGAAAGAACCCTACGTGATGAGAAACTAGAGCAGGCTCTCAAAGTTAAAGAAAACGAAGACCTTCTACAGGATCCCCCACCAACTGATCCCGCGTCGAAGACCTCCACGACTCCAGCAACTATTCCCGCTCGCGCTACGATCCTGGCTGACCTCAATTCTATTCATAAAAGAATTCGCAAAGTCAGTATTCCCAGCGCAACCGAGACCGAATTGGTATGGTCACCCGACTCAAAGAAGCTGGCTTTTCAGGCAGAAATCGATGGAAAACAGGGTGTATATACAATTGCCCCGTATCTGAGCTCAATGCCCACCTTCCTCGTGCAGGCAAAAGCAACTATTCTGCAATGGCGCAAGATGAATAATCGAATTTACTGGCTAAAAGACGGCGTACCGGGATGGACAAGCGGGAGCGGCACAGGAAGTGCGGCTTTTAATTTTCGCACCATCCAGGCATTTTCCAGAAGCGAATATCATCGCGAGATATTTGACGAATGTTGGCGCATTATGCGTGACGACTTCTATGACGGGAGTTTTAATAATCGCAATTGGGACGAAATTCGCCGGAAGTACCTCGCTATCGCGGAAGCCTGTATGACCAAAGCCAATCTGAGCCGTACGGTGTCCATGATGCTGGGTGAATTAAATGCCTCCCATCTAGGTTACCGAGGTAGTTCGGACCCATCCCCCAAGCTTTCCAGTCGTGATGTCACTGGTCATTTGGGACTCATACACGAACCGCTGCACCGGGGGCCCGGAATCAAGATTAAAGAAGTCGTAACTGGAGGCCCAGCGGCAGCAGTAAAGACTGCACTGCAAGAATTAGACATTATTTTGTCCATTAACGACGTCACTATCGATCCTGAATTCGACCTAACGAGGGTACTTAATGGAAGCGTTGGCAAAGAGACAGTTCTCCACGTAAAACGTGGAGACGAAGAGCTGGACATTACGATCGTACCAATCACGTATGCAGCATTCCGCAGTCTTTTATACGAACGCTGGTTAGAGGCTAACCGGCAACGAGTCGAAAAGCAGTCGGAATCCCAGTTGGGCTATTTGCACATCCGCGCCATGGACATGTCAAGTTTCCACCGTTTCGAGCGGGAACTTTATGAGGTCGCCGCCGGGAAAGATGGTCTCGTAATCGACGTGCGTGAAAATGGAGGCGGCTTTACGACTGATCACCTATTAACCATTCTCACTCAGCCGCGTCATGCAATCACGAAACCGCGAGGCGGTGGAGAGGGGTATCCGCAAGACCGTTCGATTTACGCTACGTGGGGCAAACCCATCGTGGTGTTATGCAATCAAAACAGCCACAGTAATGCTGAAATATTTAGCCATGCAATCAAGCATCTCCAACGCGGCAAAATTGTCGGTGTCCCAACGTCAGGGAGTGTGATTAGCACCGGAAGCCGCCCAGTAATGGATGCTGGGACAATACGCATACCTTTCCGTGGCTGGTATGTTCTTGGAACGGGCCAGGACATGGAACTCAACGGCGCTGTTCCACATTACACCCTGTGGCCCGAACCCGGTCAAATGCCAACCGGTATAGACATTCAACTAGACAAAGCTATTACGGTGTTAAAAAAAGAAGTAAACCGAGCCGCCAAAGAAGTGACGCCTAAGACAGTTAAGGCTTCAGAAAGAGGACTGCAGAATGAAGAATAACGTTACTCCCCTTCTGCTTGCGATTGCGGTATATCTCGTTTTTTCCAAGCCGCTCCCGGCCCAGACTCCGCTGGCAGGAGAAGACGTGTTCGAACTGGAATACGCATCTAATCCAATAATTTCCCCCGACGGGAATTGGGTTCTCTATAACCACGTCGTTGCCAACAAAGACGCCGATCAATTCGATAAACACTTAGTCTGTTACGACAGCGACACCGGCGTATCGAAAGTCATCTTAAAGAAACATGAACTTACGTCTGCGCCGACGTGGTCTCCTGATTCGAGCGAATTTGCTGTTGCCGCAAAGCGCGGCAAACAGGATTTGATCCTGTTAGTTAAGCCCGGTCGTGCAACCACTTTTAGGTCAATAAGTGTAAACGTTAGTGCAAAGAATTTAGCTTATCGCCCGGACGGCGAAGTCGTCATTTTCAACGGGTTCGTGGCAAGAGAACAGCGGCGTTTGGTGGCGGAGCCGGATGAGTCCAAGTCCGGACAATGGGCGCCGGCTGTAATTGAGATTGAGCGGGACATATACCGTCGAGACGGACAAGGCTACCTACCCCACGGTAATCACCAACTCTTCCTTCTCCACACTGGCTCTCATCTTACTGAAACGCTTACTGACAGTACCTTTGATCACAAAGGGCCATTCTCTTGGAGAAACCACCACGAAGTTCTTTTTTCCGGTCAGCTCTACGACGACTGGGAGCATACACCACGCAACTCGCGTATATATTCGTTTGACATAAAAGCCAAGCAATCCGAAGTGGTTATAGATATCGACGGCCCCGTGTCTTTTCCACAAAGTCTCTTTAATGGTAATGAAATTTATTTTATTGGCTACAAAGATCTAAAGCATAGTTATCAACAAAGTGATTTATTCATTTACAGTTCCGTTAGTAAAGACATACGTAACGTAACCAAGCATTTTGATCGCGACATTACTGGCATAAGCACCCTCAAAAGCGGCCAAACATATATACGTTACGATGAGCGTGGTATTGGTAAAATAGGTCTCTATGATCCCCCTTCCGATAATTTACGGGAGGGTCTTGCCAACAATGTCGGAGGAGTTAGCATTGGCAGGCCTTACCAGGGAGGCGGTTTCACCGTTTCGAACGAGGGAGTTCTTGTGTTTCCACAGGCTGCCTTAGATCGACCGTCCGAAATCGCAATCGCTACGGTGACGGATACCAAGATCATTACGGACGTTACAAGCGAGTTCGTCCAAAACCACAATATCGGTAAGGTCAAACGTTTCGAATTCAAAAGCTCATTCGATGATCGGCCTATTGATGGTTGGGTCGTCCTGCCGCCCAACTTTTCACGAGAAACCGGGAAGACCTACCCCCTAGTGCTTGAGATCCATGGGGGGCCATTTGCAAATTACGGTTCCCGTTTCGCGATGGAACCACAATTATACGCCGCCGCTGGTTACGTAGTCATCTACACTAACCCGAGGGGGTCGACTAGTTATGGCGAAGAATTCGCCCAGCTCATTGATAAGGACTATCCTCAACAAGGAGACTTCGAAGACCTTATGTCCGCAGTGGATCATGCCTTAGAGAACTACGCCGTCGACGAGAACCGGCTCTATGTCACGGGCGGTAGCGGTGGAGGGATTCTGACAGCCTGGCTCGTTACAAAGACCGATAGATTCAGGGCGGCTCTCTCCCAGAAACCAGTGATCAACTGGGAGACTTTAGCCTATACTTCTGACGGATATCTCTATTTCAGCCAATACTGGTTTGATGGAGCACCAACAGTCGTGCCCGACGAATATCGTCGACGGTCTCCATTGTCCTATGCAGACAAGGTCAAAACCCCCACCATGTTAATGACGGGAGAACAGGACTGGCGAACACCAATCACCGAGGCAGAGCAATTCTATCATGCTTTAAAAATAAACAAGGTAGACACCATGTTGATTAGAGTCCCCGAGTCATCCCACGCGATCGCTGCACGCCCAAGCAGGATATGGATGAAGCTAAATTACTTAACGGCTTGGTTTGAGCGTTACAAATAACGACCTCAAGGAACTCGGTTATCGATGACCCGGGTCTTCACCCCCTCAATCTTATTATCGATAAGTTGAACATTACCAACGTCAGCATTGACTTGGATGCCAATGCGTTCGGCCTGGCCTCGGTCGTCGGTAATGATATTCCCGATAACCTTGGTGTCTTTCGTTTGACCATCTAGCTTGATGGCGACGCCGCTTCCTCCGCCGCTATTAGAAATACGATTTTTCGTGATCAGGTTGCGATTCGCCCAAAAATCACGACCCCGTGTATCGTTTCGAAAGAGGATGCCCACTTTGCCACTATCGATCACGTCATTATCTCGCATCGTATTGTCGGTATCACAATGACCGATCGAGATCCCGTAATCTTTATTACTCTTGATGAAATTATTCTCTGCAAGTCCGTAGCGAACACCCCAGCACCAAAAGATCCCAATCGAGTTGTCGAATAAATGATTTTTACGAATGAGGGGTCGTTGTGAACCCGACCCGGGATGAACACCTAAGTCAGCGTTGCCATGACTTTTGCAATTTTCGACGATCACATCGTGGCAGATCTGGAAGCTAATTCCATCACCATTATAATTTCTGGTTGTAACACCCCTCATCGTATAACGCTTACAGTCCTGCAGGAAAATACAACCGCCATAGTTGCCATTCATGTTCACATTGTTCGCTCGGTTACCATCCAACACAAGGTTCTCAATGAGAACGTCAGCTGAATATTCACTCGTTAATAGCGGGAAAACACTGGTGGCTTTCGGTTTACCGGTCAACCAGATATTCTTGCGCAACCCATCATTTAACTTAAAGCGGTTACCTTTGTTTGCCACGAGTGTCCGTTTGACATGAACCGCATCTCCGTTGTTTGTATTTTTAGCCGTTATAAACACTCCGTCACCCACTCGGAATCCGTGGCCAGCTTTAAGGGTGATTTCCTGATCGTACCAATCAGAATCATCCACAATATTGGCGGAGTGTGATGCGGCCTTAGTGATCACTGTGTCATCGCCGCTACCGATCATTCGCAGGTTCGAGGGTAAGTGGATTGCATTTCTGAGTTGAAACACACCGGCGGTTAGCTTGACGGTACCAGTCCCCATTCGCCGAATATAATCGACTGCTGCTTGAATGGCTCGATCATCCTTTCCATTAATATCGGCTCCCTGGTTTCCGACAGTTATCGTTAAATGCTCATCCCAATCAGGTTCCGACCTATCATCCCCATCAGTTGCTCTCGGGCGAGTTACTTTGGGCCGTCCATCCTCACTTGAAACCACCGAGTCCGTTACGGCAGTCAGCGCTGCGGCGATTGCGACTCTGCGGTTAAATACTATAGTCATAAAGCATCATTCCTTTATTTAACTGTGATCCCGGAAAGATCGTATTGCGATTTTGGATACTCTGGGCCCATCCGCTTCATCGCTTGATAGATAATTCGCGTGATCACCAAATTGCGATACCATTTGTCATCCGAAGGAATAATGTGCCAGGGAGCGTTCGTGGTACTGCACGCTTCAAAAAGACTACTAAATGCCTCCATGTACTTGTCCCAGTCCGCTCGCTTCTCTAAATCCTGGGGCTCGAATTTCCATCGTTTTTCTGGACGATTAAGACGATCTTGAAGCCTTTGAGCTTGCTCGTCTTTGGAAATATTCAAGAAAAACTTCAATACCGTTGTACCATGGTCCATCAAGCATTGTTCAAAGTCATTGATATGCCGATAACGTTTCTCGATTAATTCTCGAGGCGCGAGATTCTCTACGAGAGGTACCAAAACATCTTCATAATGAGAACGATTAAAAACTGAAATCATCCCACGCCCAGGTGCGTGAGGGTGAATTCGCCAGAGAAAGTCGTGCTCAAGTTCGGTTTCCGTAGGACGCTTAAAAGACGCGACTCGGACGCCTTGTGGGTTCAGCCCCTGAAAAACTTTCCTTATCGTGCCATCCTTCCCACCGCAATCCAAGGCCTGAAAAACAATCAAAAGACTCTGTTTGTTTTCCGCAAATAAAGCACGCTGGAGATCTACGAGCTCTTCTCGCAAACCTTGGAATTCCCGCTTCGCCGCGGATCGTTCGATCCCGTCACTCGGGGCTGTTGTAGAGATTTCGTCGAGTCCCGGAAACTGCGCCGGGGCGTATATAAATTCGTTCGTCATAGACTATCCTGTTTTTAAGCCGAAGATATTATAGGATGTTTAGGGAATAGAAATAAAAGCATTCGCCAGACACCTTTTTTTGTTAGCTTTTCTATATCATAAGGCGATGAACTAGAAACAGCATCTTTTTTTCAAGAATAAGATATGGTCGACAGATCAAGCCGTGAACGTAATAGGCGTTGGTGGGGTCTCGTTTTTTTTTCGCTAACGATAGCCTCTGCATTTTATACGTTTTCGTCCGTAGAATCCGAAGTCCGAAAGAAATACTCTCTCGACTCACCTATTGCCGGTACGGTAGAGGGTACATATCGGATTGAAGGCTCCGCCTATCGCTTGGACGGTTCTAACGATATCCTACAGTCACGACTAAATAGTTCGAACGTCGTTTTCTATTTACTTGAACAGAAGATCCTGAACGATGGCGAATGGATTCAACAACCGGGAATCACTGATTCAGTCCCCTATTTGTTAAGAGATGC
>Ga0315321_10001045_pt1 | contig 21241 bp, 18 predicted proteins | sample M180m21515metaG_FD_203464 | JGI IMG/M metagenome (GOLD analysis project Ga0315321, IMG submission 203464) | Ammonia-oxidizing marine archaeal communities from Monterey Bay, California, United States - M1 80m 21515 | ecosystem: Environmental > Aquatic > Marine > Intertidal zone | place: USA...
AATAAATGGCAATAACAAAAGTAACAAATAGCTTAGTAGCTACAAACGCAATCCAAGGTACGCTTATAGCGGACAACGCTATCACGTCTGTACATATTGCGCAGAACCAAGTTACTTCTGTACAAATACCAGATGGAAGTATAACTTCTACACAACTAGCAGCAAACTCTGTAGATACTGCGGAACTTATATCAGGAAGCATAGATGCAATACATTTAGCTTCTGATTCTGTAACTACAGCAAAGATACTAGACGCAAACATAACAACAGCAAAAATAGCAAATAATGCTATAACATCTGCACTTATACCAGACGGCTCAATAACAGACACACAATTAGGTAGTGGTGCCTTTACAATGGGCAACATTACAACAACAGGTTCTATAAGAGGGCCTGCATCATTAACAATCGACCCCGCTACAGTGGGCGATAACACAGGAACAGTAGTCATTGCAGGAAATCTCCAAGTCGATGGAACTACAACAACAGTAAATTCTACTACTTTAGATGTAGTAGATAAGAATATTACTTTAGGAAAAGGAGGAAGCGCGTCAGCAAACAATGGTGGTGGAATAACTATTGATGGAGCTGATGCAACTATACTATATACTCATTCTGGTACTAAATGGTCATTTAATAAAGATATAGAAGTTAGTAAAGTAAATACAAATACAGTAAATAATGTGGGTAATACTGCAAATATAATTTATAGAACTTCAACACATACAATTGTAGGTAATAATGCTAGTGCTTTAGTAGTACAAGATGGTGGAAATATTGGTATGGGAACTACTTCACCAAAAGTTTTAAGTGGTCAAAGAAGTTTAACTATTAATGCTACTGTTCCAAGAATTGATTTTAAAGTAGGAGATGCATTTAAACATGCAGTAATAGCTGAAGCTGAATACATATCAATTTCAGCAGACCCTGATAACAACCAAGCTAACTCTAGAATTCTATTTGCAGTGGATAGTGCTACAAGAATGACATTAGATTCTTCAGGAGATGTGACTATAGCAGATGGAGACTTATATTTAGGGGGTGGTACAGGTCAAACTTTTATGCAAATAGCGTCAGGTACTTCAGGTGCAAAAACATGGAGAATATATAATGGTATCTCATGGAATCCAGACGCACTACTAATTTATAATCATACCAATGATTCTACAGCACTTACTATAGAACCTGAAAAACTAGGTGTTAATAGAGGTGCATCTAGTCTTACTCAAAGTTTTGAAGTAGGTGGAACAGGATTATTTACAGGTATTGTAGCTATTAACAAAGGAATAAATGCTTCAGTAGGTTTAAGTGTTGGTTCAGATGCAAATAGCGCAACTTCTTATGGATTAGAAGTATGTGACTCAAGTAGTCAAACAAGATTTTTAATAGATGGAGCTGGAAGTCAAAGATTTTATGGCAGTGATAACTCTGAAACAGCAAGATTTACAAACGGTAAACTTGGTATAAATAGAGACCCTGGAGTTGAGTTAGATATAAAAAGAAAAACAAATGCAACTCCTTTGAGAGTTGGTTCAGAAGGTGGCCAAGGTAGAGCAATGGTATTTGCTGATGTGGCTTCTACCCCAACCAAATACAATTGGATAGCAGGCTCACAATATACTTTAGACAACGCATTTGAAATTACTCCATCAACAGCAGTTGGTGGTTATACATTTAGTAACCCAGCCATAGTAGTTAAAAATAATGGTCACGTAGGTATTGGCGGTATAAGTGCATTAAACTCTAAGTTTAATGTTTTTGGTGATGGTGAGGTGCTTAGAGTCGATGGAACTGGTAATACATCAAGAACAATAAGATTTAGAAACGTAGGAGTAAATGGTTCATCAAATGGTATTATAATGTCAGATGGAACATTACAGTTAAAGAATGAAGATGCAAATGCTGCGATATACCTTAACTCTGTAAGAGATATTGAATTCCAAACAACATCTGGAAACGGCACTGCAGGACATATGAGATTCTACTCATACAATACACAAATTATGCATATTGATGGTGCTAATAATCGAGTTGGTATTAGAACAGATGATCCAAGCGCACATTTAACTGTATTTGATACTACGTCACCGCAACTTTCTTTAGATTATGGTGGTGGCAGTAATAATGGCGGAAGTATAAATTTTAACTTGATAAATGCAGGTGTGCCCGATGCTTTAACTACGCAAATAAAAGTAATAGATGATGGTGCTTACAGACAACATTTAACATTTTTAACAAAAACATCAGGTGCAGCAAGCTCTGGTATGAGTGAAAGAATGCGTATTACTTCATCAGGAGAAGTTGGAATTGGTCTTGGAAGTAGTAATCCTCAAGGAAGATTAGAAATTCGTGTTCAAGAAGGTGAAGGCGGAGTCATGATAGGCAGTAGTAGTTCAACTGCTAACCAAAATAAAACACAAATGTTACAGTGCGCAAGCACATTAGGTGGGAGTAATGTATGGAAAGATGTTGCTTATATAGGACATTCAGGTACTTTTAGAATTCTTGGAAAATCTATACAAAGCGGAAGCTCTGCTTATGGTGGTGCCTCAACAGATGCAACTGTTTCAGTTCAATATGGCTCAGCTTCAGTGACTCATCATCACCAACAATATATAGGTATGAATGGTGGAGATGTAACAGGTAATATGGAATATCGTTATTTAAATAGTGGAGCAACAAACGGTAACTATCGACTACAAGTTCGTGTGCCTTATAGCGGTGGAACACATATAGTTTACACTTCAATAACAGGAATAAGTCACGATGAAATATACGAAGACGATGCATAAAAGGAATAAATAATGGCAAACACAAAAATACCATCAGAACTAGTAGCGATTAACGCTATACAAGGCACTTTAATTGCTGATAATGCGATTACTGCCGTACACGTAGCGCAGAATCAAATTCACTCAGTTCAACTAGCAATTAACTCAGTAACAGCTACTCAGATAGCTGACGGCACAATCACATCAGCAAAAATAGCAGACGGAACAATAGTTACCGCAGATATAGCTGATGGTCAGATTACAACTGGTAAAATTGCAGATAGTTCTGTAACTACAGGTAAGATAGCAGCAGGTACAATACTCGGTGGAGACATAGCAAACAATGCCATTCTTACACAGCACATAGACGACAATCAAATAACAGCAGACCAGATAGCAGATAACGCAGTTGGTTTAGGTCAACTTGCAAGTTTATCTAGAGGAAGTATAATATATGGTGACTCAGCAGGAAACCCTGCATATTTAGCTGCCGGGTCAAGTGGTCATGTACTTACATCAGATGGAACAGATATATCATGGACAGCAGATACTGACCTTTTCTTAGCTTCGAGCGGTGGAACAATAACTGGTGATTTAACAATATCAGAAGCGACTCCTACTTTAAAATTTACAGATACTGATAATAATTATGATGCAACTATTGCAGGTCTCAGTGGCTCATTAGTATTAACAGCTGATTCAGGTGCTGAATTTGGAACAGAAACAATACAATTTCATACGGGTGGCTCATCAACACTAACTCTAGATGCTTCACAAAATGCTACTTTTGCAGGAACAGTAACAGTAGCTCAAAATATACTTTCTACCTCAGGGGCTCCTTTGGTTCTATCTGCAGCAGGTGGTGGGTCAAACATAGAACTTTATGCAAATGGTACAGCATTTATTGATGCAACATCAACTTCTTTTAGAGGAACAAATGGTTCAGGTACTGGAAATATATCAGCAGGAACTATATCTGGAACTTTATCTTATGTAGGGTCTGGAAGTTTTCCAGTAACACCTAATACTAATGCAAATGACTTAGTGGTTTTTGGTACTGGTAGTCATGGTATATCAATTCTTTCAGGAACAAGTAGCGATGGAAATATATTCTTTGGAGATTCAGGTGGTGATGTAAGAGCAAAAATACAATATTCACACAACGGTGATTATATGACCATAATGAGCCCGGGTCTTTTTCAATTATTAGCGAGCGGAGATATGACTATAGATGCGGCAGGAGATATTAATCTTGACGCTGATGGTGGAGATATACAATTAAAAGATGGAGGTGTAGCTACAGGTAGATTAGGTCTTGAAAACGGCGATTTAAATATCGCTAGTATGAGGTCAAACTATGATATAGTATTTAAAGGAAATGACTCCGATACAGGCATAATGACTGCTATGAAGCTTGACATGTCAGATGCTGGTACAGCTCACTTTGAAAATAATGTATATGTAAACTCAAGTATTTATGTGGGAGATGACGTTCGATTAAGTTCAGATAGTAATGGAGAACTTGGAGTAGGCTATGGTCAAACAGCTACTAATAATAGATTTACAGTATATAATAATACTGCAGCTGCATTTAGAGTTTTACCTAATGGTAACGTTGGTATCGGACCAACGGCTCCATTAGGAAAATTACACGTAAGAGATGGCTCTGCCCAATCTGGCATATCTCATACTTATATTTATGATGCTTCTGCTATTAGTATAGAAGCAACTGAACCTTCTTTACAACTAATGGCTGAAGATTCTGGTACTCATGGTGGTAGTCTTTTATGGAGATACGGAAATAACGCGTTTGCCGCAATAGCAAACCCTACAACTGACGCAATAGATTTTACTTATGGTGTATCTACAGCGAATGATTTTCAGGTACATTCTGGCACTAATATGTCGAGTTATAAGAAGATAATGTCTATAGGGGGCGATGGCAACGTTGGAATCGGAACGGATGACCCTAAAAATATTCTTGATTTAGGAGTTGCTACTACCGGAAGAGGAATAACTTGGACTAACTACTCTAATGTTTTTTCTGAATACAGTAATGCTTCTGCATGGATTAGTAGTAATTTTTATGGAAATTCAGGTGCTTCAGGGTATAAAGTAGGTTCAACAGGCACTTTTGGTGCTGCAGCAATACGTGTACATGGAACAGGAGGAGGCAGCAATGGCGGAATAATACAATTCTTTACAGATGCTAGTGCCAGTAAAACAGCAGATAATGCTTTCACTCCTACAGAAAGAATGAAAATTAATGAACACGGTAAAGTGTTTATTGGTACAAATAGTACTGTTGACGATTGTTTAGATATAGGTAACACTAATAGAGATAGTGCTGTAAATATGTCAAAAGCAAGTGGTGGAGCAGTTACTAGAGAAGTATTGAGATTTAATGGGCCTTTTCGAGCAGGAGTTGCAACAGGAGGACATCATACATATATCCATGGGGGTGGTACTACTTATTTAGAAGTAGAAGATTCAGGCAGAGTTTTAGCAACGAATACAACAACAGCAGCAGGTCCAGTATACACATTCCAGGGAGATGATAATACTGGATTATATAGTCCTGCAGCAGATACTGTAGAACTAGCAACAGCGGGTGTTAGAGGCTTATCAGTTCAACCAGACTCATCTATTTTAGTAGGTGCTACTATGGGTAGTGTTCAAGCTACTCAAAAGTCAGGAAAGATAGCAGGTAAAGCTACACCAAATGTAATGGAATGGGACTTACCAAGAAGTAATACATCTTATCAACATGGAGACAGTGTTTCAGGATTTAGTAGTGCTTATGGCCTAAGTTATGGATTAAATGGGGACTCAAATGCCAATAAATGGAAACTAGGTGAGGGTCCAAGTGGATGTACTGAATGGCTATGGGCTGGTATCTCCGCAGGAAGCACAGGCGCTTCTGGTGGTTGGGGAACAGGTACTATATCTATTGATAATAATTACTCATACCTATTTGTGTTATGGGTAAAAAGAGTAAGCTCAGCTAATACAGGTACATATTATCATGGAACTGGTGGTGTTGTTGATGCAAGTGGAAACAGTCTTGGTAATCCATACATGACAATTTGCGGTACAGGAACTCTACCACTAAATGTTTGGTGTGTGGATATACAACCAATTCACGCATGGCATATGACAGCAAATGTGCAAATGGGAAATCAGGGATTATTTAGAACAGATACAGGAGCAAGACTACAGCAACACTCAGGGCAATTTAGTGGTGTAAATATATTCAGAGCTGGAAGTTCTTCAAATCAGAGTCATAATATCAGTCACAGAACATACTTATATTATCCAACTGCAAGTGATGGAACAGAATTACATTGGGCCTGTCCTAGATTATATAGAATTGATGGTTCTCAACCATCGGCAGCAGAATTAATTAGTGGCGAAATGAATGCTGCAGTAGCGGGGATGAGTTAATGGCAACACATAAATTAGATAAAGGACAAAAATTATTTCCAAACCCAGGCGGAACTGACACAGATTTATCTGGAGACGATAGATATGCTTTCTTCGAGTTAAGAGCAGCAGAAGATTTGGCTCAATTGAGAGATGAAAGAAATAGAAAATTAGCAGAAACAGATTTTATGGCAAATTCAGATTACGCAATAACAGATGCTTGGAAAACATACAGACAAGCACTAAGAGATATAACAAGCTCATACAAAAACTTATCAGAAGTAGTATGGCCTACAAAACCGAGTTAAGGATAAATAATGGCAAACACAAAGATACCAAGTGAACTAATCGCAGACAGTTCGATAACAGCCGCAAAATTAGCGGACGGAACAATCACGACTGCTGATATTGCAGACAGTAATGTTACTACTGCAAAAATTGCAGATAGTAATGTAACTACTGCAAAGATAGGTGATGCCCAAGTAACGACAGCTAAGATTACAGACGCAAATGTGACAACTGTAAAGATAGCTGACGACGCAGTAACAACTGCTAAAATGGCAAGTAATTCTGTTACTTCAGATACTATTGCCTCGGGCATAACTTTAGCTGGTAACACTACTTTTAGTGGAAATATACTAAAAGATTCAGGAGATTTAACACTCGATGTGCCAGGAGCAATTACTTTAGATGCTGGTACTGGAGGAACTGGAATAGTTTTTGCAGATGATGGAACAAGTTTTGGTAGTTTAAAAGGATTACCTGCAGCACCTACAAGACTTATAGTAAATTCTGCAGCTACAGCAGGTTATCTATCTGTTGCAGGAACGGAATATTTTGCATGGAATACTACTGATATTCGTCCAGCTCAATCCAATATGAACTTAGGCGTAGATGGTGCATCTTGGAATGATTTATATATAACAGGAGATATAAAAACTACTTCAGGAGACCTTACACTCGATGTAGCAGGAGATATTAATCTAGATGCGGATGGTGGTAGTGTATTTTTTAAAGATGCAGGAACTGAATTTTTTAAAGTTCGCAAAGTTGGTACTACTCATGTACAATTATATTCTGCTCAAAACAATGTTGATATAAAATTTGAAGGTGTTGATGATGGTGTAGGTTTTGCAGCCTTGACTCTTGATATGTCAGAGGCAGGTGCGGCTACTTTTAATTCGACTGTTACCTTAACAAACACACTATCAATAAATGGCTCCACTGCTCAAGCATTTCTACAAACTAGTAGTAATGTTTTTCAGATTGGTACATCTTCAAATGACCCAGTAGATTTCTACGCAAATAATACTCGCCATATGAGTTTAAGGTCTGATGGTGAGTTCATCGTTAATGAGCAGGGAAATGCAGAAGGAGATTTTAGAGTTGAGTCAGATACTAATACTCATGCACTATTTGTTGATGCCAGCGAAAATACAGTTGGAATTGGAACAGATAGTCCAACAAAGTTACTCCATGTAAATGGTCAAGCACAATTTGAAAACAATATTATTTTAAATGAAAATACTCCAGCTTTGGTTATCCCAAATGGAGATTTTAGGCTATTTACTGGTGGCTCAGAAACATTAAGAGTAACTTCAGGAAGAAATTTACAATTTATTGCTAAAACAACAAACTTTGAAAGTCCAGGATTTACTTATCATACAAATAATTATCTATACCTAAGAGGAGGAACTTCAGGATTAATTTTATCTGACGATTCTGGGATTAATACTATACAAATTATTGATGGCTCAAGTGGGTATATTAATTTTGAAACTAGTGATGGCTCATCAAAAATGCATCTTGCTAGTGATGGCGCCCTAACTTTAAAACCTAATGGTATAACTACAGGATTACGATTACAAGGTCGTTCATCAGATAATAATTTCTATATTCAATTTAAAAGTAATGATGGAAATACTACTTATTCATCAATAGGTACAGATAGCGCAAATACTGCTCTTTTCTATCAATCAAATACTCACAAATTCCAAAATAGTGCTAGTAATATTACTTATATGACTATTGATTCTTCAGGCAATGTTGGAATTGCTGCTATTCCTTCAGGAGAAGCTGCTGCTGCTCATGTTGTAAGACTAGGTGATAAAGTATGTATTGCTGAATATGACGATGGCTCTAATCCTGAACAGTTTAATCTTTTCCATAATTCAGATTCTTCTGAAACATATATAGAAACAGGTTATGCAACAAATATTCAACAAAGAAATGGTGAAATAACTTTTAAAACTGCTGCATCAGGAAGTGCAGGAGCTGCTATTACCTTTAGTGACAAACTAAAAATACTTAATAATGGCAATGTTGGTATCGGTACAACGACGGCTCCATTAGGAAAATTATCTGTTGGTGCAGGTTCAATAAATGACGCAGGACTACCAATACAAATAAGTACAGGTGCAGATGGAACACAAGCTTGGTATGCAGTCAATAGAAATGGTGCTTATGGAGCTTTATTTGGTTACTCAGCTAGTTCAACTTATAAAGGGCTAGTACTTAGAAATGTTGTTTCAAGTGGAACAGCTAATGCGGACGGCATTTCTTTCATGACGAACAATAGTTCTATGCGTATGCATATTACAGGCGATGGCAAAGTTGGTATTGGAACAGATGACCCATACAGCAAGTTACAGGTATCAGGTACAGTCTCATCAGGTACAAATACAAAACCCACTCACGCTGTTTATGATAATAGCGGTAATATGAAATCTTTTGAGCATGTGTTTAGTGCTACTAAAGGCACAGCATCAGGAGCATTAAATAAAACGTTAGTAGATGTGAGCGGTCTTAGTAATTTTCATCAAGCTATTTTTATAGTAGAATATGCCACTAGATTACAGGCTGTGAGTGATTCTACAACAGGATTTGTGCATAGAGTGTATGCACTTAATAGATTTAATGGGGGCAATTTAAATGTCACAGAAACAACCGCAATAGCAGGAAGCAGTAATTCTTTAGCTCACGCATTAGTTAATGTCGAGATAGTAAGTAATACACAATATAGAATAAGAGTAGAGTTTAGTAACTCTATCACTTCTTCAAGCTTTGCGTCTGGCACAATTAGAGCATATGGAGCTTCGGATTACTTTCCGACTATATCCTTTGCAGAAGGAATGGGGAATACATAATTTCCGACAAGGAAGTAATAAAAAACCCGCACTAGGCGGGTTTTTCGTTTTATGAACCTTCGTCTACTGGTTCTGCTTCGACCTCATTAGGGTCTTTATCAATGACTTGCTCGAGTCTACTTGTGTAGCCTTCTTTAGCTAATAGTAATCTGTCATGTTGAATTTTAGCTGAAACTAAGTCCTGCTCTAATCCCTGTAACATTTGTACTATAACTTTTGCATCGTCATGCAGTTCCGAGATGATGTATTTTTTGTCGTTAAACATTAATACTGGCTCGCTGTTGGTTACTTCTGTCATTTTTTTCTCCTTATCCAAAAATGTCTTGCCAATTTCCTTGAGTTGTACTTTTAGCGTACTCTGTCGCGCGATTCTCAAAGAAGTTTGTGTGTTCCACTGCATTAATCTGTTGGTCCAACCATGGTAATGGATTTTCAGTACTGTGGAAGATTGCTTTCATACCGAGACCTAAGAGTCTTCTGTCTGCGATATACCTTATATACTCTTTCACTTCACTAGCTGTTAAGCCCTCGATGTCTGCGTTTTCAAAACAAACATCAATAAAACTATCTTCTAGTTCTACTACTCGTTCTGCTGCACAGTATACTTCGTACTTTAACTTGTCTGTCCAGAGTTCTGGATTTTCAGCTATAAAAGTTCTGAATAGTTTGGACATTCCCTCTACATGTAAAGTTTCGTCCCTTATAGACCATGTTACAATTTGTCCCATGCCCTTCATCAAATTGTGCCTAGGCAGATTTAAAAGTATAGCAAAACTACTAAATAGTTGTACTCCTTCTGTAAATCCACTATAGACAGCCATTGTTTTTGCCATTTCATGCTTATCTCTCATATTAAAATCTGTTAGATACTCATGTTTATCTGACATTGCTTGAATCTCAGTAAATTTTTGATATTCATCTTCCGATTTACCAAGAGTTTCCAGTAATAATGAATAAGCTTCTTGATGCACTGCCTCCATAGCGGCAAAGCTAACAAGCATCATTCTTATTTCTGGCTGCTTGAATGTTGGTAGATAATGCTTAGCATATCCACAACACACATCTACATCAGCTTGTGTAAAAAACCTAAATATATTATCTACTAAGGCTCTATTAGCTGGTGTTAGTTTTTCTTTATAATCCTTTATATCGTCTTGCAACGGTACTTCTTCAGGCATCCAATGCATTTGTTGTTGTTTTTTATACATTTCAAATGCCCAAGGGTAGTTAAAGGGTTTATAATAGTCTCTTTCTTCTAATAAATTCATTATTACCCCTCGCAACTTAGACAATCTGATTGTTCAAAGATTATCTCTCGTTTTGCTTGGCTTGCTACATTATCTGCTCTACCAATAGCTTCGCTACGTAGGTAGTACAAAGTTTTCATATTTTTAGCCCATGCTAACATATGTACATTGTGCAAGTCCCCTTTATTTACATCAGGCGGGAAAAATAGATTTACACTTTGAGACTGACAAATAAATTCTTGTCTCATACTTGCATGTTCTACTACCCACGATTGATTAATTTCTACTGCTGTTTTAAATATTTCTCTTTCTTCTTCTGATAAAATATCAAGGTGTTGGCAGCTACCTTTATTTGCAATAATGCTAGACCAAGTCTTATCATCATTACTTTCATACTTATCTAATATTTTTTCTAAAAATTTATTTTTCATTAAATAAGAACCAGATTTGGTTTTCTGTGTAAAAGCATTAGCTCTGTAAGGTTCTATACTAGGACTTGTGTTTCCACAAATAATACTAGAACTTGCATTAGGAGCAATAGCTAATAAATGTGCATTCCTTACTGAAGCAGTATCATCATCAGGACACGCCCCTCTTTCTACTGCGAGTTTATGGGTTTCTGACATTGCTGCTGCTTTTATATGGTTAAACATTCTCATATTACTGCTTGTTGCCCACATACCTTCAAAAGGAATATTATTTTTCTGAAGGTATGCATGGAATCCCATTGCACCTAAACCAATACTTCTTTCTCTAGATGCACTATACTTTGCTCTTTCTAGCTCATCAGGTGCGTTCTCTATAAAATATGTTAAAACATTATCTAGAAAACGTACTAAGTCAGGTATAAATGCAGGAACTTCTCTCCATTCGTCAAAATATTCCAGATTCACACTTGATAAACAACATACTGCTGTTCTTTCTTCATTTGTCGCAAGAGTAATTTCTGAACAAAGATTAGAATGATTCACTTTTAATCCTTTTCTTTTTTGAAAATCTGGCAAATCTGATTGCACAGCGTCTTCAAACATAAGATAAGGCTCTCCTGTTTCCATTCTATTTTGTAATAGTTTTACCCACAAAGTTCTAGCACTTACTACTTTTTTCACTTGACCACTGTGTGGGTCTATAAGTTCCCAACTGTCATCAAATCCTTCTATTTTTGTTGCTTTATGGATTATTTCCATAAATTCATCAGGTATAACTACCCCATGATGTAAGTTTGTACACTTACGATTTACATCGCCGCCTGTAGGCTTTCTAACATCTAAAAACTCTTCTATTTCAGGGTGTCTCATATGTAGATAAGAAGCATAGCTACCTCTACGAGTTACACCTTGTGAAAATGCCAACATTTCTGCGTCTACTACTTTCATAAAAGGTATAACGCCTGTTGACTCTGAGCCCTTAGATGTTTTTGTACCTTGCGCACGAACATCACTCCAGCCTCCGCCTATACCACCACCCATTGATGATAGGTAAGCATTCTCTGTATAATGTCCAGTAATTCCTTCTCTACTGTCTTCTATATAGTTAAGAAAACAACTGATAGGTAAGCCTCGTCTAGTTCCACCATTCGATAACACAGGAGTTGCAAACATAAACCACAGTTTACTAGCATAATCATATATTCTCTGAGCGTGAGCTTCATCGTCAGCAAAGGCTTCAGCAGCTCTTGCAAAGGCTTCTTGTGGGCTTCTTTCATCACCAACAAGGTATCTATCTTGTAGAGTCATTTTACTGAATTCTGTTAGTAGACTATCTCTACTGTAATCAATCTGTATCTTCATTCAAATACTCCAATATTTCTGAGGACAAGTCCTCTAAGTTTATGTCTGCTTCGATTAATGCTTGTTCTGAATAACTCTCCAAATCCATGAGTTCAGCGTTCAGTAATAATCTGTCTGCGTTTTCGTTAAGAGACTGTATAAATTTATACTTGCTGTCAATAGGACAAGCATTGTAAATATCAAATAAGTCTCCATACTGTTCGATAAGAGAAACAGCCCGTTTAGGACCAATCCCTGCTATACCTGGAATGTTATCTCCAGTATCCCCAGCTAGACATTTGAGGGTCAGATACTTATCTGGCTCAACATCATAGTGGTCTTCCCAATTATCTACAGTTATTTCTTTTCTAGTTACTGTGGAGAATCTAGAAACTCCGTCTTGAATAAGTAAGTCCCAGTCTCTATCAGATGATATTAACCAAATCTCTCCTATTCCAAATTCTTCTTTTTTGCCACAAATCCATGCAGCCAAGTCATCAGCCTCTAAGCCGTCTTGTCTAATTGTTAAATGTCCTTTTTTCTTTAATTGAGTAAAGGCATTTGAGAACTCACCCATAAACTGGGCAAACTCTGCTTTTTCTTGCGGTGTTTGTTCCGCATACTTATCCTTCCGATTCATTTTATAATCGGGATAGATATTTTTTCTATAGGTACTTCCACCATCGGCAAGGATTACTATGTTTCCACAGTTGTAAGATTTTGCCAAACTCTCTACTGTTCTTACATAGTCGTGTTTAAACTCGAGCTGTTTAGAGTGCTTCCACCTAAAGGCTACGTTTAGACCATCAACTATTAGTAAGTTCCCATTCTGGATCGGGTTCCCAAGGCTTGAGAAGTTTATCGCCATTTGTAAATTCCAATTTTTCGTTTTCTAGCCACTTTTCTGCATTCATTATATATGCACCGAGCCAGTTTATGTACATATATCGTTTTTCTACTATTGGTTTGCGTGTTGTTACTACAAACCAATTTGAATAATTCTGTTTCATTAATATAATTGGCTCTTGTTCCATTTGCTGAGCCTGTAATATTGCTTTGTTCCACCATGTTACAAGATTATTACTTTTCTGAGTAAATATCTTGTGAGTGAAACCCATATCCTTATAGTGTTTTACTTCTATAAGGAATAGGTTATGTTTATTTTCGACATACAAATCCCCCTTAATTTTACCACTTCCACTTCCAGGTGTCTGTATAAAATCTAGGTTTGTATGTCTTTTGAGCATTGCTGCTACTTCTTTTTCTGCTTTAGTTCCTTTCTGTCTTGCATTTACCATTTTTAATCTTTTTAAATATTAAGTTATTATTTTTTTGTACTAATTTAAAGGTTGTTCCTACTTCAACAAACTTTAAGCTGTCTATATCTTTATCTAAAAAGATATTTCCGTTCTTAGAAATCACAAAGTGATATCCTACATAACGAATTTCCTTCTGTTCCATCAGTCTTTTCCTTCGATGTTATTTAGATACTCTGCTTGTTCTAGCTTAGCCTTTTGTATACTATCCATTTCTTCTAGTACACAGTCAGGACACTTCATGCCTATTGGCAAGTACACTTTTTTGTTTGAGTGCTGACACTCATGATACCAAAAGGTATCACCTTCTTTATGAACCATATTACTCCAAACGACTAATATTTTCTTCCTTGATTACCTCAATCTTTGCTAGAAGTGGGTGAGTCCAACCATGCGATACTAAGTACGTATTTAGTTCTTCTCCAAGTAGTATTTCTACTAATTTCTCTTTACCCTCATCATCTAGTACACTTATTATTTCATCAAGAAATAATGTATTAATCCTTGAACTAGAAATACTACTCATAAGTTTTCGTATTGCTAGTAATGTTGCGGTGTTAACTCTTGCAAGTTCACCTGAAGACAGCGCAAGTATATCAACTATCTTTGCATTGTCAGTTATTTCTACATTGAGTTTATCATTTGTAACAACAAACTCAAGACTGAATCTACCATCAGATAGTTCAGATAAGTACTCATTTGTCAAATCTTCTAAGTCTTTTACTAGATTTTCAATCTTATATGCAAGTAGTCCGTTTGTACTAAATGCTTTTTTGAGTATTTCGAGATGAGCAGATTTTTCTTCTACCTTACCCAAAGCTGCGACGAGTTCTTCCAGTTGAGATTCCATACCATCAGATTGTTCCTGAATAATAGAGATACGAGTATTATGGCGTTCCGCCTTCATATTCTCCTCACTTATTCTATTTATCTCACTATGTATATTTCTCAATTTAGAAGAAAGTTCGTCAATCGAGGCAGAAATTTCGTCACCATCTAAAATTGTAGAGGGAAGACTACCGTCCAAATCACGAATATAATCTTCCTTCTGCCTTTGCTGGTTTTTCTGAATTACCACCAGTTTATTATGTTCTTTTGCTTCCGCAATTTTTCCTTTCAGTAATTCTGTTTCGTTTTCCGCAATCGTTTTCTGATTGAAGTAAACTTGATTGAGTTCCTCCACTTTTTCATCATCTACTTCCTGCTCACAAGTTGGGCATTGTCCATGTAATTCCGAGAGTTTATCCAAATGCGCTTGGGCTTCAGCTATCTTGGAACCGAAGGTTCCTTGTTGCTGCAGCATAGCGGTCAAGGATATCTCCTCTCCTACAGGTTCCAAATGACCCTGCTTCTCTAGGTCTGCCAGTTGCTCTTTTATAAAATTATTATCTATAATTTTTTTATTTTTTTCCGAAATTTTTTCAAAATCGCTTTGTAATTGCCTTAAAGTCTTCTCATCTTCTTCCGATGGTTTTGGTAAATCTAAGATAGGAAGTATGTCTATACTCTCTAATTTATTTTCTTCTAACCATTTCACTATTGTATCAGACTTAGAGTTCAAAGCATTGACTTCAAAAGAAACTTCTCTAGCTGCGTCCTTAAATATTTCAAAGAACTCTACATATTCTTCTAGCTTTAACAAATCAATGAGAAACTTTTTTCTATTTGTATCTGTTGCAGTTAGGAACTGTAATGATGTATTTGTATTCTGATAAACAAGTTGCGTAAAAGTCTTAAAATCAAGCCCAAGTAGTTCTTGAACTGTCTTGTAAGTATTCGTAGCAGTATGAGAGGAAATATCATCTCCATTTTTATACAGTTTACATTTTATAGATGCCTTACGAGATACATCAATCTCATAGTCATCTTCATCTACCTGAAAGGTAAGATTAATAGAATAGCCATTGTTGACAAATCTATTTTGTATTTCTTGCTTTTTTATCCCCTTACTATTCTTATTGAATAGGACTTCCTCGATAATAAGCGGAATGGAAGACTTACCCATTCCGTTTGTCCCAACAAGTTGGGTGAGGTTGCTGTCATTAAGGTCAAGAGTATTATTTTGGCCATAGCTGAAACAGTTATCCCAGCGTAGCTTCTTTAGAATAATCATTAAACACTCCCATTATTGATTTAATTTTTTCATCATTTAAATTTAGTATAGCACTTAAGTACTCTACCAGTTCTTCTTCCATTGACATCTCTTTAAGATTAAGTGTAGCTTCTGTACTTCGTTTTACTACTTTCTTATCCAAGAGTTCTGAGTTCTTGATGTTAGCCAAATCAGCTACATCACCCTCTATCTCGTAGATAGTATGGTGAAAATCTGTTGCAATCATTTCATCTTCACTTTCTACTGTTCTTCTCAATAATTGAGGTAAATTAAATTCTTCCCAATGCCAAGAGTCATCAGCTTCGTCAATTAAAAGATAGCCCGTCTTGACTACATCTCTGTGAAAAGATGTAGTCATAGGACTACCTGGATATACAATATTTCTCTGCGTATTGGAGTGGCTATGTAGGTCACCCGCGTATACTACAGGAAAGTCATTGAATCTATCCAAGTCAACCTCTGGAGTTACATGAGGGGGTATTTCACCCCTTACATGTGTGTACAAAGGTTTGTTGGTATTGCAGAACTCTATACCACCTTTTCTATGCAAGTCTGCATAAGGTAGTATAGTTCCCCATATATATTCTGTGGTTGTATCTACAATTTCAACTAAAGGATTTACATCAGATGTCGCTCTCTTTAGATTACTAAAGAATGTCTTGTGCTTTTTTGTTGCTTCATGGTTACCATCATAAATAATGGTAGGTATAGTTACATCTTTGATAAAATCAAAGTAAAGTGTAATTTCGTCCATTGAAGGAACACGGTCAAATAAATCTCCACCAATAATGTGCATACTGATATCTTCGTCTTTCTCTAGCTCATGAATAGCTTCGAAAAACAACTTGTATCTAGTACATGCCCATGCCATAGGGACATTCTTTTGTCCGAGTTTAATGTGCCAATCTGCTGTAAATAAAATCACCCTACGAAGTCATCTCCTGGCTGCCATGAGCAACCTGTAAGTCCACCACTTTGCAAAGCATTTAGTGTCCTTAGTATTTCTTCTGCATTTCTTCCTGTGTCAAGTGCATTGACTGAGTAGTGTTGAATTACTCCTTCAGGGTCAATAATGTAAGTAGCTCTGTAAGGAACTCCTTCTTTATCATTATAAACACCTAAGTCTTTTGCAAGTTCACTACCTGCGTCGCAGCATAAAGGGTGTTGGATATTTCTTATAATATCATTACTTTCTTTCCAAGCTAATTTACAATACTCATTATCAGGACTAAATCCTAATACATCAGCATCAAGTAACAATCTATCCATATCAGCTATTTCTGTTGGGCAAATAAATGTAAAATCTTTTGGGTAGAAATAAACTACACTCCACATATTTTCTTGAAGCACATCAATATCAATAAGTGTATTATCAATATCAACAGCTACTGCTGAAAAGTCTGGGAATTTGTCTCCTATCGTATAATCAAACATAATTTTTCTCCTAGCTAATGCTGAACTCTGAATCAACATCTGAAGGAGCTTCAGCACCATCAGAAGGTTGTGTTACTCTTTGCAAAAGCTCAAGCTGAGCATCTGCTGTTGGTCTTGGCAAGACATCGTCCATAGAACGAATATCAGCAATTTTTGCTACTTCTTCTTCTGTAAGAGGTCTTGGTTTGCACTTAAGTGCTTGTAGTCTGTACTCGACATTAAATGCCATAGGTCCAGTTTTAACTCTTTGGAAGCAAACGTCCCACCCATTCTCAGGGTCGGTTGGGTCGCCTAAATCTTCGGCAGCTACCATAATTTGTTCCATTAGTTTTTTCTTTAGATTAACAACTTTTACATTGCCATCAGTCGGGTCAATAGCTTGAATAGCATATGCCCAACCACATTTTAAGTCAGGAAAGAAAGACCTTACGTGGTCTGTTTCCTTGTTATTGAATGTTTCTGTATTTCTGTCAAAAGCTAAGCACTCCATAGGAATGTTTTTACCATTTTCACCTTTAATCCAGTAAACATATCTCGGCAGTATATCTCCTACTAGACGAAACTTGTTGTCTCCTTCTTTGTAAGTGTACTGGTCGATTTTATCTTTCTTTGCAGACCCTTGAGCCTGATTAAATTTTATTGCCATTTATGTTCTCCATTTAGCGTTATCTTCAAATAGAAAGTGTACTAGACCATTCTCTATCCGAAGCAATCTGTTGCGATTTACTATCGTTGTCGTTACAGGCAAATGTATCAACTCTAGTGTTGTTTGTCCTGTTTGTTTATAATTAAAATAATTTCGGTACGAAGCTACTGCGATATACTCCGCAGCTTCTTTATTGCTATAATTTCTTCGCTCTGCTAGTAATTGTCGAGGGTTTAGCAAAAAACTATCACCGACGAACGACTTCCCAAAATATTTATAGGTGTTGTCTTTTCTACTAGCAGGGATTCTCTTATAAGTTAATAAATGAATGATAGTAAGTATAGAAGTTGAATCTCCTTTGGTCTCACTATTTATCTTTTCCCAATTATATTTTATCATATATTATAACAATTTTTTAAACCCATGTCAAGTAATATTTTTCGGAGGTCCTTATAAGGTTGATATTTCATAACCCTGCTTGAGGTAGTAGCCTAGTCGTAAACTAGCCTGCCTCTTTGCGGTCTTTCCAATTAAATTAATATCTACTACTACGGGTTGTTGTTTTCCTTCGTAATCTCTAATTATTCTTCCAATGAGCTGTGTAAGTAACGGCTCGTTATTTACTGGTGTTGCTAATATTAAACAGCTAAGAATATTTAAAGAAATACCCTCAGAGAAGATAGACTGTGTCCCATACAGAACATTTTTATCCTCAAAAATCTGATTAATTATATCGGCTCTATCCTCGTGATGGATTTTGCCCGTTACACAAACTGCGCTATCACCAGTGAGTTCCGCGCAGTTCCTGAGGAAGTCTACTCTATCAGATACTACTAACACTTTATGACCTTTGGCCGCATACGATGATGCAGTCATAGCCACAGAATGTTGATACTCTGGGTTGTAGGCTAACTCATTTATTCGATTGGCCCAAGGTATTCCATTTCCGTCCATGAACCTTATAGCCATGGGTAGGATATGAACTTTAGGCATCATAAAGTTTTCCTTTGGTGGTTTTAAAACATTATCTCCAAAGTAATCACGAAACACTACATGTCTACCATCTTTTCTTTGTAATGTTCCTGTAAGTCCTATTTTATACCTTGCACAATTTTTATCTATAATTCTAGAAAAAGTAGGAGCACTACAATGGTGCATTTCGTCAAGAATAAGAGTACCGAACTCTTGTCTAATTTTTGGAATCTTTCTATACAAACTCTGTATATTCCCAATAACGATTTGCTTATCAAGTTCAAATTTTCCACTACCTATAATTCCTGCTTTAAATCCAAATACTTTTTCTACTTCATCCTCCCACTGCTTTCTTAGAGCTAAAGTGTGGGTAACTACTAATGTTTTTTGTCCTAGTTTGCCAGCTATTGCAAGACCTGTAAATGTCTTACCCCAACTTACCCAAGCGTTAATAATGCCGCCATCTCCAATCTCATCATATACTGATTGTTGGCTTGGTCTTAATGTCAAATTAAACTTGGGGAAGTCTACTGGTTTTACTACTCTCTTATCTACTACTTCGTGGTCTGCAGGGATTAGGTCTATTCTGCCCACCGGTATAGCTACCAATCCCTGTCTTATAAGTGCCATATTTTTTATAATGAGTGGTGGGTCACCGAACTTAAACGAAGGTATGGCATACGTAAGTTCGTCATCAATCTTTTTCTGTTGTGCAGGCAGTACTTCTATATAAATTCTGTCGCTTATAACTGCCTTCATATCTTTCTCCAAGAATCCTTTTTCTTTGTAGGACTTGTATCATAAACTAACCAAGGAGCTCCATCTCTGTATAGCATGCCTGCCCATGCTTCGCTACCCGCCAAGGGTCTGTCTATATCAAAAGGGTATGGGCAGCCTTTTATCCACAACACGCTTGTAACAATTCTTTGGTCTACTCGTTTTATTTTGTGATATTTTAGCGGAGCTTTAGTATTTTTATTTTTGACAAACCATTTTCCAGTACTATCTATATAATACTTACCTTGATGTTCAAGATAACCTCTAATACTTTTAATCATAGATTTTAAAGGATATATACTTTTCATTGGCGTTTGTATTCTTCTCATGCCTAAAGTTTCTCCTTTCATGTTAGTATCATCTAACACTTGGTTTTCTATCCATAATATACCATCTATGAGCATTATATCGTCTGTGTGTAGTACAAAGATGGGGAATTTTATTTTATCATATATCATATTTAGCTTCAAACTTACCTAGAGAGTAGTCATCATGTACATCAAAATCACAGCCTACTGGTGTGCCTGGTATACTAAACCCTCTATCCTGTTGTATGAAACCTTGTAATTTTTCTGAGTAATGTTCTATTTCATCTTCTGGTACTTCCGCTAGAATTGAGTCATGAACTAAAGCAAAAATTTTAGACTTCATGCCTGTACTTTTTATATACGCGTTCATATCTATAGCACCTAGTAAGTTGATATCAGAAGCCACCGACTGAACTAAAAAGTTCATACCTGACCTGACTTCATGACTTTGTATTCCTTGATTGTCAGATTTAACATTTGGTAATCTTCTCTTTCTGCCAGTAGCACCATAAATAAATCCATTATCCATAATAAACTTACTAGATAAATCTATCCACTTCTTGAGTTTAAAGAACTGTTTGAAGTAATCATCAATAACTTCTTGAGCCTGTGTTTTACTAAAGAAAGTACCTGAATCTGTACTAACTTGCTGAGATATCTTGTTAGCTCCAGCACCATACATAATACCGAAAGTAACAGCTTTTGCAGCTTGTCTGTCTGTAGGATAAAGCTCTGCAACTTCATCTGCCTCACAAGGTAAGTTAAATACTAACTTAGCAATGTTACTGTGAAAATTACCACCATCTTGAAATACTTTCATAAGGTTTTTATCATCAGCCAATACAGCAGCCACATATACTTCTGCAGTTGTTAAGTCCATTGCAACAATCTTATGTCCTGGAGCAGCTTTGATACAGCCTTTCACAATAGGATTATCTCTAGGAATTTGTTGCATATTCATTTTGCCACTAGAAGATAAACGACCTGAGGTTGTGCCATGCAAATTAAAGCCTGTACGCAATCTACTATCTTTATCTAACTGTGGATAGATTTTATCTAAATAAGTATTCTTAATCTTAGACTTTTGCCTAATAGAAAGAATGTGTCTAGGAATTTCGTGTTGCTCTCCTAGTTCTTTTAGCACTTCTGCATCTGTTGAATCTGCACCTGTGCCAGTCTTTTTGCCTGTGGGCTTTAGCCCGACAAAATCAAACAGTAGTGACCTAAGCTGTACTGTACTGTTTGGATTAAATTCTTTGTCTTTTGCTTTTTCAAATTGTTTAACAGCAGGAAACTCGTATAGTTTTGCTACTGCTTCA